>ERZ1370068.6911-contig-5863_pt1 | contig 29063 bp, 42 predicted proteins | sample MGYA00561227_ERZ1370068 | MGnify/ENA primary metagenome ERZ1370068 (study PRJEB38410, sample SAMEA6850437) | metagenome | study: Metagenomic assessment of the ecological functions of the soil: analysis of the soil microbiota associated with the...
GTTGTACTTCGTTCAGTTACGTATTGCTAAGCCCACTGAGTTGCTCCATTTTTTCTTTACCTGAGAACCCCCGGCAACTGCGAACTTCGCCGTATCTCATCGAGTTCCGCTTCGAGCGTTCCCAGCGGGGCCGCAGCGGTTTTTCGTTAGTCTGTGCCGACTAGCTATTGCCTCGCCAAATCAGAATGGCGAAAACATGCACGATCGTTGCGTGCTGTTTGCTTCCTGAGAGACCAAGGGCATAAGTCAATCCGTGCTTACCGACTAGGTCACAACCTTAGTAGCTCTCGAACGCTGGCATGTGAAAACTCACCTTGGGAAAAATCGACTCTACTCCTCCCGAGGCCGCGGCAAACCGAATCGGGCGTCACCATCGGAGCTCACAAGACTAGTTTGCATCTGGTAAGCAAAGTAGGCAGCGATCTTGCCCCGGAGTTGTACTAGCGTCGGGCACCTTCGATACGGTAAGAGTTGTTTTTCGCCAGGAACTGCCTGGGAGCCGGCAAAGCCAGAGAGAAAATTGAGACTTCGCTTGAAACCACTCATTGAGCACCCGGGCGGCGCGGCATGCAGAATCACCATGTCAATTTCGTTGGCTTTGCACTAGTAGAGCGCTGCTTCGACCAGCCATCCCAGCCAGCTCTCTGCGCCGGAACCCCGGCTCCGTATAGACGTTGAGAATTTTCCGCCAGAGGCAACGGGCTTTCGAAAAATACTTGCTCAACTTCTCGCGAAGCTGCAGCCGGGCCCGATGAAGGCGCGCTTTCACCGCATTAGAGTTGTAGGGTCTAATACTGCCGCTGTTTCCTTGATGGAGAGGCCCTCTACGTCGCTGGCAGGACGAAGACTACTCGCAGAGTCAGGCGGCAGTTCCCTCTAATGCTTTGCGCAGGATACTCCTGAAGCTCCGCCCGGCTGTAGAGTCTGTTCTGGCATTCGGAGACCAATCGGCGACGTCCAAGCGGCACATTCTCGCCATTCGCGATCCTCATACTCAAAAGGCAGCTCCTGTAGCGTAGCGGCGCTGCCTTCGCAGGTTCATAAGGGATTCGGTTCAGGGCGATCCGAATCAACCAGGTAGCAGAACGTCGATGGTCCTCCGAAATTGATTGAGTTTTCGATAGCGCTTTTAGGAATGCTTCCTGTACAGCGTCTTGGGCATCCTCGATGTCATGTGTCACCTGCTGGGCGATCCTCAGCAGCTTGCGGTCATATCGCCGCACTAGCGCTTCAAATGCTGCGCTATCTCCTCTCGGATGCATTGCCTCGACAAGGGCGAGGTCTTGGATCGAGGCTGTGACCGGGTTGGGGATTGTGTCAAGTCTTCCATCGCGCGACAACTTCCATAAGACGCCTCGTGATCTGCGGACGGACATCGCTCAGCGGCTCAGGGAACAAATTTGTAGCCCGTGCCATGGACGGTGAGGAAATGAATCGGGCTGAGTCTGGAGTCGGCTCCGAGCTTCTGCCGCAGCCTGCAAATGTGGTTATCAACTGTTCGAGTGGAAGGATAGTTGCTGTATCCCCAGGCCTCGTTCAGTAGCTCATTCTCTCGAGACGACTCGTTCCGGGGTCTTTATGAAAAACCTGAGGAGCTTAAATTCGTGGGCGGTGAGCACGACCGGCTTTTTCGGATCGGCTGATCTCCATAGTCAAGAGATTGACGCGCACCTCACCGAAACGCGCGATCATGCTTTCGTTCGGCTGGGCTCGAGTGGCTGAGTTCTCTACGTACCCGGTCTAGTAGCTCCGCCAGGTAAGTTGTAGAAACGAAATACGATCCAGCGTTATCGATGGCTGGAAGAATCGACCCCGGTCGACGCGTGTGATTCCTGCGAGGCACCAGCATTACCTGGTAATCGTCGTCATTTTGGGAGGCGTTCGGACTGAATGGGTCGATGCGGCTGTTCGTCAGGAAATGGCGGACGAGGCTCGTCGAAAGGACATCACCGGAGATCCGGAGTGCCTAAGCCCGGCTGGTCGTTGTCTGGCTGCGTTTCGGTGGAATACGATACGACATGGCTGTCCAGACCTGAGAGATTCTTCAATGCCATAGCACCGCCTCAGATAACCTCTGAACTTTCTTCTATTTCGAAATCGCTTTGATTTCTACCGTCGAAGCCGGCCCAATTCACCGCGCGCGTGGCAACTGCCATCCTCTCGTCCAGGGGCATGAGGTCTTCAAAGGCAAACACCACGACCCCTTGAGCGAAGAGGTGAGGATTCCATTTGATGAGCCGAATTTCCCTTCTATCCCAAAGAGCTTCATCCTTGTCGGCACCCAGAACGAGCGTGACCTGCGGCCGAACCGGTCGAGTGCCCCCGAACTCCCGCTGCACTGCTGAGCACGCGGAGAGATAGAGCTTGTCCAGCCTCCTCAGCCGGCCATTTCTGCTTGCCCTTTGACCTGAACTGTTAATAAATTCTGCGACCAACGACACCTGCTGCCAATAAGAAAACAACCACCGTAAGCCTTGATGCCTTCGTCATACCGACTCCCGAAACATGCCTCTCAGCCAATCCTGCGCAGTTGGTTCTTGCCGCATCTGCCATCATGAGACGCGGCTGGAGGCGAGGGGGTCAATTCACCGCTGCTGTTCTTCTGGTAGTCTCTATGTTTCCAGCTAAGCCATTGATTCCGAGAAGATTAGGACAAAGACATATCCTTTGGATTAGGGCCGTTCGACTCGTGCTAGACTTCGTGCCGACACGAGGGTCTGATGGAAACACTGCGGCCACACCTCGGTCTTGCGATTTGGGACCTACGAAGTTGATCCCCACGCGGGAGAACTTCGCAAGGGTGGCGTTCAGAATTAAGGTTCAACAGCAGCCCCTCAAACTCCTGGAGATATTGTTAAGACACCCAGGTGAGGTCGTCACCAGGGAGGAATTGCGCGCTCTGCATATGGCCGGATGAGAGTTTTGGGGATTTCGATCAGGCGGTTAACATTGCAATCGCGAAGCTCCGGGGTGCTCTAGGGCGATTCCGCCGACAACCCACGCTTCATCGAGACAATACCCCGCCGCGGCTACCGTTTCATCGCCGAAGTTGCTGTTCTCGAGCGGGATTCTGGAAAACCTGAGCCCGCGCAGGAGACGCCTGCAACGGCAGATAGCAGTGATTCAGTCGCCGGCGTTGCTGAACAAACAATGTTTGGCCGCCTGCCTGGACCGCTTTCGTGGAAGATCATTGGTTTCTCTGCAGTTCTGCTGGCTATCTTCGCGGTCGCGATCATCCGTTGGCGGAACCATTCATCCGGCGAATGCTTCGCCCACAGGCCCCTATTCGGTCGCTGGCGGTGCTTCCGCTGGAAAATCTCTCTGGCGATACGCAGGATTACTTTGCTGACGGCATGACGGATGAATTAATCGCGGATCTGGCCCAGATCGGCGCTCTGCGAGTGATCTCCCGCACTTCGGTGATGCCCTACAAAGGTGCGCGCAAGCCTTTGCCTGTTATCGCGACGCGAGTTGAACGTGGATGCCATTGTGGGAAGGTACAGTGCTGCGTTCGGGTGACCAAGTTCGGATTACCGCACAGCTGATACAAGCATCGGCCGACAAACATCTTTGGGCCGCGAGCTATCAGGAGATTTGCGCAACACGCTGTCCCTGCAAAAACAGGTTGCCAGCGCCATCGCCGACCAGATCCGGATCGAATTAACCCCGCACGAACAGGCTGTACTGAAAAATGCGAAAGCCGGTTGATCCGGAGGCCTACGAAGATTATCTGAAAGGCCGCTTCTTCTTTAACAAGAGAAATAGCGGCGAAAAAGCACAATCGTATTTCCAGCAGGCGATCGAGAAGGATCCAAATTATCCTCCCCCTTACACTGGCCTCGCGGACATCTATCAACTGTCTGACAATCCCCGCCTGGCCCGGGAATCGGTGCAAAAGGCGCTTGCTCTTGATAATGAGCTCGCCGAGGCACACAACTCTTTAGCCGAGGTTGTTGTACCGGTTCGATCGGGACTGGGTCGGCGCCGAGAGGGGAGTTCAAGCGAGCCCTCGAGCTCAATCCTAACTATGCGCCCGCGCACCATTGGTATTCCATGTACCTTGCGTTCGTGGGCCGTAGGCAGCAGGCGCTTGCCGAGGCCCAGAAAGCCTACGAGCTTGATCCCTTATCGCCGGTGGTAGGCGCAAACCTGGCGAAGATTCTGCAGGAGAACGGCCAGTACGACAAGGCAATCGATCAAGCGAAGAAGACATTAGAGCTCGAACCCAACTCCGCAGTCACGCATGCTGTGCTCGGCATCGTGTACGAGGACAAAAGCTGTATGCAGAGGCGATCTCTGAGGTACAAAACAGCGTTGCAGCTTGGGGATCGCCCGGCGAAATGCGTGGGCTTCTCGGGTATGTCTACGCTACTACAGGAGATCTGAGGGAATGCGGAAAAAATGATTCGTGAACTAAAGCAGCTTTGGCCGGGGCACGCGCACGCTGCGCCTGGATTTGGCGGTGATCTATTCCGGCTTAGGCCAAAAGGACCAGGCACTCGCACTGGCTGGGAAAGGCCAGCGCAGAAAGAAGTGGGCGATCTGATCGATGGTCGCGCAGGACCCTCATTTTGCAGCGCTGTCGCAGTGATCAGGCGCTTTCAGGCGTTCGTCAAACAGGTGGGCGTCCCACAATGAGTTCGCCTCATTCTGCAGGCAAGAGTGAACAACGGAACCACCTCGCCAGGCAGTTCCGTTGCTATTGAGGCAGGAATCCAGACAGCCGTGCTATTGATCCGGCGCAAGGGTCCGTTGGCGTCTGGCAAAGTTGCTGGTGTTCAAAACCTGGATGCCCGCCTCATGGTCTCCGTCGAACGGCGTCACTGTGCCCGGACACCCGGCGTGTGACCGCCTGCGTCGGGTCGGCAAACCACATCCCGAGGTGGTCCATCTCGACCGGGACGGGAGGGACCCCGGGATTCAGGATGAAGGTCTCATCACTGAAGATCCCAGTCACGTCTACGACACCGTTGCCACTTGCATTGGTTGTTAGGTCGCCCTGGTACCACGCAGGGACGAAGGGTGCTTTCGGCGTCGTGATGACAAAGAGCGTGAAGTCCGTGTTTGGCGGAAGCATGAACACCTCAACGTGCATGTTCTGAACCTGTCCCAGGTCGCTGATCGCGACTCGTCCTCGGGCTCCGGCGTTGAGGCAGGCCACGGCACCGGCGGATTTGACCATCCCGAAGACAGTGCTATCGTTTGCTGCCGCCTTCGCGAACGGAACTATCCCAATCGTACCGATGGCGACTGCCACGGCAATGGCTTGCTGAGAATAAACACCTTTTCATCAGAGTACTCCTCAATTTGAATTTTAGGGTGGATTGAGCGCCGGTGAGGAGTGGTACGCGGACTGTCGCTCACTTGTTTGTCTTCAAAAGGATGATTACAACTCAGCGAACAATCTCTGGTGGAATAGCACCTTGCTTTGAAGTCGAATAAGGAGGTAAGTGACGGTTAAAAATATCGAGGAATCCGGCTCTGCGAATCAGTTGCGGGTGAGAGTGGCAGGCCGATGTCTCTCCGGACATGTCAGTTCAGGCTTACGGGTGATTCCACAGTGACGACCCTGCCTAACATTCCTGAGGGAGGGTCCGGGTTCAGCGCAATCCAGAACGTTACGCTTACGAGAGTGGTGGCGGCGGGATCGGAGGCTCAACTGGATCCGATTACTGCCACCATCGCGGGCGCCAGCAACGGCGTTACTCCAGATTGCCAGCAGCAACTGTCCGGCCGGAGGACTGGCGCCTGGTGCGAGTTGCCGGGTTGGCGTGAGGTTCCGGGCACCATCGGCTCCTCAGGATAAGGGGGCGGCCTCACTCGGCATCACCGATACGGAACCTTCGACTGGGAGTTACGACAATCTGAGCAAGTCATTTTGTTGCACCTTGTTGGGGATGAGGACGTGATAAAAACGTGATAGATCCATGAGCCCAAAGCGGATCAAGAACGAAGCAAAACGCGTCAGAACGCCCATTCCTGGTAAAGCGCGTTGAAGAATCGAGTAGAGTAGAGAATTTTCAGAACCAATCAGAACCCACCTGGTGATCTTCAAAACCGGCGGGCGGCACCTCTGGTGTCGCCGGTGCGTTCGACTCGCTACGCTTCCGCCAGTTTGTTTTCAGTGATATTTCCGGAGTGCATTCAAGGCCTATCGCAAAGTGAGATGCGCCCTCGAAAAGGGTGCTGACGTGATAGAAACGTGATAGATTCGCCGACGTTTTGCAGCGGCCTTAGAGTCCGCAAGGGCGCTCTTCAACGATTGGCATGACAGCACATGACCGCACCTTTCTTTACTGATCAAACGCCCGTCACCGATGATGTGCTCAACGTTATTGCCCACCTTCCGACGCGGAGTCTGCCCTCTGTTGCTGCACCAGGGTTCTTCCAAAAGATGACGGATGCAGACTTCATGCGCCTTGCGGTACTGCTGGCGCAAAAGCTATGAAGAAGGAGGGTGCCCGATTGGTGGTGTCATTATCAGTAATGACACCCGCCAGATTCTGGGAAAAGGGCACAATACCTTGGTGCAGGAAAACCATCCCTATAACCATGGTGAAACTTCTGCCATTCGCGATGCTGGACGAAAGGATTTCAGCCTGACAACGATCTTTACAACGCTCAGCCCATGCGACGTGTGCGCTACGCTGATCTACATGCGACAGTTCAGCAGGGTTGTAGTCGGGGATGTCACGAATGCGTCGGGCAACGAACAAATGATCCGAGACAAAGGAATCCGAGTGGACATTGTCGAAGATCGGGAGGGAGTTGCACTTTACGCGAAATATCGTCGCGAGAGGCCAGATCAGGACAACGAGGACTGGAAAGGTTTGGCCGAGGTGCACAAGGGCGTCGGAAGACCCTTGAAAGTCGAAGGCTTGCCTGAGCGCTGACTGCCTCGTCTTCATTCACTGAATGGAGGGCGATTCGCCAGCTTGCGATATGCGAGCGAGGTCGAAGCCTCAATCACTGCTTTTGTGTTCTCATCGAGGGGCTTCACATATGTCGGCAGAATCTGAGTACTGTTTGCATGACCAAGCAATTGAGCGATTGTGAGCCCTGAGGCGTGGCATACGTTGGCCCTCGAAGTGCGAATGATGCGCGAAGGTCGTAAATTCGTCTGTCTGGAATTCCTGCCTCGCGAGCTGCTTTCTGCCACGCTTTCTTGTAGTCGGTGACGTGCGTAGAAGGGATTCTGGGGCTGGGAAAGACGTACTCAGAAAACCCAGGACCGAGGAACTCTCTCCACTGAACCAGCGTGTTCCGGCAGTGCCTTGTCAGCCAAACAGGGCGAACGCCAGCCGCCGTCTTCGAATCACGGACGCGAATGCACCCCTGGTCCGGATTCCAAGTCGACGGTTAGACAACTTCAGAGGAAGTGCCTCTTTCCGGACCCTCAACCTTCCCGCAAGCACCGTGATCAAGATCGACAGCCATGGCGGAGAAAACTGTTTGACACACACCTCTTCTTCGTACGTCAACGGTTTCGCCTGACGACGCTCACGACGTTCATTCAGCTTTCAATCACGAATGCGGCGGCATTGGAATTACGAGGAGCTTCAAAAGGCTTATTGTTTCCGAACTGGCGTTGGTCCCGAAGGATGCGTGCTCAGACCCAATTGACAAATCGCAACGACCCGGTCAAGTACGCTCGGTTCCAACGGTGATTGCGCCTGTTTGCATGCGAATACAGAAGAGCCAGCCAGCACAATATCTGCACGAAAAGCGAGTCTGACAAGAGAATGCTGTTACGAAGAGCTGGAACACAATAGGCCCGAAGCGTTCGCCATCGTGGTAGCCGTTTGGGTGATGATGGGTCGGTGGTGATGATGGGCCCGCATGCGTTTGATATTCCTACCGGCGCATTGAGAAACATTCGGCTACTCGGCGTCGTGCAATCTGAATGCGATTAGCCGTGGCGGTGGAGCGTTAGAACTGTCCGGTGGGGAGTGACATGTTTTATGTTCATGTTCCGAGGAAATTGAGACCCAGTGGGCGGCGGCGGTAATTTGTCGATTGTGGATCGGGCGCGCTTCGAGGCGTGTTATGGCCGCAGCAGGAGAGGCCGCCACTCATGACAAGCCGCTTGCCTGGCTTCGTTTCGAGCCAGCTGACACCACCGCCGAAGTCCGCTTACAACTTTTGGCCCAGGGGCGAAGACCGACTGCTGGCCCGATCCGGCTTCCATGGAAAGCCGGTGCACTGGCTAGGACTACCGGAGACCGAGAGTTTCCGAAGAAGATTCACCGTAATCTGAATGGAAGTTGCAACGTTCTCTATTCTGATGTTCACGACCCCCATAGACTCCCGCTGTGCAGCCGCATTCTCCTTCAGGCAAGCACCCTCCCTCGAACTTTCGCCTAGCTTGCCTGGCAACATTTTGCGAATCTTGCGCCCCAGTTCCCCAGGTGTGAAGGGCTTCCGAATCAGCGATACATCTTGATTCAGCATGTCCGCCCGGATGAACGTGCCGCTGTGCCCGGTCATGTAGAGCACCTTCGTTTCTGGATGCAGCGAACGAATCTCCTTGGCCAGGGCCGTACCGTCCATGCCGGGCATCACGACGTCAGTTAGCCAGGAGATCAATCGTGGCCTTTCTTCCCCTGCCAATCTGTAAGGCTTCCTCAACATTGCAGGCCGTTAAAACCCTGCAGCCATACCCGCTCAAGACTTCGCAAATCAAATCACGAAGCGGTTTCGCATCTTCCACCACGAGAATGGTTTCTTCCGAAAATTTGGACTGCCCGTGTATTTGGCGAACGTACGAGTTAAGACCGCATGCTTGACGGCAGGCAGATAGACCTTGAATGACGAGCCGCGCCCCAGCATGCTTTTTACTTCGATTCTTCCGTTATTCTGCTTCACGATTCCGTAAACTGTCGCCAGGCCCAGGCCGGTACCCTTGCCCACTGCCTTCGTCGTGAAAAATGGCTCAAAGATGTGTGCCTGCGTCTCCTGGTCCATACCGGTTCCTGTGTCGGTCACCTCCAGCAGGACGAAACGGCCGGGCAATGTGCTAGGTCCGGCCTGACCAAAGTCATTTTCCATTCGCACATTGCGCGTTTGGATTGTCAGCTTTCCGCCCTTCGGCAATGCATCCCGTGCGTTGACCACTAGATTCAAAATCACTTGCTCGATCTGCCCGGGATCTGCGCTTACGAGATCGAGATTGGGCCTCCAGGATCACATCGAGTTCGATGTTCTCCTTGATCAAGCGCCGCAGCATCTTTCCCGGTATTACCAACAATCTGGTTAATGTCCAGCGTTACCGGTTGGATGATTTGCTGGCGGCTGAACATCAAGAGCTGGCGCGTGAGGGCAGCGGCGCTGTTCGCGGCTTGCTTGATCTGCTCAAGTTTCGTCCGGTTGTGATCGGACGGGTCAAGATTGTCCAACAACAGATCGCTGTAGCCAGAAATCACTGCGAGCAGGTTGTTGAAATCATGCGCCACTCCCCGGCGAGTCGGCCGATCGCTTCCATTTTCTGAGATTGCAGTTTTTCGGACTCTGTGGGATGACTTGGACGTCCGTCTTCTCGGTCTGGAAGTGGTCGAACACGGAACGCCAATGTCCACACCATGGCCACGAACAGCACAAGTTGGTTTGAACCCGACGTCAGCCAGGATCAGGTACTTTGACAGCCCCCAAAAAAGCAGAGCGGATAGCATTATCCCGATAGCACGCACCACGTGTTTTTGCCAATTATTGAGCACACGCGGACGAGAGTGCTGTTTGCTCTGTTTGGATGTTCAACCATCCCACCCAGTCGCTTTAGCGCCTCAAGCGGCTTCAAGCCTGCGGGGACACTCGAAGCGACATTGTCCCAGTACTCAGGGGTACCGCAAAGGGTACGGAGGATTTGCAAAGAACAGTACCAGCGTAACGGGTCCCTGATGGTAAACAGTATGCGGGTAGTGACTCACAGCGGGTGGGCCGCACTTGGTGTCCCAGGCGTGGTTGAGCCTCGAGAAGCTCAACTCACCTCGAACCCTCGGTGGCGTTTATCAACACCGAGGTCAGCGAGATTCAACAAGACCAAGACTTGATCGATCAGCTCGAGGGAACAGACGACGAAGACCGTGATCCAACGTCGGGACCGTATGATCGACGGCGTGAAGCGCTGCTCACCAAGGTCAACAAGGATCGAGCTGTCTGGCCAGAGGTGAAATGATGCGAGCCCAAGCGATTGCGTTGAAATCACGCAATTACGCTAACAACCTTTAGGTCGGTGGCGGTCAGCTTAGCCGCACACGAGGGCCTCCGCTCAAGAAGCGTAAGACAAGGCGGGGCTGCCACTTTGGTAAACGCGAAATACCGTATGAAGAGAAAGGGCATCGGTATGCACGGAAAATTGCTTCACCCTTCCTATCCTCGCTAACCTTCGTGTTAGGTGGCTTTCACACAAACGCAGTAACGTGCTGCCTTTCCAGCGACAAACAAAGGCAAAGAGAATTCCTTCCCCCGCCCCAGCCGTGGCATTCGTGACCTGCACTGACAATGTCGGTACGGAGGAGTTCGTCATGCGTCAGATTCTTTTCTGCTGGGCATTTTTATCCCCTGCTTTTGCTTGCGATGGCCGGTTCCGCATTGGCCAACACCTTGCAATAATTTCGCAAGCTATACTTGCGCGCAAGCCACACCCAACACAGCTCGTTTAGGCGGCGGAACGGCAAGCGGCCAGTCGATCGGTTTTGTCCTGAACGGCACGAACCATTTTTCAGTTTTCAGCACCAATGGGAGCGCAGCAGATGATGTCATCCTCGTCGGAGCTTCCGTTTCGACGTTGACGGGCTCATTGAACGGCACGTCGTTCACGAGCTTGAGCAGTTTCCCCGAAGGTGGCGCGCTCGGCGCCATCAGTAGCAGCCTGGCGGGACTCGGATTTTGCTCCAGCCCGTGCAACACCTCTGTCGTTCGGATATGTTGACCTGCACAGCGCACTGGCGGCGAACGGTAGCCTGAATGTAACGGCGAGCGGAGTTCCTGCAGGCACTGCGCTCTACGCTATGTTCGTGGTCGACGGGAAAATTAAGTCACATCACGCCCAACTCGAAAGCGCTCATCCTCGGTCACGCGGCATCCGTGCCGGAACCGGGCACCATGACGCTGCTGGGCAGCAGGTCTACTCTCAGTCTGGCGGCCTTCGTACGCAGAAAAATCTCAGACTAGGTTCTGTGGCAAGTCTCTCAGGTGCCCTTCCTTGAGCGAGGAAGGGCAGTTTTTTCGCCGGCCTTCGGAGGACCGTTCGCTCGAAGCGGTGTTGCAAAAATTGCAGTTCGGGCTTGAGGCAGAGGCAATCGCCAAACGAGTGCCATCCGGAGAAATGGTGGTGTCCGAAACGCAAGCGTTGACATTTCAGGCGGATAAGCGGAAAATTCGTTTGCTGACATGAGGCGTCAGCGCCCCCCAGGCCTCGTCAGTTGGCCTGTAGTCCAAGAGATTCGGAGGCCCCCAGGTCCTTCGATCAAAAATAAGGAAACTCAAACATGTCGTGTCACTACTGCACGCGCGCGTCGTGCTGTCCGAAAAATTGAATTTTGCCCGGTGTGGATTAACATTGCTTTTAGTGATTGTGTTTGGACAAACCGGCTTTACGCAAGCGACTCCGCCCTTGAATTTTAGCAACAACTATTTTGTAACCGGCGATTACGTCGTGGCTGGCGTGGGACTGCGCGGACTTGGTGTGAACGGCTACGCGACGAAACAGTTCACCATGCCGGATGCCAATTCGGTTCCTTCCACGGGTGTGCCTTCGGGCGCCGACATCGTCGCTGCTTTCCTCTACTGGGAAACGGTGGAAAGTTCGCAAACCGCGTTTGCCGGACAAAACGGATTCTTCAGGCCCGTGTTCCAGGGCGGACCGGCGACCGGTTATCCGATCTCCGGGGTGCTATTGGGAACCCCAATGCTCCGGTGTCATGGAGTTCGGGCGGATGTTCAGGGAATGCGCAAGGCTCGAAACCATGCGCACCTACGGCGCGGACGTGACGTGCCACTTCTGCCACTAGATTCCAAGGGAAATGTCATTGCGAACGGCAACTATGAAGTAAGTCTCGCGGATAGTGGCAGCAACGGTGGGGCGCCCCGCTGACATTGGGCGCAAGCCTTATTATCATTTTACCGCGCCCTGTCGCCCTCACTACCCCTAACCTCGGTGGTGATCTACGACGGTGCCTATGCCCCGGCCAATGGTTCCTCGACCGTAACGCAGTCCCTTCAAGGGTTCTATCAGGCTGCGGCAAATCCAATTTCCAAGATCACGCACATCGTGGGGAACGGCCAGAACAATAAGTTTGAAACTGTGTCACTCAACGGTGTGAACCTGCCTACCGCGTACAAGAATCTTCCGCCGTTCCCCGGTTACTACAACGGTTCCTGGGACAATCCGACTTGGACTTTGAACTTCAACAGCAAGCCAGTGAACCCAGTGAACGCCAACGACGCTTCCGCGACAACCACGGTGACGCCCAGTTCCTCGAACAGCGGTTGCGTGTCTTGGGGCGCTGTCGTCTTCAGCACCACGGTTCAGAACAGCGACAACGACGGCATTCTGGATATTTGGAAGCAGAAGCAGGGATATTGCGATGCGTCGGTGAACGGCGGTGTGTGCAGCACGACAGATCCTTCCTGGGTAGCGCTTCCCGGAGCAACCAAGGGGAAAAAGGATCTCTTTGTCGAGCTTGACTACATGTGCAGCATCGTAAATGCCGACGGCACCTGTGACACGACGAACGGGTATTCCTTCTACCCGTCTGCGGGCGCCCTCAGCATGATAACGAGCGCTTTCTCGCAGAAGGTCAACACACATTTCATTCCCGGCAATCCAAGTTACTCCGGGGCCTTTGCCACAGGAGCAATCAGGAACAAACCTGCACCGATACCACGGACGCTTCAGGGAACCCGGTGCTGTGTCCGTTCGTGAACCAACCGGGGATCGTGGGCTGGAAGGCAGGGTTCGAGTTCCTGAAGAACCAGCCACTCAATTATACGGACGAGACCTCTTGCCAGCAGGCTCTGAATGGCCCGTGCATACGGCGCTTCCAGCATGGGCGGAAGGACAGCTATCACTATGCGCTGTTCGCGCATGCCTTGGGGTTGCCGGAGTGGAGTCTCCAAGGTGGAAGCCTGACCAGCGTCGTCGCCTCCGGCAACACGGTTACGTTCACGACGGCAAGGCCGCATGGGCTGATTGCCGGGACAGACCGCGTTACCATCTCCGATGCCAACACCAATCCCAGTCTGAACGGAACTTATTTTGTCCAGACTGCCAGTGACAACAGTTTCACCATACAAACCGCCACGGCAAGTAATGCGATCTATACCCAGGCCACGGATGCAGGCCTATCGGTAACATCCGGTCGAATCTACTCAACCTCCGGTATATCCGATATCGGGGTGCCGACTCTGTGATCGCACTGGGTCTATGGAGAGCCGCCGGCCAGACCGACCAGGTAGAAGCTGGCACGTTCATGCACGAACTAGGGCACGGGAATGGCTTGACGCATGGGGGCTTGTATTACGACACACCCGGTACTTACGTACCGACGTTCGAACCCAACTGCAAACCAAATTATCAGAGTGTGATGAGCTACCAGTTCCAGATCGACCTGCTGGACAACGGTGTTCTGGATTACTCGGAGCAACAACTGAGCCCGTTGAATGAAAGCACGCTGCCCGCCGGCGTGACCACTCACCAACGGGTTCGGCGCTCGCCTATACGACCACGAAGTGGTATACGCCGACTCAACCCAATGGCATTGGCTCAGCGGCGACGCACCACTGTGATGGTACGCCGTTATCGCCAGGTGACGTGAATCCGACCATGTACCTCGTAGGGGGTACGGCGAACCCGATTACACTGCCGTGGGTGAGCGGCTCGGACGTCAATTTCGACGGTGCTATCAACACAACTTTACGCGGCTACAATGATTGGGCAAATCTAGACCTGCGCCAGCTTGGAGCCACCGGCAGTGACATCTACGGTGCCGGCAGACTTACAGCTGGAACAGGCAGACTCACAGCCGGTGCCGGTAGACTGACGGCGGGTACTGGCAGACTTACAGCCGGTGCCGGCAGACTGACTGCAGGTGCTGGCTCCGGGAATGCGGAGCTCAGTTTCGAAACGGCGAACTCGTCTGTCCGGCCTCCACGGTCTTTGACAGCGATGCTGACAGCCTCACCACGCTACATTCAGTTGAAATGGACTGCACCGACTTTCGGAGAGGTCAGCTCGTACAACATCTACAGGGCAACCAACGGCACACCCGTTCCACCTGCGATTGCGAGCGTGCCCGGCAACACGCTGACCTACACTGACCAGAATGTTACCTGTGGGCCCACGTATACGTATGTCGTAACCGCCTTGTTGCAGGATGGCAGGGAAAGCGTGCCCTGGAATGCGGTGAGCCAGACGGACTGCCTACCGCCGTACGTTTTCACCGGATTCTACTCGCCGCTGGCGACGGCAGACCCGCCTAACACCAACTCGTACTCAGGGTCGTTCAACCTGTCCGAAGTCGGTGACGGCAAAGTGGACGCTACAAGACAGTAGTGGCAACCTCGTGACAAATCTCAACGCAAACATCTTGTATGGAATCGGCCCGTATGCGCCGCAAGCAGATGGGACCTGCCGCCCGTCACAAGTGAACAAGGTCGCCGGTTGTTCTGCCAAGTAGTCCGAACAGTTGTCCGGCCAATGTTCAGGCTCTGTATTCACCAACCTCGGGAGCCAAAGGGTCCAGCACGTTCCGTTTCTCAACCAACCAGTTCGTCTTCAATCTGGGACACGAAAACGACAACCGCCGGCTGCTACGTCTTAGAGTTGGATTTAGACGGCGGACAAGTGGAGCGAACGGGACTGAAGTTACAGTAACCAGCCGCTATTTTTGGCAAAACGAAATGCCCGAGCGGATGCCGGGCATTTCTGTTGCTGGCTCCAATGCGTCGGATTTTCGGAATCCTCACTGACCAAGGCGGCGTTGAATGTCTACCACGAATGGGTCTTCACTACCCTTACCGCGGATGTCGAGGTACGTACGATATGCGTCCCCGAAGCCCCGGACTCTTGAGTCCCTGACGCACCCGTCCCTGGTAATAATAGAGCGGGTGGAAAATAAGCGAAAGTAGCGTGACGTTGTCCTGGAAAATCTCTAAGGCCTCACCCCGCCGCTTCGTGCAGCGGTCAAACTCTGAATCCGCCTCAACAAAACGACCCGGCCTCCAGATGCACGCTACGGCCCAGCCTCAAACCTGCCGATCCAGGTATCGAGCAGCTGGTTTGCGTCAGTGAACATCTGGATGGCTTCGTTCTTCTGACCATGCTGCAAGGCCAGATCGCCGCGAACGATTTGCGCGTAGGCTCGGGTCTCCGGTTGGGCTTCGGAAGCCAGGCCGTCTGCCAGCTTCTGTGCTTTTGCGAACTCCCCAGCTTCGAGCAGCGTTTGCGCAGCCAGTACTCGAACCGGTACGGACTGGCTTACAGACGGGGCCTTGGTCGCGGCGTCAACGGCGAGCACCCTTTTTGCCGCGGAGTAGCTGCAGGCGGGAGATACCAACCAGTTCTCGGCGGCGTTATCCGCGTTCTTGGCAGCCAGGTCGGCGGCTACCACCATGGTCACGGTTTCCGCCGCATCTGCATAGCGGCCTTCGTGGGACGCGATATCCGCCAAACCAGAAGCGGCAAGCGAGGCTCCCAGCGCATCCAGTTTTCCATTTTGGTGGAAGGTTTCAGTCGCCTGAGACATCTGGCCCAGACCAAGCTGCCGTCCTCTGCAAGGGCGAGAGATAGGCTTGGGAAGGGGATTCAGGTCCAGCGCGGTCCGAGCCTCGCGTTCACCGACTGATTGAAATCCCCAGTTGTACGAACTGTGAAAGGACTAGAACCATCCTCTTGCACAGCGCCCATTTGGGGTAATTTCCACCGCCCGCTTGGCCCGCCTCAACTGCTTCGGGGATTCTGGCACCCCTGAGTAACAAGCTGCGATATTGGTCCAAGCTACATTGTCGGCAGGGAAGCGTTTGACGAGCTCGCCGTATTCTTCTAATGCACTTCGGGTAATTGAGGTGGCGTAATAGTAGAGTCCCGCACGTGGTAACGCTCTCGCTCCGTCATTCTGTCCACGTGCGCCATCGCTAGCTTCACATATTTTTTCCGCATCCTGGGTTTTGCCAAGATTTCCATACGGCTAAGCCGATCCCCCATAGCGCGCGCAAAATTCGGATCCAAGTGTAATGGCATTCGAAGGACTTTAGGGCCTCTTCTCGAGTTCCCTGCCCACGGCTGATCCATGGCAAGGCCGTACTGGTGCACGGCTGGCAATGATGAGCTGCTAAAGGATCCGGCCGCGCTTCTCGAGTTGCACCGATTCGGGCGTGGTGTCTCCGAGCGCTTGCGAATCAGACGAGCGATCTAGGGGATATTGAGCAGGGAGCTCGTCCTCGTTCGTGCGGCGTTTGCCGCGTGGCGTCGCTGACGCGTTTTCCGGAGATGACAGCATCGACTGCTTTCACCGATAAGCTGTATCCGCTACCGCGCAGTTGCAATCAGAACCGCTCAGGATGACCGGAACACCCTCGTTGACAGCAATCAGCCGGGCAGCGGCTCTCATCGAGCTTCCCGCTAGGATTGGGTAGCTTCGCCGCCAACTGCCGTGCGGTGCTTCGGTTATACGCGTTGATGAAACTCGCCCCTCTAGGGCGACGTTGAGCATGGGTTCAAGAGTGTCATCGAATAAGCCGCTGTCATTCGTATTGTTCTGAATATCCGCTACGCAGCACGGATACTGGAGCAGAGCAGCTGCGGTTCGAGGTCCAAACAGCTTATTCTGAAGAAGCCGCGACGGCGAGGAGCAGAACGGTTGTGATAACGCCACCAATCCACGGGAATATCGCGTGCCCAGGTCGCATCGGAAAAACGCAGGTCGCGCGCGCTCCCCTGCATGCCAATTTTCCAAGTCGGCGAGCTCGGGCGGCGCGTCTGGTACCGCAACTTCCAGGTCGGTTTCCAGGCACTTGGCGACAATGAAACTGAGGGATCGAGGATTGCAGGATCATGGCTTGAAACCGGAGCCGCCGCTCGCGACCACGTTTCAGAAGACTCGCCACTGCACTGTCGGCCTCGTAAGGCATTCTGCCGGTGAGCAATTCGTAGAGATCGACCGACGGTGAAGATGTCGGAGCGCGCATCCAGGCTCTGGGCTGAGCTTGCTCAGGGCGACATATACTCCATGGTCCGACCATCGTGCCGGTTCAGGTCATTCTCATCGCTGACGATGGTCCGCGCCAGACCGAAATCCTGACCACGACCCGACCGGTGCTGTCCTGCATGATGTTGCCGGGCTTCAGATCACGATGGATGATGCCTTCGCGATGAGCAGCTGCCAGGCCGCTCAACGCCTTGTTCATGATGTCGACGGCGTCATTGACTCCAACCTACCATGTTGTCTGAGTGCCGCAGCGCAGGTCTTTACCGTCAACGTACTCCGTGGTTATGAACTTGAGCCCGTATCCCTAAGTCATAAATCGCGCACGACATTACGATGAGTCACCTTGCTCGACAACAGAATCTCGCTTGCAAGCGCTGCAAGATCATCGGGATTGGCGGCGAGCTCTGGTCGGATAACCTTTAGCGCCACGAGACGGTTCAGCGCGGTCTTTGGCCCTATAGACCGCCACCCATACCCCCTTCTCTAAGACTTCCAAGATTTCGTAGCGCGCGGCCAGCAACATGCCGGGTATCAACACAAATTGGGCCGAATTGGACTGTGCCTCCTTACGTGCGCCCGTTGCTGCGAGGGCATCCATGAGACATAATCAGGTCGACAAGGGTCGGGAGTCTGGTGCGAGGGATTTGAATTCGCAGAACTTGGCCCGACCTCCTACGGCTGATGGGTGCTCCTCCCCTGGCGAGGACAGACGGCTCCCGGAAGGTCCGCCGCTTAAGGCGATTCTTTCCCTTGAGGTCGGTTTGGCATTTTCATCCGGACTAGAAGGGATTTTGGGCTCCATACAATGCGCGAGTGGCTGTCGACATTTCGACAAAGCCACCGGAAGTCCGCATCCTGAGGAGGAGTCTCTCTTTCCGAGAGTATCGAAAAAAGTATACAACGACACACGCTTATGGGTCGAAATCTTTAGGGCGTTGCGCCGTGATCAGCGGCATGCCGTTGATCCGCGAGGTGTGGTGCATCGTCTTGCCTTCGCGCTCGGTTTCATCAAGCTTAGGCAGCTCGATCGGATTTCGCATCCACTGGCCAAAAGTAGAGGGTGACGATGCGCCCCAAATTGGTTATTAATCGGGAATGAGAGCATTTTTCGGATTGCTACACCTTCGCATACTCTTGCCAGAATTGACTCCGCCGACGTCTCCATTTTTTCGACTGCTCGATCCGCCCGCCAAGCAGTGTCGATCCAGACCTTCAATGCCGTGATAAAAACGTGATAGATCCATGGCCCAAATGGATCAGAACGAATCAAAACCCGTCAGAACCCCATTCCCTGGAAAGCACGCAGAGAATCGAGTAGAGTAGAGAATTTTCAGAACCGATCAGAACCCGCCTGGTGATCTTCAAAACCGGCGGGCGGCACCTCTGATGTCGCCGGTGCGTTCGACTCGCACACGCTTCCGCCAATTTATTTTCAGAGAGATGCGAGGGTTGGGATCTGCATCGCAAGTTGAGATCGAGACAGCAAATATGGGCGTGTGTGATAGAAAGCGGCGATCAATTTCGTCGAGCGCGTTTGAGCGGTAAATTTTGCCGTCGTGGACCGGCTTCTCATCCCATCTGATTTCAGTATTTGCCGCCGAGGTAGCCAGCTTCAAAATTAGTTGCGGAAGACAAGTTTGGCGATTGACGTTGGCTATTCAGTCGGAGGAGGAGAATTCCTACTAAGTCGTAAAGTTCGGCCGAACTACAGTGGTACACTTCAGCCGTTTTCTCTGGAGGCAAGCCATGAAGGCCTCTCTGTTTTATCGAGTCGCCGCAGTTCTTCTGCTGTTTTTGCTGTCGGACATACCCTTGGTTTTCGCCAGTCCGATCCCAATTGGGGAGTTGATACCCTGCTTGGCTCAATGCGGTCCATTCACTTCGACGTGCAGGGGTTTAGCCGGACCTATTGGGACCTTTTTGTTGCGGCTGGACTCTCTGTCGGCGTGTTTTATCTTTCGCGGCGATATTGGCGTGGCAACTCGGTGGCCTTCCGGCAGAGACGCTTAGCGCTCATGCGCGGCACTGCCTGGGCGTTCGCTGTTTGCTTTGCCGCCATCACGGTTGTGAGCTGGAGATACCTCTTTATCCTCCCTATCGTTTTCTCAATAGCGATCACAGTGTGTTTGATTGCGGCAGCATGGCTCTGTGGCGTAGCCAATCTGAAGCCGTTGGTTAGCGAGTGTTCCAGCTTGCTCATGGTGAGCCCCGCCGCACTCACCCTTTCCGGCGGTTCCGGCGCCATTCACGCGGCGGATGTCGGCAAGCCGGAACTCATCTAGATGGGCAACGCAGGCTATCCAGTACTGGAAAGTCGGTTTAGCTCCGGTCAACATTCCGGTTTGCTCGTTCACTCGGGAGTAGCCGGAGATCTCCTACGGTTTTGTGTCTCAGTTTCGGCTTGGTTGGAACGTCTAGCGGAAACCGTTGAACCGGACGACGTCGGTGTCATTGTAGCGGGCGCGGGTGATAGCCACTTCTTGCCATCCCGCGACCAAGCGAAGGCTTGCACAACCGCTGGCTCAGAATCGAAATGGGTCAACTCGGTTTGCGGCGCCGCCACCAGCAGCTGTCAGGCGAATTCTGCGTACCGCCTGGGATCCTGCTGGCGCTGGCTAACAACGTGAACATCGACTATGCGCGTAGCATTGACGCTTTGTGGCTGAACGAAGAGCCCACAATCGCGAGTTAGGACCTCCAATTCCGGACAAGATTGCATGTAAGATCAGATCCTGAGAAACGACACACGGTGCGACCCAACCCGGCAAAAGTGTATGACAACAGCCGAACAGTGGGTCATGCCTGAGGGGCAGATTCGATGCCCTCTCAGATTTGGCTGCTCATCGCGTCGGCATTTTGCTGGCTCGACGGCCAGACGACCTCGTCACCAGTTTTACGATGCAGCAAGAACGACGAGTCTTCTATGGCCTTCCCAATGGCGAGTACGTTGTGCGACGTGGCCTCTGGGGTCAACGATTTGGATCACATCGCCAGCGCCCTCTGTAAGATGCGTTAGCGGGTCTCCCTAAGCCAGAGCCTTGTGGATCTTCGATAGCCTGAGCCAGGTCTTGAAGAAACATCGCCACATGTGCGCCGTCGACAACCCGATGGTCGCTCCGAGTGTGAGTGTCATCATCGGGTGAATGGCGGGATGGCCCGTCTGCTGCAACAACCCGATCCATGATTCCGTCCTACCGCCAGGATGGCGGCGCTAGTGAGGAACAATTACAGCGGAGAATGCATCGACCTAACATACCAAGATTGCTGATCGTAAAAGTGCCGCCAGAGAGATCGGTTGGGTGCAGTTTCCCGTTGCGGGCTTTCTCCGTGAGTTGATGACGTTGCAACGCCACTTTGCCAAGATCACTTGCGTCCGCTCTGTGAATGACAGGAGCGATGACTCCGTCGTCAACAGCTATTGCGATTGCGACGTTTACGTCAGGTTTTCTCGAATCGTATCCCCTGTCCAACTGGCATTCAATCGTGGATGCTTTGCCAGCACGCGGCGCAACCAGCGCAGCGAGTAGGTCGGTGTAAGTCAGTTTGACGCCGTAAGAAGTGCGGACGATGGGAGCAAGTTTGTCCAGTGCTCCTCACGCAGCGTTGTGGCATCCACTTCTCGCACGACGAAGAAGTGCGGGACGGTTGTCCAGCTTTGCGTAGTTCGTTCCGCCATTAGGCGAGCGACGGTGCTCAGCGAATTCAGGTGAACCGGTTGCTGGTTTGTGAGCCGCGGAGAGGATATCGGTCGCCAGTATCTCTCCATCCGGACCCGAGCCCCGAAGGTTCGGCGATAAAGCTCCACGCCGTGTTCCGCCGCCAGGCGACGGACTTAGGGGTGATTCTGGTAGAGACTCCACGAGAAGAGCCGGCACCAGGGTTTTTCGGAGGTGGCGTTGTCCGTGTTTCGGCACCGTGACCGTTCTCACTGTTTGCATTGATGCTCTGTCGGTGGGGATTGCCTCTCCTGGAGCTACAATCCATGCGATCGTCTCGCCTACGGGCACGTCCGTTCCAGGCTGGACCTTGATGCCCGCCAAAACACCATCAGCAGGCGAATCCACTTCCAGCACAGCCTTGTCGGTTTCGATTTCGAGAAGAGGCTGGCCTTTTGCGACTGTATCGCCTTCTTTCCTCAACCATGAGACGAGCTTGCGAGTCTCCTGCGCCATCTCAAGGGCGGGCATGATTACGGTAGTGGGCATAAGCTAATCGATGAGAGTGCTTTGGTCCTACCTAATCGCCAGCCTCAACTCGTTCCTGCTTGGAACTCTCTTCGATCATCTCACGCACTCGCCGACTCGGTCCGGCGTCATTGTCGCGCACCGCCGGCAGTGGGCCGTCGACGGTGATGTAGTGTCTTCCGGCAACAAGCGGTTCCTCAGCAGGGAAGCGAGTGATCACTTCGTGACCCTTTTCCGGTGACCACAATCTCTTCTTCGATGCGTGCCGGCACTCATGCCGTCCGTGGAAGGCCAGAAGGTTTCGAGTGCGAACACCATTCCGGCTTAATCTCGTGCGGATGATCCAAGCGAAACCAGGCGGCTGATGACCGGTTTTTCCCAGATCGCCAGACCGATCCCGTGGCCATACTGCAGCGCGAAAGCAGGCTTCTTCGTTAGGAAGCCGAACTCCTGCGCCTTCGGCCATACCGCAGCGATTTCCGCGGTGGTGCGTCCTGGCTGCACAAGTTCGATGGCAGCATCCAGGTATTCGCGGCAGCGCTTGTAGGCATCGACCATTGCGTGCGATGCGTAACCGATTGTGAAAGCAGCGGTAGTAGCAAGTGCGATAGCCCATGTAGGAGTGAAGAATGTCGTAGTACACGGGATCGCCCGGACGCAGTACGCGGTCGGAGAACACGTGGGGATGCGGGTTGCAGCGCTCGCCGGAAATTGCGTTGACGGCCTCGACGTATTCCGACCCGAGATCGTAGAGAACTTTGCTGACCAGACCTGACAGCTTCGTTTTCGCGCATGCCAGGCTTCATGGCTCGATAAAGCTCGTCATACGCGGCGTCGACCATCATCGCCGGACGTGTTCAGCAGCGAGATTTCGTCCTGCGGTCTTGATCACGCGAGCCTCTGACATCGAGCTGCTGCCCGTCAACCACCTTGATGCCCTTCGCGCTGCAGCGCGAACAGGACTGGCGGCTCGACGATGTCGATACCGACCGGCTCCTTGTGCAGGCCGCGCAATCTCAAGTTCTATGCGGATCTTCTTTGCCACGTCTTCCGCGCGTCCCATCTCGGGCGTCATGGCGCCCGCGCAGCATTGAGATTCCCGGCCGCGAACGATCGCCCAGCCATGGGCAATGCAATTGATGGTGTCGCGCCGCTGATCCGAAATCCCACAGAATCGGCTCGTCATTCTGCGGCAGAAGCGTGAAGCGATTCAGCTTTATCCTGCGCCCACGTGCCGATGTGCGTCGCGGTCAGATAACGCACATTGTTCATGTCGAAGCAGAGCAAGGCGCCCATCTCCGACTTCGCGAGCAGATCCTTTGCACGTTGGCAGACGTTCGCGACGCAACCGATCGAAAGTCACACGATTTTCCCAGTCGACTGCCATTGTGCCATGAGTTTTCAGTGCCATCAGAAACCTCAGCATGTAACCTCAAGCTACTTGCTCACAACATGCTAGGAGCCTCGCCACCGATTTCGCGGTTTCAAATACCGTTTGCTCTGTCGGAACGGTTGCATCCTCGAGTGGAGGTGAGAACGGGATCGGCACGTGCATCGCCCCCATTCGCTTTACCGGCGCATCCAGATCGTAAAGGCGCCCGGCGGCAATCACGGAAGCAAGTTCCGCCGTGACGCCGTAGCGCTCGTAGCCTTCGTCGAGGACGATCGCGCGTGACGTTTTCCTTACGGACTCCACGATCGTCTTTTCATCCAGCGGCCACATGGTACGCGGATCCACTACCTCGGCGCTGATGCCAACTGCTTCTAAGCAAGGTCGCCGCGCCCAGAGCGACTTGCACCATGCTGCTGGTAGCAACCAAAGTGATGTCGTCGCCGGCACGCTTTAACGTCGGCTACGCCAACGGGATCGTGTAATCCTCGTCGGGAACAGATCCTTTCAGTTTGTACATCATCTTGTCTTCGAAAAAGACGACCGGGTTGTCGTCCCGAATGGCCGCTTTCAGCAGTCCCTTGGCGTCGTAGGGCGTCGATGGCAAAACCACCTTCAATCCTGGAACGTGACAGAACCAAGCATGCAGTGATTGGGAATGTTGAGCAGCGGAACGTCGCGTGGCGCCTAGAGTTGTGCGCATTACCATGGGCACTTTCCACTTTCCGCCAGACATGTAATGCACTTTGGCGGCCTGGTTCACCATCTGGTCCATGGTGAGGGTGATGAAATCGCCGAACATGATGTCGACGACAGGGCGTATTCCCGTCATCGCTGCTCCTACCGCGAGTCCAGTGAAACCTGCTTCCGAAATCGGAGTGTCCAGCACGCGGTTCGTGCCGAATTCTTCTACCAAGCCGGACAAGGACTTTGAATGGCAGTGCCGGCCTCCGCCACGTCTTCGCCCATAACGCACACGGTCGGGTCGCGGCGCATCTCTTCCGCAGGGCTTCTCGAGATTGCCTGCGCGAGTGTCAGTTCACGTACTGCGACTTCAGGCATAGACGTCTTGCTCCACCTCACTCCACGTCCGGATAAGCGCCATTCATCGCGAACTGAACCGCTTTCTTCCATCTCGGACTCGACCTCCGAATACAATCCGGTCGAGGGTTCCTGTGTCCACACACTTCTGTTCGACGAGCCACGCGCGATGCATGGCAATAGGATCCCGGTCCCCTTTCCAGGCTTGTTCTTCCTGCTTGGATCGATAGTACTCGCGGTTGATGTCTACCGACATGGTGGCCGTGATACCGATAGGTGTCAGCATTGGAGAAATGCGGGGCCATCGCCACGGCGCGCCCGTTCCACAAAATGCTGGGCAGCGTCGTGTACCGCGCGCACATTCTGTCCATCGACCTTTGCTGATGCCAAGCCAAACGCGTTAGCACGGCGCCAGAATCGTCACCGGCAGTCGTCTCCGAATAGTGCGTGTACTCGGTGTAGAAGTTATTCTCGCAAACGTAAATCACTGGCAACTTGAAGAGTTGCGCAAGGTTCATCACTTCGTACAGGATCACCCTGTCCGAGCGCACCTTCTCCGAAGAAACAGACTGCCACCCGATCATTGCCCAGTCCGCTTTGATGAGAATGCTGCCCCAGTTGCAATGCCCGCACTCCCACAGACGATCGCATTAGCTCCCAGGTTTCCGGTTGCCGGGTCTGCGATGTGCATGGAGCCGCCCCTTGCCTTTGCAGTACCCGGCTTCCTTGCCGAGCAACTCAGCAAACATCAGGTGCGGGGCGGCACCCTTCGCCAAACAATGTCCATGGCCGCGGTGTGTGCTGGTGATGTAATCGCGTCTGTCGCAACGCTTCGCAGACACCCACGGCAACGGCTTCTTCGCCAATATAAAGATGAGCGAGGCCAGGCATGAGCGCGCGTGCGTAGAGATCGTTGACTTCAGTTTCAAAAGTGCGAATCGCCAGCATCTGCCGGTACATTCAGTAGCCACAGATCCAACCTGCCCGAAACCTCGGAAGCCTGCGTTGCGCCACTCATTTTGAGACTCCAGACATACAGGCGAGCACATCGAGGACCACAGCAAAATCTGTCTTTTCCCATCCCATCCCGCGTGCCGCCGTCAGGAATTCATTGCTGATAGCGGTGGTGTGAAGCGGAACGTTCAACTTTCGTCCCAATTCCATTGCCAATAGCAAGTCTTTCTGCATCATGTTACGTCGAACCAGCGCCTCGTCTGGCTGTTTGAGGACGAAGGGGCCGCGGTACTGGATCATGGGAGAAGCTATCGCGCTGTGCACCATCACATCGACCGCGACTTCGCGCGCAGGATCCGCTTTTCTCCGCCAGCAATATAGCTTCGGAGAATGCCATCATCTGCACACGGCTGAGTTGCAGGTTGACAGCGATCTTCATCGACAGCGCCACGCCGTTGGCGCCGACGTGCGTCACTTTCGGGCCGAAGTACCTGCAGCAGTACGGCTTGAGGCGTTCGAACGTCTCCGTGCGGCCCCCACCATGACCGACAACTTGCCTTGCTGCAGCGTGATTACACTCGCCCGAGACCGGGGCGTCCACCATGTCGGCGCCCTTTCTCGCGAACCTTAGCAGCTAAGTGCGCGGCTCACCTCGGGGCTCACGGTGCTCATGTCGATGTGGAACTTCCCAGTGGAGAAACCTGCAAGCAATCCGTCTGGCCCATCGGTAACCGCGGCCAGGGCTGTCGCATTCGTAACCATCGTGAAGGTCAGCATCGGTTTCTGAGCTACTGCTCGGGAAGACTCTGCCCAATGCATGCCGATCGACCAACCACTCCGCCTTGAACGCGTGCGGTTGTATCCGGTGACAGCGTGGCCCCTTTCAAGCAAGCGGCCACCATGTGTTCCGCCCATCACTCCGAGGCCGATGAATCCGAGATTCGCGGTCAATTGCTCTGCCTGCCAATAACGTCGGTTTTAGACGCTGAGGCTCTCACCGGTGCGGAGGCATCCTCCTGAACGATTAGAGTGATCGCCCATGCGGCCTTTTTGCTACCTCCGGGTCCGCCTCTCAGCAAGCTTTAAGAATGCGCTTATGATGAAACTGTCCGCGCTCGGGGCCACCTTTAACGTCGAAGATGCTACTGCGCTGTTCCGCGACACCGACTCAGCGATCGAGTCGATCAGAGCAGAAGTCAGAGGGTTGTCGGCAGCCTCGGCCAAGGACCAGTCAATGAAAATCGAGATCTGCTTCGATGTGTCTCTCCCCTGTTGTGCAAGCCCTCGTCCATGGCGGCTACCGCTTCGCGCACGGTACTGAGAAGCTGTTCTGCGTCGGCACTGGGGTGCCGCGAGTGCTGCGATCTCAGGTTCTAGAATTCGGCGCAGCTCCGCCAAGTGCAACGACCCATCGGCTTGGTTGATCTTTGTGATCAGATTGAGCGACTGTCTTATCGATTGCGATGTGCCGTTCGACGAGCCAAAAGTGCGCGCGACCGGTGTGAGGCTCAGCAAGCCCCTTCTCGCGCAGTGCCGTTCACCGCTTCACGAACCGCGGTGCGGCTCACCCCAAAACGTTGCGCGAGTCTCTCGGCGGGCAGTTTGGTCGCCCGGTTTCAGCTGCAGCCGCTTCGAGGATCAGACTCTCCCACCTGCTGGACGATCTGCTCGTAGAGAGCGCGAAGTCTTCACGGCGCGATAAAGTGGTTCTCGAGACTCACTGTGTTGACCAGAAGCGATTGAGTCATAAGGTCATGATTCTGGCCGTTGATGCTCTGGGCCAGTGGTCGGACCTATACCATACAAAAATTCGTACCAGACACTTCACAACCAGGGCTGTGGTTAAATTGAGGCTGGCAGCTATATTGCACGTTTGCACCGCCGTCGTCAATGTCACAGCTTTGCCTTTGGTCTTGACATCTTCCTGTCAGTGGTGCAGCTGTCAGACCAATATAGAACCATCCGATTCTGGGAGGCCCCGAATGCGTTCCGCGATAAGGCACTCGGTTTCGGAAGTATCTGCTGGTGCTCGCCGTGTCCACCCCTCATCTCCCAGAGTGACTGGCCGGATTCTCGGGAAGTGGTCGACCACTTCCGGGGCTGCTCTTTATCGGCGCTGTATGACGGTGACAGACACGCAGGAGCGACTAGCCGGGTGTCAGACCAGCAAGCAAACCTTCTACAGTCCCAAATCTGATACCGGGTGTGTGCGGTACAGAGCGAAAAATAAAGCTGGCGGTGGGCGTCCCAATATTCAAGTGGAAGTTGCCACAGATCTGACAGTGGATTTGACGCTTCGACAGGAGATGTGAGGCAAACGGTGGTGGTCACCGATGATGTTCCATTGGTCAACCTGACAACGTCGACCCTGGGTGGCACGTTGGGCAACAAGAGATCAACGATCTCCATTGAACGACACAACTATGAGAACCTGCTCCAGTTGCGACCCGGTGTGATTCGTTACCCTGGGGGCGGATTTTCAACAACGAGCGCCAATGGTTGCGCGCGGAAGACAACGCCTACCTCGTAGATGGTTTGTTCAACAGCGAGCCATTTTCCGGCCAAAGCATCATCAATGGAGCCAGCATGTGATGGCTCAGCGGCGATTCTGGTTCAGCTCAGCCAGGGAATTTAATCACACTTGAAGTCCCCGGCGGATCTCGCTGGAAGAGCCGGGCGCGATCGTGAATGTGGGTGCAAGTCAAGCACGAACAGATTCACGGCACGGCGTATGGTTTCGGACAGGAACCCCACTCGATTACCCAATAATTTTTCAATCCTGTGCCGCAAACCAAGAATCCGCGCAATCTCGAACAGTTCTGGTGGAACCGTGGGTGGCCCACTCGTCAAGGGCAAGTTGTTCTATTTCGCAAGGGTATGAAGGACGCTGCTGCGTTGGCAATACTAGCCAGTTCAGACGTGGGCGACCGTTCCTCTTCCGGATGCTGGGAATTCTTTCAGCGGTACCGGAGATTGTACCATCATCTCTGGACGGCGCGATCGCGGACGCTGCCACCATTCCTGGCCAATGTTAAGTTCCCGAACGGCAATAAATTACAATCGCTACAGATTGCGGGCTGCACATTTGCCGCGCCCAACACTGCAAGTTGCAATGGAAGGGATTTCCGCGAACGATGGCACCAATCCCGTCGGCCCCGAATGTTCTTGATTATGGACTCCCCCAACAACGTAACCGTCGATAACGTCGTAGGCAAAGTTGATTTTCATGTGAGTGATCGCAGTGTCTTATGGCAGTCTATATTTCTTCGGTAACGCTCTGGCACCGTCGCCGATTACATCACAAGTTTCGCCACCGTGGTTGACCTGGTCATACACGTGCGCAGGTTTTCGGCGCTTGGGCCGTGGTCCCGAATGCCCGTTGGGTAAGATGAAGCCACTTCCGGATACAACCGCCTGTACCAGCCCACCTTCGTCGGCGACCACAATACCCCGGCATCGCAATATGGAGCTCAACACAGGGTGACCAGAAATCCTCTTTTGCAGCGGACTATCGCATTCGAATCGCCGACTTCTACGTTTTCCGCAGGAGCTGGGCGGCACTGGCCCAAGGTACAGGGCCCCAGCACCGTTTTCCAATTCTCGTTGATCGTAACACCTGCTCACCTGCAAAACGTCACCGTCCGCTTTGGTGGGAACTGTGCGTACTTTCGCCGGTGCAGGGTATGGGCCGGCGCCCGTGGCAGAATCAGGATTCGGTAGGGGCGGTTTTCTGCCATTCGGCATCGGATTTCTTTGCTGGCCTTTCATCTGCAGCCTGCTGGAAAGCGATCCACGCGGCATATCACCAACGCTGGGGTCTGCGGGCTTCCGTCCAGGATAGCTGGCGCGTCAGCGGGGGTTCGACTCTAAACCTCCGGATTGCGTTACGAAGTGAGATTCTGTGATCCAAAGGGACCATAGCCTGCTGGGTAATTTTGATCCAACGAAGGGCTTGGTTCAGGTCGGCGGAGGGACAACAATCCCTATCACGGCGATCACCAAATGACTTTATAGGGTCGGTTTTGCCTGGGACGTCACCAACACTGGTGGACCGTGGTCCGCAGAGTGTTAGTCTCATGTACAGAAACGCTAAACTGGGAATCGTTCTTGGCGCTAAACAATTCGTTGGGACTGGCGACCATCCCGACGGAAGCATATCAAATGCCAGCGGCAACTGGCGGGTGATCCTCCGCGATCATTGCCATCAACTTCTCGAACTTCAGTCAACAATGGCGGTATCAATTGGGATCCACCATAACAAGGATTCAGGAACCGTCTAGCAATACGTAA
>ERZ1370068.9727-contig-8483_pt1 | contig 29060 bp, 27 predicted proteins | sample MGYA00561227_ERZ1370068 | MGnify/ENA primary metagenome ERZ1370068 (study PRJEB38410, sample SAMEA6850437) | metagenome | study: Metagenomic assessment of the ecological functions of the soil: analysis of the soil microbiota associated with the...
ATTACGTATTGCTCGCATCCAGGGCATCGCGCAGGCGCGCGGCCGGCGCGACGAGCAGGTGCACGTCCTCGAGCGGCGAGCGCTGGTTCCACAAGGCGCGCGGCCTCGAGGGAGGCGATCGCGCGCGTCGCGGAGCTGCCGATCGCCGAGGCGGCGCGGTGCCTGTGCGCGCCGACCCGGCCCGCTTCGCGCACGGCATGGTCCGGCCAGAGCTTCGGGCTGCGCGACGCTGCTGCAGGTGCTCGAACGGCGCGGCGAAACGGCAGAGCGACGATGCTGATCCTGGGCGAGACGGGGACCGGCAGGACGAGCTGGTGCGCAGGCGATCCACGCCTCCGGACCGCGCAAGGCGAAGCCGTTCGTCAAGACCGACTCTCGCCTCGGCGAACCCGCGAGCTCGTCGCCTCCGAGCTCTTCGGCCACGAGCGCGGCGCGTTCACCGGCGCGCTCCAGCGCCGCGAAGGGCTGCTCGCCGAGGCCGACGGCGGCATCGATCTTCTTCGACGAGATCGGCAACCTGCCGCCCGAGATGCAGGCGGGGCTGCTGCGCGTGCTGCAGGACCGGACGTTCCGCGCGGTCGGCGCCGAGCACGACTCGCGCGTGGACGTCGTGGTCGTCGCCGCGACCAACGTCGACCTCGAGGAGACGGCGCGCCAGGGCGCTCGCGCAGCCGACCTGCTCGAGCGCCTCTCGGTCGTCGGCTCGAGCTGCCGCCGCTGCGGCGGCGGGCGAGGGCGATCCCGCTCCTCGCGGCGGTCGTGCTCGACGAGCTGCGCGCGCGGGTTCCGCGTCGCCGGCTTCACGCGCATCAGCGCGGAGGCGCTCGCGAAACTCGCGCACGCGAGCCGTGGCCGCGCAACGTCCGGCAGCTCCGCAACGCGCCTCGGAGCGGCTCTTCAGCGAGCTCGACGACGCGACCGACCCGATCGGCGCGGAGCACGTGGCGCGCGTGCTGCCGCGCGAGGCGCCGTACCGCGGCAGCCGAGAGCCGCTCTGGCGGCGCGTGCTCGACGGCGAGGAGGGCGCACGCTCGCCGAGGTCGCGCACCAGTACGGCGACGGGGCGGTGCGCGCGGGTGATCGAGAAGACGGCTGCTTTCGAGGCTGCACGGTCCGCCCGACGAGGAGCAGGCGGCGCGCCTGTTCCACGGGCATGAAGCCCAACACGTGGCGGCAGTTCGCGCTCAAGCGCGGTCTGACCCTACCAGACAGCGTCCGGCGCGGTCGAGAGGCTGACGGACGAACGACGGAGGAACAGCATGGTCAGCGAGCCTCGTCTTGACTGCTCCTGATGACGTCGCCCGGGCGCGGCCAGCGACGACGTCCGAGGTCGCAGCGCGATCGGGCCGCTCGAGGTCTCGGCCGACGCGACGGGCGAGTCGTTCCGGCCGATCGCGTTCGGAGCCGCGGCGGGCGACACGGCGTGGCGGCGCGCGCGCGCGACCTTCCGCCTCGACGCGGCGCCGGAGAGCGGCCACTGGCTGCTCTGCCTCGGCGGGCCGGGCCTCGACCTCGACGCCGAGCTGAACGGCCACGCGCTCACGCGGATCGTCGACGCCTGGCAGGACCGCCGGAGCCGCGCGCGGGCCCGCGCTTCGATCGCCGACGCGCTGACCTCGCGTCGGCGACAACCGCCTCCGTCACACCCGTAGAAGCGAGCGGGCGGGATGCGTTTCGAGGCGGGGCCGGCGCTGTTGCTCGACGCCGTCGCTTCCGCTGCGCGTCGTCGATCGCGCGCGAATCTTGACGGTCCGGACGGGCAACCTCGTCGCTGGCGACCATCGGCAGCCGGCGCTGCTCGACCGCGTGGCTCTTCCTCAGGAGCCCGACGGCGCCTGGCGCCTCGCCGCGTTCAGGCCGAGGTCTCCTTCGTCGAGCCGTCGGGCAAGGAGTATCGCCGGTGCGCCGTCTCGAGACGCGGACGCCGGCGCCGCTCTTCCCGGTCGTCGTCGGTGCAGCTCGAGGACGCGCGCTTCGCGCGAGTTCACCGACGCGCATGACGGCGTTCGCGCCGTTCGTCGTGCACCGATCGCGTGGCTCGCGTCGCGCGCGGGCGGTGGTCTTCTCCGATCGCTGCTGATCGGGCCAAGGAGGACTTCGCCTTCCGCTGGCGCGTGCGCCTCTTCCCGGCGCTCGGCGGGGCGCTGCGCGTGGTCCGCAAGCCCGAGGGCCACACTCGTCCTGCTCGACGACGGCGTCGTCGGGATCGTCGGCGCCCGACGCCGACGTCGTCGTGGAGGCGACGACGTCGCCGGGTCGCGCCTCGACCTGCACGTCGAGTTCTCGGAAGAAGCCGGGCGAGCTGGAGGCCGATGGCGGCGTGCACGCGTGGTCGGCGCTTCGTCGGCATCGAGCACGTCGCAAGCCGGCGCGTCGGCGCCGGCGGCGCTCGCGGAGGTGCGCGCGGGCGGCGCTGCACGACGGCGCCTTAAGGCGGCGAGTCGGCGGGCATGGCGGCCTTCGCCGCCGCTCATTCCGTGCGAGCCGGAGCGAGCGCGACCGCCGCCGCCGGGCCTGGCGTCGCGGATCTCGGCGCTCGCCAGCCTGCTGAACGGCCAGCCCGCGCGGCGACGGCTGCCCGTGCTCGTCCCGCCGCAGGGCCGGCTCTGCCGCGGCGGCCTTCTTCGAGGACGAGTGGACGCTCTTCCAGTCGCCGGCGGGCGCGAGCGCGCGACGCTCGCGATGAGCGCTGCTCGACGCAGGCGGAGGACGGTGCGATCCGCAGCGACACGGCAGAGGCGCCGCCGCTCGTCGAGATCGAGCGCGACTGCTACACGGTGCTGCGCGCGTGCCGCTGGTACCGCTGGACCTACGAGGGCGACGCGCTCGGCGCCTTCGCGACCAAGCTCGAACACGCCCTCGAACACGCACACGGGAGGATCGCGGGCGGCGCCGATCGAGGCGCTCGCGACCATCCATCCGGCCGGGCGTGCCGCGCTCCGCTCTTCCCACCTGCGCTGCGCGCGCTGGCTGCGGCGCATCGCGACCTCGCCGACGTGCTCGGACAGATCGGCCACGCCGACGCGGCGGTGAAGGCGATCGCGCAGCCTCGCGGCGAGACGCTGCATGAAGTGAGCTCGCCGCGTCCGCGACGGCGGCGCCCGACGGCAGGCCGGAAGAGGAGGCGGTCGCGCTCGTGCTCGGCCCGGTCGACCTGGCGTCGGCGTCAGAATGGCGTCGACCGGCTCGCCGCGCTGCCGGCCGCCAAGGATCCGATCGACTGGCGCGAGGCGGTCCTCGCGCGAGGCCGCTCGAAGCGGGAAGGACCGAGGCCGGCCGCGCGCGCACGGCCGCGATCGAGGCGGCGATCCGCGACCTCGACCTGCCGCTGCGGCCGGAGATCGCGGCGCTACCACACGGCGCTCTGCTACGGCGTCCTCGGCGATCCGCCGCGACGACCTCGGCACGCTCGAAGTCTTTCCCGCGGCCGCAGGGCCGCGAGCAGGTGAGGACCGTCATCGCGCTGCCGGAAGGCCCCTTCGCGTGCAGCTGCTCCCGCCGGACGTGCAGTTCCACCGCCAGCTCATCGCGCAGAACGACTCGTCGCTCGACGTGCTGCTCGTCGTCGGCGTGCCGGGCGGGCTCGGCGGCGAGAAGCCGCGCCTGGTCGGTCCGAGCCGCTGGTCGATCTACGAGAAGTTGTTGCCGGGCCACGCAGGGTTGGCGCGAGCGCGTCCGCTGAGAGGTCCGGCGTCCCCGCGGCTCCGTCCCCGGGGTCGATAACCGTCCGTCATTCGCGCGTGGCGCGAGCGCCGCCGGGCCGGCCGGCGGCCGGGGAGGTCGGGGCACGGTGGTTGCCAACGGCGGCCGCCCCGACGCGGAGTCCGATCGACTCGCCCAACCGACGGAGGAATCGCCATGGTTCGCACGCTCCTGCGCTCGCTCGCGGTCGCCGGACCTCTCGCGGCTCCGGCGCCGGCCCACGATGGCTGCGACCGCTGCTTCCCGGAGTTTCCTGCCGAGGTTCCCGGTCTTCCGCATCGCGACGCCGCGCTTCGAGCTCGACTCGGCGTCCGTCGCCCCGTCCACCACCATGAATGGATCCGGCGCGACGAGCGCGTGTGGGTCGAGCCGATCGTCGAGCTGCGCGTCGTCGGCTACGACGCCGTGCCGCCAGCCGATCCTGCGCCGCGTCGTCGTCCGCGACGGTTACTGGACGGTCCGCTGCGTCGAGACCTGCTCGTGCGGCCAGACGCTCCGCCGCTGAATGAAGCGCCTGCGCGCGCGGGCGCCGGGACCGACCGGCGCCCGCGCGCCGTTGCAGGCGAGCGCCCCGCGTCCCCGCCGTCGTCGATTGACACTTCCCGTCGCGTGCCGATACTCGGATCGATGACGTCGTCCCGTTCGCTGTTCCGGTGCAGGTCGAGGTCGCGCATGCTGCACGCGCTCGCCTTCGTCGCGCTCGCCGTCGCCGCGGCGCGCTCCGGTCCGGCCGCCGCCGAGCCGTCGGCGTTCGCATGACCGCCGGCACCGGGCGACGGCAAGCCCGCGCCCGTCCACACGCACACCCGGGTGAAGCAGACGCAGAAGGAGTGGGTGCCGCCGGAGACGCAGAAGGTCCAGGGTCGGCGTCGATGCCAAGGGCAAGCCGGTCTACGAGACGAAGGTCGTGAAGCTCGGCTACTGGCGCACGATCACGTACTGGACCTGCAGCTGCGGCCAGACGCAGCGCTGACAGAGGGTCGGGTCGCGGCGCGCTCGGGCGCCCCGCCGCAGGACTCGAAATCCCTTCCTGTCCGCGTTCCCCCCGCTCAGGTCGCAGCGCGCACTGCACGAAGATCCAGTGCGGAACCACGAGCCTCGGGGATTCACGATGTCGACGACGGATGCCGCCGCAGAGGTCCACGCCGATGGCAAGGTGCTGCTCGCCGTGGCGGAGGGCGATCCCAGAGCAGCAGCCCGACGACGCGGTGCTCTCTCCACATCTTCTCGTGCCCGGAGCGTGCAGCGCGACGCTGAAGGAGATGCGGCAGAGCCTGACGGTCCTCGCGACCGGCGCCCCGCCGGATGGAGTCGGCGGAGGAGATCCCTCCGGGCGGCGGCGACTTCGACGCGCACCGAGACCGACTCCTACGCGGCCGAGCAGCGCGCGCGAGCCTGATCTGGAAGCTCGCGATCATCGGCGGGCTGCTGACGGTCGGGTTGCTCTGGCTGAGGTCGTCGGCCGCGACGCACTTCTGATCCGGCGGCGGTCTGTCGCGCCGCGTCGCTCACTCGAACGCAGCGACCCGCACACCATGCGATAGACGCGCGGCACGTGAGCGCCACTGACGCGCAGTCTCGGAAGCGCGAGCGGTCTGACTCGTCCGGCGGCGACGACGCGCAGCCATTCGAGCGCCCGGCGTCCCGTCCCACGGCCTGAGGAGCGTCGTGGCGCGCACCTCCTCGAAGACGCAGCACCGGCCGCCCGCGACGAGCTCGACGGTGGCGCGGGCCGGGTCGAACGGCGACGCGCTCGATCGCGCCCCCGCGCAGGAGCTCGCCGGCCCGCGGCCGCGGCCGCGCCCTGCGCCGGCGCGCGCGCGTTCACGGCCCGCCGCCCGCCGGTCGGGATCGAGCGCCGCGACGAACCGCTCGCGGTAGCGCGGTGGCAGCGGCGTCGGCTGAGCGAGTCGAGCCGCACGCAGACCACGGTCACGAAGCGCGCGCACGCGCTCGTCGCCGGACTTCCTGACGATCCGGTAGTGGAAGGTCGACGAACTATTGCCGACCTCGCGCGAGGCTCACGAGGACCGCGTGGAGCCCGCCGAACCGGCACGGCCGCACGAACTCCGTCTTGAGGTCGACGGCGGGGAAGCCGAGGTTCTCCTTCTCGAGCACCGTCGCGTACGGCACCCCGCAGTACTGCTCGAAGAACTCCTCGAAGCGCGACGTGCAGCCAGTGGATCCCACGCGGGTAGTAGGCGATGCCGGCGCGGTCGACGTCGCTGAAGCGGACCTTGATGTTCGTGGCGAAGGGAGGCTGCGGCGGGGTCATGCGCCCTCCATCTCGTCCGGCGACGATCGCCGCGAGCTCGCGCAGGAGCGCGCGTCCGTCTCGGCTGGACGCCGCGGCGGGCGCCCCGAAGTACGCCTGCGGACCGCCCGCCTCCCCTGAACTGCGCTGCCCGGCGCGCGAGCGCCGCCGAGCGACGTCGGGTTCTCCGGCAGCGCGACGCGCACCCTCGCGCACGAGGTCGGGCCGCAGCGCGGGCACGAGCGAGCCCTCGAAGTCGCCGCGCGTGGCAGGCGCCGCTCTTGAACTCCGCGCCGAGCCGCTCCGCGTAGACGCGCCGCACGACGTCGGGCAGGACGGTCGGCAGCCCCGCCGCCGTCGCCGCCTGCGCCGCGGCGCGCAGCGCGTGGCGGTTGGCCGGCTCGGGGTGCGCGTTCACCAGGCCGAGCTTCGCGCAGCCGCGCGCCGCGCAGCGCCGCCGCCACGTCGACCACCAGCGACTGCACGGTCTCGCGCCGACACCGACAGAGCGTCCCGAGCTGAACTCCGCCGCGCACACGGTCACGCCGTACGGGAACGACGGCAGGACGAGCACGCGCCGGCCGCGCGCGCGGAGCAGCGCGGCGGCCGCGTCGGCCATCCTCCGCGAGCAGCGTGTCGGTCGAGAGCGGCAGATGCGGGCCGTGCGCCTCGGTCGAGCCGACCGGCAGCAGCGCGAGGAACGGCCCCCGCCCGCGCTCGCCGCCCGGGCCACGGCAGGTCGGCGAGCCGCGTCACGGCGCTCTTCGCTTCGCGCGCGACGTCGCCGCGCCCGCCATCTTGCGCACCTCGGCGCGCGCGATCTTGCCGCGGTCGTTGCGCGGCAGCGTCCGCCATGAACTCGACGCGGCGCGGGCGCCTTGTAGTGCACGAGCTTCGCCTTCGCGTGGTCGATCAGCGCGCGCGCCAGCGCCGGCCCGCCCGCGCGCCCCTCCTTCACGACGACGTAGGCGAGCAGGACCATCAGCCCGTTCCCGTCGCTCGACGCCGACCACGCAACATTCGCGCACCGCAGCGTGCTCGAGCAGGCACTCCTCGACCTCGCGCGGCGCGACCCAGCAGCCCGCGACCTTCAACATGTCGTCGGCGCGCCCCTCGTACCAGAAGCGCCCCTGCGCGTCGCGCCGGAACAAGTCGCCGCTCACCACCGTCTCGCCGTGGAACGTGTCGCGCGACTTGCGGCCGTCCTGGAAGTAACCGATCGCCGCCGATTCGCCCGACACGTGCAGCGTGCCGACCTCGCCGTCGGCGACCTCGCCCTCGTCGGCGCCGCGCACCTGCGCGCGATAGCCCGGCACGAGTCGGCCGAGGCTGCCCGGCGTCGCCTCGCCCGGCCGGTTCGAGATGTAGATGTGGAACATCTCCGGCCGAGCCGATCCCGTCCAGGATCTCGACGCCGAAGCGCCGGCGGAACTCGGTCAGGAGCTGCGGCGGCAGCGCCTCGCCTGCCGAGACGACGAGGCGCAGGTGCGCGAAGGCGTCCCGCACCTCGGCTTCGTCGAGCTGCAGGATCCCCGTGCAGCGTGGTCGGCACCGCGGCGAGGAGCGTCGGCCGGAAGCGGCGCGCGTTCGCGACGACGACCTCCGGCTTGCTCGGCTCCGGAGAAGAGCGCCGTCGATCGCGCCGGCCGCGAACGGGAACATCAGGTTCATCCCGGTCGCGTACCCCGAAGAAGAGCTTGCTCACGCGCCATCGTCACGTCGCCCTCGGCGACGCGCAGCACCTCTCCCGCGTAGCGCTGGACGTTCCACGCGGGAAGTCGCGGTGGTAGTGCATCGCCGCCTTCGGCTTGCCCGAAGTGCCCGACGTGAAGAGCCAGCCGGCGAGGTCGTAGGCGTGCGTGTCGAAGCGCGCCGGCGCCGGCTTCGCCGCGGGGATCGCCGTCTCCCAGGCGACCGCCGGCACGCGTAGCCCCGGATCGGCGCCGCCCATCCCGATCGTGACCACGCTCTTCAGGAAGCGCGCGCCGCGCGCCGCCTCGGCGAACGCCGCCATCGCCTCGGCGTGCACGACGGCGACCGGTGCACGCGAGTACTCGGCGTAGTAGGCGTACTCCTCGGCGGAAAGCCGCGGGTTCACCATCGCGAAGACGCCGCCGGCGAGGAGCGTCCCGAGCCAGCGGCCGCGAACTCGGCGACGCGTCGGGCACGATCTGCAGCACGCGCTGCTCGTGCAGGTGGCCGAGCTCCTTCATCAGCGCCCGCACCCGCGCCGCCTCGTCGGCGACCTGCGCGTAGGTGACGTCGCGCGCCGCGGTCCGGATCGCGACCTTCCCCGGCCGGCGCGGGCGAGGTTGCCGTCGAGGAGCCAGCCGGCCAGGTTGAAGCGCTCGGGATCTCGACCATCGACCGCGCCCTCTCGCCGCCCGCGTCCGTCGCATTGCGCGAGCGAGGCGGGGACGATACGCGGCGGGCGTCGTTTCCGGCACCGCCTCGAGTTCGCGCGCGCTACCGCGCGGAGCCGGCGCGAGCTCGCGGAGGCAGCCGCGCAGGGCGTGCGCCCGCGTGACGACGGCGGCGACGCGGCCGTCCGCGCCGACCCAGAGGAACCGAGCGTCCCGCGGAATCTGCGGCGCGCTGCCCACGTGCTTTCGAGGTCGCTCGCGTCGACGACGAGCCGGCCGCGATCACCGAGCTGCTGCCGCGGCGGCGCGCGCCGCGTCGAGTTCGTCGCGCGCGACCCACGGATCGAGCGTCACGAAGTCCGCGCCGAGCGCGGCGAGCTCCTCGCGCAGCGCGTCGAGCCTCGCCAGCTCCTGCGCGGCCGTCCTCCGGTCACCGCGGCGACATGCAGGAGCAGCGGCCGCCCGGCGGCTCCGATCGGGGCGGCGCTCGTTCCCGTCAGCGCATCGACGAAATCGAGCGCGAGCGGACGTCCCGCGATCTCGAGGGAGCGGAGCGCCCGTCGACGAACTCCCGCCCGTCGCGCGTCGTCGCGAACGCCCGCGCGTCTCGAGCCGCCGGCGCTGTTCCGCCGGCGCCGCTGTCCGCCTCCTCGCCAGATCGACCAGGAGCGTCGCGCCCCAGTCGACGTAGACCTTCGGCCCGTGGCCGCCGGCGACGGCGCTGCTGACGTACGGCCTCGCGTCGACGTCCGCGACCTTCTCGTCGTCGATCGCGGCCTGCGCGCGGACGTAGCCGAGCGAGACCGGCAAGCGCTTCGGGAGGCTTCTGATCGAGGAGCCGCCCCGCCTCCTCCCGCACCGGCGCCGGCTCGTGGAAGTAGTTGAGGAGATTCATCCAGCGGTAGTAGAGCAGGTCGCCGGTTCGCGGATGGCCCGGGATGCTCCTGCCACAGTTCGAGCGCGAGCTCGCACTGTTTCGTCAACCGCTCGCGCAGCAGCTTTCGAATTCGTCGCGCGGCATGTTCAGCCCGAATCCGGGCGACGGGTTCTTCGCGGAACTCGGCGATCACCTCGACGCCGGTCGGCGCGGCGCGGGACGCGCCGGCGGTGGGATCGCCCGCCCTCGTCGTGCGCCCGGCGGACCGCGGCGCCGCCGGCGATCGCGCCGACGACGAGGAGGGCCGAGCGCGGCGAAGCGCGCCCGGCCCGCGACCTTCGTTGCGGTCGCGCATCCGCTCATCGCGACGGCTTCACTTCACGTCGCTCGCGGGCGACTGCGCCGAGGCCGTCGCCCGCCGCGTCGTCGACCTTCTCGACGCCGACCAGGTCAATCGCCGCCGTCCCCGCCGTCGATGACGAACCAGCCTCGAGTCCTCGGGCAGCGGTTCGGTCTCCTCCCTGCGTCCCGTCGGGATGGGTGATGATCCAGGTGCAGTTGCCCTGGCCGTCCGGCGTCCCCGGCTCGACCGCGACCCCGGAGAGGATCCACATCGTCGTGGCGCCCGCGGCCGCGCCGCCGAGCAGCACGACGCCGAGGAAGAGCGCCGCCCTTCGTCGTGAGCCACCGCATCGACCGAGCGATCGATTCGAGTTCATGAGCCGCATCTCCAGCCGCTCGCGATGGTCGGGCCGGTCCCAGGAGAGCTCCCGGAGCGACGCGAGCCGCGGGATCACCTCGTCGAGCGGATCGTTGCCGTATTCCATGGTCAGCTTCTCCGCGCGCTGCGCGCGCCATCTCGCGCGGCGAGCGCGGCGCGGCCGCGTGCGAGCCGCGATCACCGCGCCCGGCCGGCAGTGCAGCGTGCGCGCGACCTCCTCGACCGAAAGCCCCTCGACGTAGTGCAGCGCGAGCACCGCCTGGAAGCGTGGCGCGACCGCCGCAGGCAGCGCTGCACCCACGACCGCTCGTCCGAGAGGTCGTGCGCCTCCGTCCCCGACGCCGCGCCGTCGGACCACCCCGGCGCGCTCGGACAGCGGGCGCGGCCTCGGCCGTTCGCGCGCGCCCAGCGGTTCGCGGGCGTAGGTCGCGATCCGGAGCAGCCACGCGCGGAACGGCACGCCGCGCGGCTCGAAGCGCGGCAGCGCCTGCAGCGCCGAGAGGAAGACGTCGCCGAGCAGATCCTCCGTCGCGCACGCGTCACCGATGCGGCGGAACAGGTAACCGCCGATCGCCTCGTAGTGCTCGCGATAGAGGACGGCGAAGGCGTCGCGATCCGTCCGCGCCCGCTCGATCAGCCGTCGCTCGCGCTCAGTCGTCACTGCCGGACGCGCAGTCGCCGCGCGGCGCAGGGACGCTCCAGCGAACGGACGCAGGGGCCAGCAGTTCGCCTTCGCGCATGGGTCGCCTCGCCCGTGAATAAGCGCGCCGGCGGCGAATGGTTCCCGCGTCGACGAAGGAATCAGTAAGCGGCGCCTCCCGCGTGGCGCCTCGTGACGACTCGTTCTTCACGATCTCGACCATCGCGTCGAGGCAGCCGAGGAGCTCGTCGTCGGTCGTGTAGAAGTGCGGGCTCACGCGGACGCCGGCACCGGGACGGAAGTCGACCAGGATCTCGCGCGTCGCGAGCGACTTGACCACGGCGGCGCCGAGGCGGTCGTCGAGCGCGGCGGTCGCCTCGCGCCGCCGCGCAGCGGCGTCGGGTCGATGGTGATCGTCCCGCCGCGGCGAGTTCGGGTCGACGGGCGAGGTGACGCGCAGCCCGCGCTCGAGCGCCGCCGCGCGCAGGAGCTCGGTCTGGCGCAGCGACTTGCGCCGGATCTTCGCGACGCCGACGTCGCGGATCGTCCGGTAGCCCGGCAGCGCCGCGAACAGCGCCGGGATCGCCGGACTGCCGTGCAGGAAGCGGTAGAGTCCTTCGCGTATTCGATCGCGCCCGGCGCGAAGTCGAAGGGCGCCGCGTGCGCCATCCAGCCGGTCACGCTTCGGCCTGCAGCTGCTCGCGCAGATCGGGCCGGACGTAGAGCCAGCCGGCGCCCGGCCCGCCGCAGAGCCACTTGACGCGAGCCGCCGCACGCGAAGTCGACGCTCGAGCTCCGTCAATGAGAAGGGCACCGTCCCCGCCGACTGGTAGCAGTCGAGGATCACGCGCGCGCCGACCGCGTGCGCCTTCTCGACGATCGCCTTGGCGTCCTGCAGCCACGCGCTCTTGTAGAGCACGTGCGAGATCGGGACGAGCAGCGTCCGCTCGTCGATGGCGTCGAGCATCGCCTGCGGTCGGCACCGTCATGCCGTCGGGCGACGGCGACCTCGCGGATCACCGCCCCCTCGCGGCCGCCGCGCCTCCCAGCACGTACATGCACCGTCGGGAAGTTGAGCGACTCGTAGACGATGACGTTGCGCGGCGCCTTGTATTCGAAGCAGCTCGCGAGCAGCGACTCGCATCACCGACGACGTTCTGGTGCATCACGATCGAGCCGCGCGGCGGCGCCGAGGATGTCGCACAGCACGTCGCCGGTCGAGCCGGGCATCGCCCACCAGCCCTCGGCCCACGCCCGGATGCCGCGCTCGGCCCACATGCGCGCGTACTCGTGCAGCGACTCATCGACGCCCTGCGGCATCGCGCCGAGCGAGTGGCTGATGAGGTAGGTCGACCTTGCCGAGGATCGGGAATCGGCGCGCCGCGCGAGCAGCTCAGCGCTCCTCGGCCGGCGTCGACGGCGTCACGTCGGCGACTCCGCCGAGCGCCTTCGTCGGGCCGGTCCGCGCGGACGTCGGTCGGATTCATGCGCTCCTCCGCGGCGTCGGTCGCCAGCCCGGCCGGTCAGCTTCTCGTCGGGGATGCGCAGCCGCTCGACGACCCGGCCGGCCGCCAGCGCGTCGACGATTTCCGGCACGTCGGCGACGGTGACCCGGCCGTACCAGGTCTGCTCGGGATAGATGACCACCGTGACGCCGTTCGCGCACTGGTCGAGGCATCCGGCGCTGTTCGCCCGCACCCGCCCTTCAGCCCGCGCCGCTCGACCTCCTCCTTGAACTCGCGCGCGCACCTTCCGCGCGAGCCCTTCGCCGCGCAGCAGCCGCGCGGAGCGTCGGGCGGCCGGACGTTCTCGCAGACGAAGATGTGGTGCTCGAAGCGGGCCATGCTCTGTCCCCGGCGTCAGGCCGGCTCGTCGGCGAGCGAGCTCCTGCAGCAGCTCGCGCGCGACGATCAGGCGCTGGATCTCGCTCGTCCCTTCGTAGATGCGCAGCGCGCGCACTTCGCGGTAGAGGCGCTCGACGATCGACCCGACCACGACGCCCTGCCCGCCGTGGATCTGGACGGCGCGGTCGACGATGCGGCCCGCCGCCTCGGTCGCCTGCAGCTTCGCGAGCGAGGAGGCGGCGCCGGCCCGCAGGAACTCCGGCGTGTCGGGCTTCGGCAGCGCTGCCGGCGGCTTCGAGACGGCGTCGAAGAGCCAGCGGCGGCGCGGCCGACCGCGAGGCGCGCGAGCTCGATGCTCGGCGAAGCAGTCGGCGAGGTCGGCCTTCATGAGCTGGAAGTCGGCGAGCGCCTTGCCGAAATCTGGCGACGAGCGCGCGCATGGCGGCGCGCCTCGGCCGAGCGCGCGTGTCGCGAGCCTGATCGCGGCGGCGCCGACGCCTCGCGCGGAAGCGGTCGAGCGTCGCGAGCGCGAGCGCGAGCCCTGCGCCCTCGTCGCCGACGCGCTGGCGCGCCGGCACGCGGCAGTCCGCGCAGCACGATGCGGCCGATCGGGTGCGGCGCGAGGACGCGTGAAGCGCTCGACGACTCGAGAGTCCCGGCGCGTCGGCGTCGACGACGAAGCGCGACGTGCGGCCCGCTTCGTTCCGGTCGACGCGCGCGAAGACGCAGTAGTGGTCGGCGATGCCGGCGTTCGTGATGAGCGTCTTCTCGCCGTCGAGCACGTAGTCGAGGCCGTCGCGGCGCGCGGTCGTCTTCATGCTGCGCGCGTCGGAGCCGGCCTCCGGCTCGGTGAGCGCGAAGGCGGGGATGCGCCGCCCGAACGCGGCCGGCCTCGAGCCAGCGGTCCTTCTGCTCGGAGTCGCCGAGCAGCCGCAGCGGCCCGCTGCCGAGCCCCCTGCAGCGCGAGCAGCGTGTCGGCGAAGCCGGAGATGCAGGCGACCTCGCTACGCGCTACGCACAGGCTGCGTGGCGTCGCCGAGCACGACCTCGTGCAGCACGCGCGAGCCTGCGAACGTCGCGACGACCGCGCGCGCCGCCGCCGACTCGTCGTGCCGCCCCGCCGCGAAGTCGTCGTCGATCGGCCGGCCAGCGGCGCGGCCGAACGTCGCGCGGATCTCCGCCGCGAGCTCGACGTGGCGCGGCGCGAGGAACGGCGCGGGCAGCTCCGGACGCGCGCATGTTCAGCCGCCTCCGGGCCGCCCGCTCACGGTCCGCCCCGGCGCCGGAAGTCGGTCGGCCGCTTCTCGACGAAGCGCGCGGTTCGCCTCGCCGGAAGTCGGGGCTGCGCATGCAGAGCGCCTGCGCCTGCGCCTCGGCTCCTCGATCGCGGTCGCGAGGTCGAGCGCGAGCTCGCGGTTCAGCATCTCCTTCGTCATGCGGCAGCCCGAAGCGCGGGCCGCCGGCGAGCTCGCGCGCGCGAGCGCCGGTCGCGCTGCGGCGCCGCGAGCTCCGCGCTCGGGCACGACCTGTGGTAGAGGCTGATCGTGCGCGCCCCGCCGGGCGGAGCCAGTTCTCCTTCATGAGGAGGCTCGTCGCGCGGCCGAGCCCGACGACGCGCGTGGCAGCAGGAAGGCCGCCGCCCATGTCGGCGCCCGGAGCAGGCCGACGCGCGTGAAGAGGAAGGCGATCTTCGCGGCCGGCGTCGCGATGCGGAAGTCGGAGGCGAGCGCCATCACGGCGCCGGCGCCGCAGGTCGTCCTGTTCAGCGCCGCGACGATCGGTGCGCAGCTCCCGCATGTTGCGGATCAGCTCGCCGGTGAGGCGCGTGAAGCGCGAGCAGCTGCTCGGCGTCCATCTGGAGCAGCGGCTGATGATCTCCGGAAGCGCGTCGCCGCCGGAGCAGAAGGCGCGTCCTGTCCCGGTCAGACCACCGCGCGCACCTCGTCGCGCGCGTCGAGCGCGCGGAAGGTGTCGGCGAGCTCGCGATAGCGACGCGAAGGTGAGCGGCGTTCAGCCGCTCGGGCCGGTCTGAGCTGATCGTCGCGACGCCCGCCGCGTCCTCGTCGTAGCGGAACGTCGTCGGTTGCGGTCGGGGCATCGCGCGGCCTCGCGGGAGCGGCGGCCGCGCATCGTAATCGATCGCCGCTACGGCGGCGGCAGCGCCGCGGTCGCCTCGATCTCCGACGCGCGCCCGGCTCGAGGAGCCCTCTGACCTCGACGAGCGTGGCCGCCGGGAAATGGCGGCCGAGCACGGCGCGGTAGCGCTCGCTGATCTCGGCGGTCCGGCGGCGGTACTCCTCCTTGTCGGTCACGTAGGTAGCGCGAGGCGGATCAGGTGCCTGCGTCCGCCGCCCGCGGCCTTCACGACTTCGAGCACGTCTGCGCGAGCGCCCGCGCGAACTGCTAGGACGAGTCGTCCGAGACGAGCTTCCCGCGCTCGTCCCAGCCGATCTGACCGGCGACCGCGAGCATGCCGCGCCGGCCGGCGCGACCATCCCGTTCGAATACTCCTCGGCTTCGGCCAGCCGGCGGCTCGACCGGCGCCGGCTCTCGCGCCGCGCTCACGACGCGAGCTCCCTCGCCGTCGAGCGGCAGCGCGGCGCCGTTCACGCCGGCCGCCGCCTCGCTCATGAGGAAGACGATCGCGTCGGCGACCTCCTCGGGCCGGATCAGGCGGTGCTGCGGCATGCGGGAGAGCATCGCGCTCGCGCGCCTGCTCTGGCGCGAGTCCTGTCTTCTCGGCGATGCGCCGCAGCGAGCGCCGCGTCATGTCGGTGTCGACGTAGCCGGGGCAGACGGCGTTGACGGTGATGCCGCGTCCCGCCGTACTCGACCGGCGGCGGCGCGCACCGAGCCCGAGCGCGGCGTGCTTGCTCGCGGTGTAGGCGGCGACGTAGCTCGCGCCGGCGAGCGCGGCGATCGACGCGACCACGACGACGCGCCCGAATCCGCGCGCCACCATCTCCGGCAGCGCGGCGCGCAGCGGCCGGAACGCGCCCCACAGGTTTCTACGGCGAGGTGGCGCTCGAGCAGCTCGTCGGGCGTCTTGTGCAGCGGCGCGCTCGGCGATCCCGGCGACAGCACCAGTCCGTCGAGCGGTCCGCAGAACTGCTGCGCCGACTTCATGCCCTGCGTCGAACGACGCCGCGCGTCGGCGACGTCCATGGCGACGGTCGTCACGCGCAGCGGGTCCTTGCCCGGCGCCGGCGCGCTCGACCTGCAGCTCTGCGCGCGCGCGAGCGTGTCGCCGTCGCGCGCGCGGCGAGCACCAGCGCGAGGTCGCGCCGCGCCCCGCCCGCGAGCGCGCACGCCGTCGAGACCGATGCTGCGGCTGCCCGCCGGTGACGAGGGATCGATTGGGCGGCGAGCATGCGGGGACCTGCGGGAGAGAGGGCGGTCGCCGGCCCGCGCGGCGTCACGCCCCGCGGGCCGGCGCGTGCGTCACTGGTCGGCCTGCTTCTGGAAGTTGACGCACCTGGATCGGGTCGTTCTGGCACCGCCGCGAGGTCGTCGATCGCCTTGGTGAAGTCGCGTCGACGCTGCGCAGCCCCTGCGGCTCCTGGTCCCACGCGGCGAGCGTGTAGAAGGAGATGTTGCGCGCGTTGTTGTCGAACTCCAGCCTGATCACGTCCTGCGGGTTCTTGACGAATGCCGTTCACGACGCGGCCGCTCGCGAGGATGCCGACGACCGAGCCGAGCCGGCGACGCCCGGCGCGAGTCCGGTCGAGCCCCAGGTCGACGCGCGTCCAGCCGACGTGTCCCGACAGCGCCTCCTGCGCGTGCCGGTCGCCGTCAGCGCGTAGGCGAGATGGTGGCCGCCGCGCGAGACCTGCACGTCGTGGCGCAGGTAGCGGTTGCCGGCGTAGTGGGTGATCCTCCAGCGCAGCTCGTAGGACTTCGTGGCCGAGCTTCGCGCCGCTGATCGTGAGCTCGATCTCCTCGCCGCGGTGCCGTCGTTCACCATGCGGTAGGCGACGGCGTCGAAGCCGGCCATCGGGACGAACGTCCCGTTCTCGCTGTACCTGAGCGCGCCCGCGCCTGACCTGCTCGGGCTCGCCGAAGAGCGATCCTGCCCCACGGCGTCTTCGAGAGGTCGAGCGGCTCCTTCAGGCTGTTCGCGAGCACGAGGCCGCGCTGCTTTCGCCGATCACGTCGAGGCAGAGGCGCGCGTCGAAGAGGAGGCGCCAGCCGCTCGTGTCGGTCTCGGAAGACCGGTCCGCCGCACTGGTAGAGGTCGTCGCCGCGCTGGTGGCCCGGATCGAGGACCGCGGAGCTGACCGCCTCGTAGGCGCCCTCCGACTTGAGCTTGCCGCCTTCGCGATGGGTGTTGTCGCGCACGAAGAGGCCGCCGCCCTCGTGCGGGCCGATCGCCTTGGAGAGCTTGCTGAAGCGCGGCGTGCAGACCGAGAGGATGCGCCGCTCGTGCGGACCGACGTCGCAGATCACCAGCAGCGCGTCGGGCTGCCCGTCGCGGTTCACGTCGAACAGCTGCGCCGGATCATCGGCGGCGGATCGGTCGCGAGGATCGGGTCGTAGTCCTTCGGTTCCAGTTCGACGCCATCAAGTTGACGGAGAAGTCGTTCGCGTCGAAGTTGGGGTAGCGCGATTTCACTTCCGAGAGCGGGATGATGATCGGTTCGTTGTCGCGCACGACCGCGACGATCGATTCGAGAGCTGGACCGGCGTGTAGGTCTGACCTCGTCGGTGGAATGGATGAGACATCCGGCGAGGAGTCCGCGACCCCGACAACGCCAGCCACGCCGACGACTCGACGCTTCTGCATGGATCCCTCCCCGCGAAAGCACGCGATTGGTGTCGAACCCGGATGCGCCGCGATCGGCGCTGGCGACCGCTCCCGCGACGTCCGCGCGCGGTCCCGCCATCTGGTCCCGCGCCGCCGCCTCGATCGCCGAATTCAGGGGATTTGGCCGCTTTCACCCCGTTCGTCAACGGTGAACTGGGAGCCGCGATCGCGGCGGACGCTCTCCGCCGCTTCCATCGCGAGGTGGACGGAACTGTCCCCGATGGCTCCCCCGCTTTCCCACGACGTGACGACCGGACGAGGCGGCGGCGCGCCGCGTTCGCCGTTCGTCCCGGACGGGTTAGAGCGGCGGCTCGCCGCCGACGTCGTCGGGCAGCCGGCCGTGGCGCGCGAAGACGCGGGTGTGCAGGCCGCCGCGCACGTAGAAGTCGCCCTCGACCCGCAGCCACCGCGGCGCGAGCGCCGCGACCAAGTCGTCGAGGATCTGGTGGACGACCGCCTCGTGGAACGCCCCTCGTCGCGGTAGCTCCAGAAGTAGAGCTTGAGCGACTTGAGCTCGACGCACTTCTCCGAGGGCACGTAGCGCAGCTTGATGGTGCGCGAAGTCGGGCTGCCCCGTCTTGGGGCAGAGGCAGGTGAACTCGGGGCAGTCGATCGAGACGACGAAGTTCCTCCCCGGCCGCGGGTGGGGAAAGGTCTCGAGGCTCCGGCTCGGCTTCGTCGTCATGCAGACCTCAGGGTCACCGCCCGCCGCCGGCGGCGGTGACCGCCGGGGGTGCTCCGGAGGGGGCCGGACCAGGCGGCGTCGTCGAGGCCGGGGGCGCCGTCGGCGTCGTCTTCGGCGCTGGCGGCCGGGCGCCGCCCGCTTCATCCCGTCGAGCTCGGTCCGCAGCGCGTCGATCTGCTTCTGCAGCTCGCCGACCGTCTTCGCGAGCTCCCTCGGGGTCGGGGCCGGCTTCGGCGGCCGCGGCGTCGGCGAGGTCGGCGGCCGCTTCTTCTTCGCCTCGTCGATCTGGCGCAGCGAGTTGCGCGCGGCGAAGGTGAGACCGCGCGACCCGTTCTGCCGTTCGGCGATCTTCTTCAGCGTCTCCTCGGCCTCGACGGCCTTGAGCTCGCCGAGCGCCCTGATCGCCGAGCGCGACGCCGTCGCCCTCGCGCTGCGCCGCGTCGATCAGGAGCGCGATCGCCTCGTCGCGCCGGCCGCCGAGCTGAGCGTCGCTCAGCCCGCCGATCGAGGCGAGCCCGAGCGAACGGCGCTTGGCCGCCGCCGCCGCGCGCGACCATCTGGAACACCTCGTCGACCGCCATGCCGTCCGTTCAGCGCGAGGCGCGCGCGGATCGCCGCGCTGCCGACGCGGTCGTTGGGCGACGGGAAGTCGGTGGCCGCGCGCAGCGCGACGACCGCCGCGTCCGGCGGCGGTCCCGTTGCCCGCCGTCGCGCGCCGATCTTGCCGAGCGCGTCGCACGCCGCCTGCTGCACGCCGTACGAGAGGTCGTTGCGCAGCAGCGTCGGCCAGCGCCTGCGCCACCGCCGTCCTTCGCGTCGCCGAGCTCCTTCGCGATGCGACCGAGCCGACGCGACGCTCGCGCGCCGGACGCGTGACTCGCCGATCCTTGACGCCCGCGGTCAGCGCGGCGCCTGGCGCCGGCGCCGCCGAGCTTGCCGACGCTCGTCGGCCGCGCCCGCACGGAGGTCGCGATGGTCCTTGCCGGCGAGCACGGCGGCGCAGCGTCTTCCGCGCGAGGTCGCGGTCGACCTCGGCGACGTCGGAGAGCTGCTCGACGGCGGTGAGCCGCGCGACGACGTCGGGGTCGCCGCCCTGCGCGATGAACGCGAGCTCCGCCGCGCTCTTCTTGAAGTCGACCTCCTTCAGCATCGCAGTTGCCCGAATCGAAGGCGACCATCTGCGGCGCGCTCGGCGCGGGCAGGCGGATCTCCTGCTCCTTCGTCCGCACCCACACCGTGTGCGTCGACGCGTCCTTCCTTGCAGACGACCTCGATCGGCACCGGGTAGACGAAGACCGGCACCATGTTGGTGGTGTCCTGCGTCTGCTTGACGTTGCAGGACCACTTCCTTCTTGTCGACGTCGTACGCTCTGCGCGATCGCGAACTTCGGATGGCCGCCGAGGTAGCAGTACTCCTCGAACAGCCAGTGGAGGTTCCGGCCGGTCGCCTCCTCGATCGCGTCCTCGAAGTCCGCGGCTGTCGACGAGCTGTCCGGCGTGCTTCGTGACGTAGTGGTGGATCGCCTTCCACCAGAGGTCGTCGCCGAGCTGCGCGCGGATCATGCGGAGCGTCGAGCTGCCGCGCACGTAGACGGCGTTGTTGCCGTCGCCGTCGGGCGCGCGGTTGAAGAAGCTCTCGACGCAGCGGGCGCGGCGCGCCGCGGTTCATGCTCGAGCGCGGCCTGGCGCTACTCGTTCCTCATCTCGAGGCGGAAGTCGTCCTCGCCGCGCGACCTGCCTGCGGTAGAGCGCCTCGAAGTAAGTCGGCGAACCCCTCGTTGAGCCAGAGGTGGCGCCACGGTCCGGCAGGTGAGGTAGTCGCCGAACCACTGGTGGGCGAGCTCGTGCGCCATCAGGCCCTGGAGTCGCGATCGAGGTGCTCGCGCTCGTCGTGCAGCGTGCTGTCGGTCTGCGTGGTGGCGGAGATGTTCTCCATGCCGCCGGCGATGAAGTGCTGCACGCAGGTCTGCGAATACTTGGCGTAGGGGTAGTTCACACCGATCTTCGTCGAGAAGAACTCGAGCGCGTCGGGCGTCTGGCCGAAGCTGCGGCGCGCCTTCGCCTCGCCGACGCCCTGCTGGACGTAGTACTCGACCGGGATGCCCGTGCCAGTCGTCGGCCCAGCGCTCGTAGTGGCTGACGCAGAGCGAGATCAGGTAGGTCGCGAACGGGAAGTCGATCGACCAGCGCCAGGTGGTCCAGCCGTCGCCGCGCGCCTTCTTCTCGACCAGCTTGCCGTTGCTGACGACGGTCAGTCCGTCGCGCACGGTGAACTCGCCCTCGAAGGCGGTGCGGTCGCTCGGGTAGTCCCAGGTCGGGATCCAGTGGCGCGTGTCCTCCGACTCGCCCTGGCTCCAGATCTCGTCGAGGAGGTTCGGCTCCTCCGGCGTCGGATGGACGAACCAGAGCCCGCGCTTGGGGTGGTCGACCGAGCGTAGTCGAGCTCGATCGCCGCCTTCGCGCCGTACACCGCCGGCGCCGGCAGCGTGACGTGCACGCGGTGCTCGTCCTGCTTGAACGCGGCCGTCCTTGCCGTCGACCTTCGCGGCGGAGACCTTCATGTCCTCGCGCGTCGAACCAGACGTCGGTCGCGCCGGCCGCGAGCCAGGCGACCTCGTTGATGACGTCGCCCGAGAACTTGTCCGCCTTCTCGTCGAGCTGGAGCCGGACGCGGACCTTCAGCAGGTCGGCGACGCGGCCTCGGTGCCGCGGTCCTCGCGCATCGCGCCGTAGCTCGGCTTCACGTCGACCGGCGGCCCGCCGCCGCGGGTGCCCTGCTGCGCGAAGGTGGCGCCCGCGAGCGGCGCGAAGACGGCCGACCGTGAAGATGAAGCGGCGCAGCGGCGACGACGTGGCGGGACCCATGCTCGACTCCTTCACGGGGCGACCAATAAGGAAGGGACAGCCTATCGAGTGGGAGCCGCGCCGGCGCAGCCGCGACGGGACGGGCGAGCCTCGCTCGCAGGTCCCGTCCTAGTTGCCGGCGGCGTCGGGGCGGTCGGGCTGCATCGTGAGGCCGCCGCTCGCGCGCAGCGTGATGCGGTAGACCTCGCCCGCCTTGAGCTTCATCGACGGCGCCTCGCCATGCGCCGCGCGGATCCCCAGCGCGGCCGCCTTCTTGGGGTCGTTGGCGAGGTTCCAGAAGTCGCGCCAGATCTCCTGCTCGAGCGGCGACATCTCGGCGCTGCCGCCGTAGATCGCCGGCCGCTCGCCGGGCGCGTCGAGCGCCACCCCGTCGCTCGGCTGCTGGTACTCGCCGAAGAGGCGGCGGAAGTGGCAGAGCGAGGCGGCGCGCAGCGGGTCGCCCTGCCTCGACCAGGAGGTCGTCGAACTTGACGACGAGCGAGTCGACGTAGAGGACGTCGCCCTCGAGCGCGAGCTCGCGCGGCGTGCCGACCGGATTGCCCGACGCGTCGACCTCCTCGAATCGGATCTTGGTCTTGACGCGGCCGGGCGTCGCGGACGGCGCCTGGTCGAGCACGACGACGCGCGCCATGCGCCGGTCGACCTTCATCAGCTTGAGCGCGAGCCCGAGCCGCTCGATCTCGCGCTTCGCGCTCGCGAGGTCGCTCGTGAGCTTCTCGATCTGCGCGCCCTTGCTGCGCGAGGTCGTCGCGCAGCTTCCCGAGCTCGGCGTTCTTGCGCGGCGATCTCCTGCGCGTGCTCGCTCTCGCTGTTCCAGGCGCGCCAGCCGAAGACGCCGCCGGTCGTGACCACGGCGAGCGTCAGCAGCCGGACCACGTTCGTGAATGCGGAGACGCCCGCCGCCATCGCCACCTCCCGCGCGCCCCACCCCGGCCACGGCGAGTGTACTGGTCCGGCGCGCCGGCGCCGTTCGGACGGGCGAGCGCGCCGCGGCGCTATCGTCGCCCGCCCCCTCTCAGGAGAAGGAAGACCATGGTCCAGGCCGGCGACGTCGCCCCCGCCTTCAAGGTCAAGAACCACAAGGGCCAGGACGTCGAGCTCAGTCAAGCTCAAGGGCAAGACGGTCGTGCTCTGGTTCTATCCGAGTGCCGACACCCCTGGCTGAACCAAGGAAGGCTGCGGATTCCGTGATCGAATCCGCGACTTCGGCAAGCTCGACGCGACCATCCTCGGCGTGAGCTTCGACGGCGTCGAGGCGAACCGGAAGTTCGCCGAGAAGTTCGAGTTCAACTTCGACCTGCTCTCCGACTCCGAGAAGGCGATCGCCAAGGCGTACGGCGCCTTCGATCCCGGCTCGCCCAACACGCGCGCGCCGCGCCGCCTTCGTCATCGGCAAGGACGGCAAGGTCACGCACGCGTGGGAGAAGGTCGTCGGCGGCCGAATTCCCCGGCGAGCTGCTGAAGACGCTCGGCGGAGCGAAGTGACGGCGAGCCGCGGCGTCCTGCTCCGCGCGCGTCGCTCGCGCGTCCTTGCGACGCGCGCGTGGCGGGGCAAAGTACGCGGCCCTTTCGCGAGGCACGCCATGCCCTACCGCAAACCTCAATCCGACCCAGGTGAAGGAGCTGCTCGACGGCCCCGAGGGCTGGACCTACGTCGACGTCCGCACCGAGGGCGAGTACGCTGGCGGCCCACTCCGGCCCACGCGCGCAACGTCCCCTCGCGATCGGGACGCCGCCGCAGATGCAGGTCAACCCCGAGTTCCTGGCGGTGGTGAAGGCCAACTGGAAGAAGGACGCGAAGCTGGTGCTCGGCCTGCGCGTCGGGCGGCCGCTCGTCGAAGGCGTGCGAGGTGCTCGTCAACGCCGGCTACGGCAACCTGGTCAACATGACCGGCGGCTTCCGCGGCATGCGCGACCCGCTCGGGCGCGTCGAGAAGGGCTGGATCGGACCTCGGCTTCCCGGTCGAGAACGCGGCGAAGCCCGAGCAGACCTACGACCAGCTGCGCCGGAAGGTCTGAGCGCGCGATGCACGAGGTCCTGAAGCAGCTCGGCGTCGCCGACCCCTGCGCCCGGCGTGATCTGCGGCGAGGACGCGGCGGCGGCGGCAGGACGCTCGACTCGTTCGACCCCGCGACCGGCGCGAAGCTCGGCTCGGTCCGGCAGGCGACGCGCGCCGAGTACGACGCGACGGTGGCCGCGTGCGCGAAGGCGTTCGAGGGCTGGCGCGCCGTGCCGGCGCCGCGGCGCGGCGAGATCGTGCGCCAGATCGGCGACGAGCTCCGCAAGTGGAAGGAGCCGCTCGGGAAGCTCGTCACGTCGCTCGAGGCCGGCAAGATCGCGACCGAGGGGCAGGGCGAGATCCAGGAGATGATCGACATCGCCGACTTCGCGGTCGGCCTGTCGCGCCAGCTCTACGGCCTCGCGATGCACTCCGAGCGCGCCGCTCATCGGATGTACGAGCAGTGGCACCCGCTCGGCGCGGTCGGGATCATCACGGCGTTCAACTTCCCGGTCGCGGTCTGGGCGTGGAACGCGCTGATCGCCGCCGTCTGCGGCGACACGCTGATCTGGAAGCCGTCGCCCAAGACTCCGCTCACCGCCGTCGCCGTCCAGCAGATCGTGACGCGCGTCCTGCAGAAGAACGGCCACCCCGACGTGATGGCTGCTGCTGATCGGGGACCGCAGGACGTCGGCGAGCTGATGCTCGACGACCGGCGCGTGCCGCTCGTCGTCGCGCGACCGGCAGCTGCGTCATGGGCAGCGGCGGTCGGCGAGAAGGTCGCGCAGCCGCTTCGGCCGCGCGCTGCTCGAGCTCGGCGGCAACAACGCCATCGTCGTGCTCGACGACGCCGACTCGACTCTCGCGCTGCGCGCGATCCGTGTTCAGGCGGCGGTCGGCGACGCGCGGGCCAGCGCTGCACGTCGACGCGGCGCCTCTATCCGCCAGAAGGGGCATCGCCGAGGCCTCGACCGAAGCGTCTGGTCGCAGGCGTACGCGGAGCCGTGCCAACGATCGGCGACCCGCTCGACGACCTGGCGACGCTCGGTCGGCCCGCTCATCGACGGCGGCGCGGTCGCGATGTTCATGCCGGCGCCCGCGAGAGATCCGCGAGGCAGGGCGGCGAGGATCCCGTAAGGGCGGACGCGTGCTGAAGGCCGACGCGGCTCGCGCAGGGGCCGCGTTCGTCGAGCCGACGCTCGGCGATGTGGCGAAGCGACGCCAGCGACGCTGCAGCACGAGACCTTCGCGCTGATCCTCTACCTGACTCAGGATCGCCGACGTCTCGACGAGGCGATCGCCCGCCAGAACGACGTCCCGCGAGGCCTCTCGTCCGCGGTCTTCACGTTGAACGTGCGCAGCGCCGAGCGCTTCCTGTCGCGCGGCCGGCAGCGACTGGCATCGCCGGCAACGTGAACACGCGGACGAAGCGGCGCCGAGATCGGCGGCGCGTTCGGCGAGCGAGAAGGACGACCCGGCGGCGGCCGCGAGGCAGCAGCGACTCAGCTGGAAGGCGTACATGCCGCCAGACCTGCACGATCAACTGGGGCGCCACGGCGCCCGCTCGCGCAGGGGCGTCCGGTTCGACGTGTCGCTGGCTGAGCGCGCCGTGGAGCGTGAGCTGCCGTCCCGCGTTCTCTCGCTCGCCGCGGCGTGGCTCGCCCTGGCTGCGCCTGGCCTCGATCGTCGTCTGGTTCCTGGGTCGCGACCAGAACTACCAGATCCGCGGAACTGCGAGGAATGACGCCCAAGGCGCGCGAGCGTCCTCGCTCTCCATCAGAGGGGACGAGGCGCAAGCACGATGAAGCGGCGCGCTGGCTGGCCTCCGGGTCGAACCCGCGCAGCTAGTATCGGCCTGGCTGAACCCGCCGCTGGTGGCAGGCGGTGGCGGCGGCGGCGGCGGCTGGCGCGCTGCCAGTCGCTAGCGCGGCCGCTTTGCACGTCGATGTAGCCTGCGCAGCGGCGTGGCTCGTGGCTCGCCCTCGCGCTCAGCGATCGCGCCTCTGCGCCGTCTCGTCCGGGATGCGATGAGGTCGCGGGCGGGGCGCGCGATCGACTTCGTCCTCGCGGCGCCGAGCAGGACTGCCCGCCCGAGGTGGCGCGAATTCATGATGTGGCGCGCCGGCCCCATTCCGCAGGTTCCGACGCGCTATGCTGCTCGGCGAGACGCGCCGATTGCTGATCCCCCCTGCTTTCCCTGGCGGCGTCGTCGCCGCCGCGCCCACGGAGGCACCGCTGCGACCGAGCCCGCCTCGCACGACCTGAGCTCGTGCGCGCCTCCGCCGAGTTCTCCTCCCGCGATGGCGAACGTGCTGACGCTGTCGAGGGCTGCACGCCAGGCTCGCGACGCCGCGCTCCGATCGCCGAGCCTCCGAGGATCGTTCTGGAGCCAAGCAGGCCAGAGCGGCCGCCGGTTCGCGAAGGCGGCAGAGGGTCCGCCGGTGGGACTTCCACCACCGCCCACGTGGCGTGGTCTGCTGAGGGGCGCGTGGCAAGCTCAGCGCCCGCTTCGACTGCGTGTCGACCGGCCACGTCGATCGCCGTGGACGGGCGCGGCAACCAGGTCGCGATCCCGTGGTAGAGTGGCGACGATGCCGACCTCGCTCGACGCGCGCATGCGCACTATTTACCAAAGCGAGCTGGAGCGCCGCGCCAGCCGCTTCGCCAGACCATGTCCTGAAGACGACGGCGTCGCGAAGGGGGCGACCGCGGTCTGCATCTACCTGCCGATGATCCCGGGAGCCGCGATATCTGCTCGTCTGCGCTGCGCGATCGGCGCGATCCACTCGGTCGTGTTCGGCGGCTTCTCGGCCCACGCTCGCTGCGCGACCGCATCCAGGACGCCGGCGCGAAGCTGACCGATCACGGCCGACGAGGCGTGCGCGGCGGGACGGCTCGTGCGCGCTGAAGAAGACCGCCGACGAGGCACGGTCGCCGCGGCATGACGATCGAGCGCGTGCTGATCACAGCGGCAGTGGCAGCGGTGCCGACGCAGGACGGAGCGCGACTTCTGGCTCGACGGGCGAGCTACGAAGCGACGCGGCCATCTCCGACGACCGCCCCTGCGAGCCGATGGACGCCGAGGACCCGCTCCTGTATCCTGCTCACGCCGTCGGCTCGACCGGGAAGCCGAAGGGCGTCCTACACGACCGGCGGCTACCTCACGTACGCAGGCCTCACCCACGAGCTCCGTCTTCGACCTGAAGCCGGGCGGACGTCTACTGGTGCACGGCCGACATCGGCTGGGTGACGGGCCACAGCTACATCGTCTACGGCCCGCTCGGCGAACGGCGCGACCGGCCGTCATGTTCGAGGGCGTGCCCGAACTATCCCGACGACGGCCGGTTCTGGGACGTCGTCGACAAGCACAAGGTCGACGATCCTCTACACCGCGCCGACGGCGATCCGCGCGCTGATGCAGCGACGGCGACGACGCCGGTCGAAGAAGCGCAGCTGCAGAGCCTGCGCGCTGCTCGGCACCGGTCGGCGAGCCGATCAACCCCGAGGCGTGGCTGCTGGTACCACAAGTACGTCGGCGGCGAGCCGCTGCCCGATCGTCGACACCTGGTGGCAGACCGAGACCGGCGGCATCCTGATCACGCCGCTGCCGGGCGCGATCGCGCCGAAGCCCGGGCCTCGGCAGGCGCAGCTCCCGTTCTTCGGCGTGCGGCCGGTCGCCGTCGTCGACGACGGGCGCGAGCAGAAGGGCGACGAGGCCGCAAGTGGGCGCGGCCGCCGCGTTTCGGCCCACGAGGCGGAAACCGGCAACCTTCGTGCATCACCTTCCCGTGGCCAGGGATGATGCGGACCGGGCTCGCGGCGACCGACGCCCGCTTCGTCTGGCGACCTACTTCACGCCGCCTTCCCCGGCAGCGTTTCACTGGTGACCGGCGGCGGCTGCCGGCGCGATGCGCCGGACGGGCACTTGCGCGGATCGCCGGCCGCGCGTCGACGATCGTGTCGCCGAACGTCAGCGTCGCGCGCATCAGACGGCACCCGCCGAGCTTTCAGGCGCGGCGATCGTGACGCACGCGCTGCGGCTCGCCGAGTCGGCAGCTCGTCGGCTTCCACCCACCCGATCAAGGCGAGGGGATCCACGCCTGGATCCTGAAGACCGGGCGGCTTCTGCGCACCTGAGTGGATGGCGGCAGCAGATTTACGCTGTGTGGTGCGTTGCCGAGATCGGCGCGATCGAACGCGGACGTCCGTGGATTGAAGTGGTATCCACTTCTGCGTGCGGCCCTGCGGAAGACCGCGTGGCAGCGGGAAAGATCATGTGCCGCATCCCGCAGCAAGATCGCGCGCGGCGAGGTCGAAATCTTCGGCGGCGAAGACTTCGATCGCTCGCCGACCCTGAACGTCAGCAGATCGTCGATCTGAGACTGAAGCGAGCGAGTCAGTGCGCCAGCGTAAAGCTGACGCCGAGCGAGGATCTGTTGCCTCCGTTTATCGCACGGCTACGTCGTGGTGCGCCCTGAACAAGTTCACGGCGTTGAGGTGTGGCGCAACCAGCCTTGCCTAGCGATGGAAGCTGTCGCACGCCCACAATTGAGATCGGCGTCCTCTTCGCTGGACCAAAAAGCGTGGTCTGCGTCAACTCGCTAACCCGGCGAGACGAACGCCTCACCGTCAGCCAAATTCCCGCTCGCGCGATCGATCCTGCGCTTCGGCCAACGTTACTGCGCCGCTGTTGCAGATCGTGCAGGCTTCGGAGCAGAGCCGAACCTGGTGGCGCAAAGGTGGCGTGGTCTCCCGACTGGAGCCGATCCTCCCAAGGCGCCGGCCCGTTGGTAGAGGCAATCGCTGACGTCCTGCCGATCCGGCGCTCAGTGGCTCAGGCGCGCGTGCCTTCGCTCGTTGTGTGCACCGGGTGCGGACGATCTCTTCCTGTGGAGAAGGTGATGATCTCGAATTGCGCGGCGAGTCGTCGATACCTATCGAATGATCGACGCAATGACGCGGCGCAGACGCCGGTCTGGCGCTCGCGGTACCAGAACGCCACCGAGATCAGCTAAACGGCGCGCAGCGATCGTCCGCCCCCGACAGACCACCGCCGTGCCCAACCACAGGGTGTCGCCGACGTTCGAGGTCAGCCACATCAACCCGCGACCACCCAGAATCTGCCCTTGCTGTCGACGCCGATGGTTGGCGCGCGCACGGCCGACAGCTCGCGAAGGTTCAGAAGGCCGAGGCACCACAGCACGCGCCAGGTGACCTGACCTCATGGCAGGTATCGCCCAACTTTATCATGCTTGCGCGATCCTGACACCTCAGCTTTTCGATCTGGTGGCGCTGTTCGGGACCATCTATAGGAAAATGGTGGAGAGCAGCGACGCGCGCATCCTGTGCTTGAAGGAGTTTTGTCGGCACTGGACGCCGCACAGCCAGACAATCTCTCAACCAGCCGAGACGTCAGCTGTGCCGGTGATCGCGTGACCGCCTTCACCGACTGATCGCAAGCAGCGGCGCAGATCGCGTTGCTGCTGACCTGGCGCGGCAAATCTCGCCAAAAGCGCGCTTGTACCGAGTAATGCGCAAGATGTGCCGCTGTGACGCGCGTCGATACGACGAGAGTACGGACTCGACGTCCCGATGCTCGCCATCGCTCAACGCCCTCCTTCTCGAGAGGTCGATAAGCGCGCGACGCGCGGCTGACCTTTCTGATATAAAGTTGAATGCAATTCTGTGGTGCCAATGGCCTCATAGTGCGTGCAAATTGTAGGGAGTCATATGTGTAAAGAGCTTCCTCCCTGATACAGAATCACATGTGCCAAGCAAGCCAAGTGGTGGCCAGACGGTGGGGATGGGGCATGGGGTGATTTGGCCTGCTATAGATTTATAAAAGTAGATATGACGTAATGATGGTTGCTGAGGACTTAAGTGCGCCGGCTCCGCTGCCAGCTGCCTGCTGGCGGTACAAAAAAAAAAAAAATTATCGTCACATGCGCAAAATGTGACGAAAGAGCTGGCCGCTCATTGAGCAGACTCAGACCCCAGTCAACCGATTCGCGAGCGGATCCAGGCCGCGACCGAGTCGATGGTCTGGCGGCCGGTGGCTGCGCCGGGGCGGGCTCTGGGCGGTTCACGTGATAGCGTCAAAGGATGCCAGCTTCTGGACCGCCACCGCCGAAGGGCGCGGCGCGCTGATGGCGCCGCCCTCGACGCACCGCTTCCTCCCGAAGACGTCGCGGTCGTCGCCGGCGCGTTATCCGCTGCCGCCGCTGCCCGACGCGCCGACAGCGGCCGTGGACCACGCCGGCGCGCGGCCGGAGCAATACGCCGTAACTGAACCAGCTTTTGGCACC
>ERZ1370068.9824-contig-8573_pt1 | contig 29057 bp, 28 predicted proteins | sample MGYA00561227_ERZ1370068 | MGnify/ENA primary metagenome ERZ1370068 (study PRJEB38410, sample SAMEA6850437) | metagenome | study: Metagenomic assessment of the ecological functions of the soil: analysis of the soil microbiota associated with the...
GGCGACATGGCAGCGCACATCGACGCCGCGGCGCTGCTCGCCTACCGCGCGCGCGTGGCTGCGCGACGTGCAGCGACGCGCGGACGACCAGCGCGAGGCGGCGATGGCCAAGCTGTCGGCGACCGAATCGGCGCAGCGGGTGATCGACGCACGCGCGTGCAGATGCACGGCGCCTGGGCGTGACGCGCGGCGAACGCGTCGAGCGGCTCTACCGCGAGATCCGCGCGCTGCGCATCTACGAAGGCGCGACCGGAGGTGCAGCGAGCTGATCATCGGCCGCGAGCTGCTGCGTCGCGACACGGAGCGCGCACGCGATGAGCTATGCCGGCGCACGTCGACACGTTCGCGCGCGACAACCTGCCGCCGCGCGACGCAGTGGCCGGAGCTCGTGTTCGAGCTGCCGGAGCTCGCAGTATCCGGAGCGGATGAACTGCGCGACCGAGCTGCTCGACCGCGCCGTCGCGCGCGGCTGGGGCGAGCGCACCGCGATCGTCGCGCCGGACGGCGTCGCGCTGGACGTACGCGGAGCTGCTGCGCGCGCGCCAACCGGATCGCGCGTGCTGCGTCGAGGACCTGCGGCTCGTTCCGGGCAACCGCGTGCTGCTGCGCGGCGCCGAACAGCCCGATGCATGGCGGCGTGCTGGTTCGCGGTGATGAAGGCCGGCGGCATCGCCGTCGCCACGATGCCGCTGCTGCGCGCCAAGGAGCTGACCGACATCGTCGACCAAGGCGCAGATCACGCACGCGCTGTGCGACGCGCGGCTCGCCGGCGAGCTCGACGCCGCGCGTGCCGGCATGCCCGACGCTGCACGACAGTCGCGTACTTCGAGACCGACGCGGCCGATGGCTCGAGGCGCGCGCGCGCGAACAAGCCGGCCGGCTTCGCGAACGTCGACACCGCCGCCGACGACACCGCGCTGATCGCGTTCACGTCGGGCACGACCGGCAAGCCCAAGGGCACGATGCACTTTCACCGCGACGTCCTGGCGGCCTGCGACTGCTGGCCGCGACCGACGCTGCGCGCGACGCGCCGACGACGTCTTCACCGGCAGCCCGCCGCTGGCGTTCACGTTCGGGCTGGGCGGCCTGCTGCTGTTTCCGCTGCGCATCGGCGCCGCGACGCTGCTGCTCGAAAGGCCGTGCGCCCGATGCGCTGCTGCACGGCGATCGCCGCAGCATCGCGCCACGCGTGCTGGTCACCGCGCCGACGTCGTATCGCGCGATGGCGGCGCAGCGCGCGCGGCAGTACGATCTGTCGAGCGCTGCGCAAGTGCGTGTCGGCGGGCGAGGCGCTGCCCGCGGCGACGCGCAAGCTGTGGAAGGACGCGACCGGCATCGAGATCATCGACGGCATCGGCGCCACCGGAGATGCTGCACATCTTCATCTCGCACGACGAAGCGCACGCGCGACCCGGCGCGACCGGCACGCCGGTGCCCGGCTATCGCGCCTGCGTGATGGACGACGACGGGCATCCGCTGCCGCCGGGACAGGTCGGCCAGCTCGCCGTCAAGGGCCCGACCGGCTGCCGCTACCTCGCCGACGAGCGCCAGGCGCAACTACGTGCAGGACGGCTGGAACTACACCGGCGACGCCTACCTCGTCGACGACGACGGCTACTTCGTCTACCAGGCGCGCACCGACGACATGATCATCAGCGCCGGCTACAACATCGCGGGCCCGGAAGTCGAGGGCGCGCTGCTCGCTGCATCCGGCCGTCGCCGAATGCGGCGTGGTCGGCGTCGCCCGACGAGGAGCGCGGCCAGATCGTCAAGGCGTTCGTCGTGCTGAAGGCCGGGCACGACGGCGACGACGCGACTGGCGACGGCGCTGCAGGACTTCGTCAAGCAGACGCATCGCGCCGTACAAGTATCCGCGCGCGATCGAGTATCGTCGGCAGCCTGCCGCGCACCGAAACCGGCAAGCTGCAGCGCTTTCGCTTGCGCTGCGCTGGAGAGGGAGAGCGAATGAAGATCCTGCAACCGCCGGGATGGACGCGCCGAAGGGCTACGCGCAACGGCGTCGCTGCGCGCGGCACGCTGGTGTTCGTCGGCGGCCAGATCGGCTGGAATGCGGCAGCAGCAGTTCGAGTCGACGATTTCGTCGCGCAGGCGCGCCAGGCGCTGCGCGAACGTCGTCGCCGTGCTCGGCCGAGGCGGGTGCGCGGCCCGGAGCACATCGTGCGGATGACGTGGTACGTGATCGACAAGCGCGAGTACGTCGCGAGCTACCGCGCGCTCGGCGGCGCGTACCGCGAGGTCATCGGCCGCCATTTCCCGGCGATGACCGCGGTCGAGGTCAAGGCGTTGATCGAGGATCGCGCGCGTCGAGATCGAGGCGACCGCGGTGATGCCGGACTCCGTAGCCACCGCGACTAGGGTGCGGTACCACATGGCAACACCGTCGGGACCGTAGCCCTCGGAAATCCAAGATGCAGCGATCATCGCGCTGCGCGTCGCTGCGCTCGTCGTGTATCGGTGGTTGGCCGCGGAACGACCATTCCACAGACGAAACACTGCCCTCTCGCCAGCACGACACGCGCCGGAGTTCGGGTCCGGCAAGCCGACATACATTACGTCAGAATCCTCCAGCACGAAGGCCGGAAACTGCGCGGCCACCGCGGCGCATCTGTCCCGTGACGCCGAAAAGAAATGCGAGTCGCCGTAAGCGGGCGGCAGATAGAATCGGCAAACCGGCGCCGTTCCGCTCATGAAGGACGGTAAACGTCGAACGTGGCGCCCGTGCGCGTCCATCCCGCGAAGCGTCCCGGAATCCAGTGCGCCTGATTTCCGGCGCATCTGCGCTGATGAAAACGATCGAGTGCCGTTGTAATACTCGACGACGCTTGCCCGCGTTGCATCGTAGTACGCCCGCTCAGCGTGAGATCGGTGACGCTTTGCCCCAGCCCGACTGTTCGCCGTTCCGGTTCCCGGGAAGATCTCGCCGAGGACGCCGGAAAAGCGTGACGCGATAGTCCGGCCGCGGCGAGAGGGCGGGCAGGGATTCGCGCCTCAGCCTCGAGAGCATCGCCTGGAACTGGGAATAGGTGACATGCGCGCGAAACAGGCGGCGATCGGTCCAGCCGGCACCGAACTGTTCGTCGCCGACACCGGCGAGGCCGTCACGAACTTCGGCGGACGCCGCGAGCGGGCTCGCGACGAAGGCGGTGTAGGCGTCGGCGCTCACCGCCTCGGCGCCGGCACCGTTGATGCCCGCCCTGTTGTCGAACAGCGCAATGACATATGAAGGTGATGCCCGACGTCGAATCTCGCGCATAGTAGAAGAGGCTGACCTCGCGCGGTACCGTCGGTGACGGGCGCCGAATCGAACCGCGCCCAAGGCGACGCTGACGCGGCCTTCGAAATCGTCAAGGCGGAGGTCGCGTTGCCGGAATATGGACGCAGGCGGATACCGGAGGTCGTGCAGCGCGATGCTTCACGCTCGGCCCCCTCGAGGACGAGCGGTGCGGCGTGCGCGAAGCTGCGCGAATTCAGGACGAACCCGCGGCGTTGCATCCCAGCTGAAAGTCGCGCTCTCGGACGGCTCCGGCGGCCCGGATGTCGCGATAGCCGCGCTGGACTTGCGGTCGTGTCGCGTGGCTGCAACGGAATACCCCCGACAGCGCGCCGGACATCCCCCGCCGTCACGCCGCGTTGGCGATCGCGCTCGGCCAACTCCGTCCGTGCCTGGGTCGCCGATATGCTGGACCTCGCATGTACGTCGCGTTCAGCGGGGCGGGCGCGAGCTTTCTGGCGATGAGGTTGGTCGCGCCGACGCAATCGACGCCCGAGACGATGCGATAGCGCGCGTCGACATAATCGCCGGCGTATGTGCCGCCTGCGCTCGCCAGCAGAGCGGGCAACAAGGTGACGCGGCAAAGATATCGAAACATGGAAATCGCCCCGTGCCCACGACCTCATCGGGACTTCGTTTTGGGGCCGAAGTTCCGCTGCGGTCCGCAACGGGCAGTATCATGGACTTTGTCCCCGCGCGGGCGCGATAATCGCCGTCCCGCTCCGCTCTTCCACGACTGCCGCACGCAACGCCGGAGCCTGCCCGTGAATGCGCCCCGATCGCCTGCACGCCGCGACCAAGCCCGTGTTCAAGTGGGACGATCCGCTGCTGCTCGACGCCGCAGCTCACCGACGAAGAGCGGATGGTGCGCGACGACCGCGCACGCCGTACGCGCAGGAGAAGCTGCTGCCGCGCGTGCACGGACGCGTTCCGCCACGAGACGACCGATCCGTCGGTGTTCCGCGAGATGGGCGCGCTCGGCCTGCTCGGCCCGACGATGCCGCCGGAATACGGCGGCGCCGGCCTCAACTACGTCTGCTACGGCCTGATCGCGCGCGAGGTCGAGCGCGTCGACTCGCGGCTACCGCTCGATGATGAGCGTGCAGAGCTCGCTGGTGATGTTCCCGATCTACACGTACGGCAGCGAGGCGCAGCGCCAGAAGTACCTGCCGAAGCTCGCGACCGGCGAGTGGATCGGCTGCTTCGGCCTGACCGAGCCGAACCACGGCTCCGATCCCGGCTCGATGGTGACGCGCGCGCAGCGCGTGCGCCGGCGGCTATCAGCTCGTCCGGCGCGAAGATGTGGATCTCCAACTCGCCGATCGCCGACGTGTTCGTCGTCTGGGCGAAGGACGACGACGGCGTCGATCCGCGGCTTCATCCTCGAGAAGGGCATGAAGGGCCTGTCGGCGCCGAAGATCGAAGGCAAGTTCAGCCTGCGCGCGTCGATCACCGGCGAGATCGTGATGGACGACGTGTTCGTGCCCGGAGGAGAACCTGCTGCCCGAACGTGCAAGGGCCTGAAGGGCCCGTTCGGCTGCCTCAACAGCGCGCGCTACGGCATCGCGTGGGGCGCGCTCGGCGCCGCCGAGTTCTGCTGGCACGCGGCGCGCCAGTACACGCTCGACCGCAAGCAGTTCGGCCGTCCGCTCGCCGCCAACCAGCTGATCCAGAAGAAGCTCGCCGACATGCAGACCGAGATCACGCTCGGGCCTGCAGGGCTGCCTGCGCCTGGGCCGCATGAAGGACGAGGGCACGCGCGGCGCCGGAGATCACGTCGATCATGAAGCGCAACAGCTGCGGCAAGGCGCTCGACATCGCGCGCATCGCGCGCGACATGCACGGCGGCAACGGCATCGTCGACGAGTTCCACGTGATCCGCCACGTGCTGAACCTCGAGACGGTCAACACCTACGAGGGCACGCACGACATCCACGCGCTGATCCTCGGGCGCGCGCAAGACGGGCATCTCAGGCGTTCTCTGACCTGGCCCGATGAAGCTCTACGACTATTTCCGCTCGTCGGCCGCGTACCGCGTCCGGATCGCGCTCAACCTGAAGGGACGTCGACGCCGCCGAGCGCGACGTTCGTCCATCTGCGCGATGGGCAGCCAGCGGGCGCAGGACTACCTGGCGCTCAATCCGCAGGGCCTCGTGCCGGCGCTCGAGCTCGACGACGGTCGCGTGCTGACGCAATCGCTCGCGATCATCGAATACCTCGACGAGACGCATCCGACGCCGCCGCTGCTGCCGCGCGGATGCCGCCGGCGCGCGCGCGCGTGCGCGCGATCGCGCTCGGCATCGCCTGCGAGATCCATCCGCTCAACAACCTGCGCGTGCTGAACTACCTGACCGGCACGCTCGGCGTCGACCGAGGCGCAGAAGAACGGCTGGTACAAGTACTGGATCGACGTCGGCTTCGAGGCGCTGGAACGCGCAGCTGCGCGCGACGACGCCACCGGGCACGTTCTGCCACGGCGAAGCGCCGACGCTCGCCGACATCTGCCTCGTGCCGCAGCTCGCCAACGCGCGCCGCTTCAAGATCGACGTTGTCGCCGTATCCGACGCTGATCGCGCATCGAGGCCGCGTGCAACGCGCCTGCCGGCGTTCGCGCAGGCGGCGCCGGCGCAGCAGCCGGACGCCGAATAAGCTTCACTCCGCCTCAGGACATCGCCATGACCTATGCCATTCCCGCGTGGGACGCTCCCGACCGTGCCGGTGGCCGGCAGCGCGCGACGTCTTTCCCGTCCGCCACATCTATTGCGTCGGGCCGCAACTACGCCGAGCACGCGAAGGAGATGGGCGGCGACGCGACGAAGGAGCCGCCGTTCTTCTTCACCAAGCCGGCCGACGCGATCGTGCCGGTCGTGCCGCCCGGCGGTCGGGCAGCATCGCGCTATCCGCTTGCGACGAAGAACTTTCACCACGAGATCGAGCTCGTCGTCGCGATCGGCAAGGCGCGGCGTCAACGTCGCGCGCCGAGCGCGCGAACGCGCTGGTGTTCGGGCTATGCGGTGGGGCTCGACATGACGCGCCGCGACCTGCAGAACGACATGCGCGAGAAGAAGCGGCCGTGGGACATCGGCAAGTCGTTCGCGCAGGCGGCGCCGATCGCGCCGATCCATCCGCGTGCGCGCAGACGGGCCATCTCGCGCGCGGCGCGATCCGCCTCGACGTCAACGGCGCGCGGCGCCAGACGGGCGATCTCGCCGACATGATCTGGGACGTGCCGCACACGATCGCGTTCCTGTCGACAGTACTACGAGCTCCTGCCCGGCGACCTGATCTTCTCCGGGACGCCCGCCGGCGTCGGCGCCGGTGGTTGCCGGTGATCGGCTCGACGGCGCACATCGACGGCCTGACGCCGCTGTCGATCGTCATCGCACCACCGGCTCGCACTGACGTCGGATGACGCCGACCTGCACGCCCGAGTCCGTCGAGCGCGGCTACAACAATCGCGCGGCCGTTCCCGACCATCCGCAGCTGGCTCGCGCAGTACGCCGAGACGCTCGCAGGCCGCGGTCGCGGCGCTGGCGCCGAAGCTCGATCTGCGCTACGGCCCCAATCCCGAAGGAAACGCTCGACCTCTTCCTGCCCGCCGGGCACGCCGCGCGGCACGCTCGCGTTCATCCACGGCGGCTATTGGCGCGCGCTCGACAAGGCCGATTCTCGTTCGTCGCGCGCGCCGTTCGTCGCGCAAGGTTACGCGGTCGCCGTCGTCAACTACGACCTCTGTCCGTCGGTCACGATCGCGACGATCGTCGACGAATGCCGGCGCGCGCGTCGTCTGGCTCGCGCGCGAAGCGGCCGCGCGCACGGCGCCTGCGGCGCCGCTGGTTGTCAGCGGTCATTCCGCCGGCGGCCATCTGGTCGCGATGCTGTTCGCGACCGACTGGCGGCGCGCACGGCCTCGCGGCGCCGCCGTTCGTCGCGCGGCGTCACGCTGTCGGGCGTTCACGATCTCGAGCCGCTGCTGTGCTGTCGACGATGAACGCCGACCTTCGCCTCGACGCGGCGAGAGGCGCGCGCGCATGTCGCCCGGCACTACGCCGCAACGACGCGCGCACCGCTCTACGCCGCGGTCGGCGCCGACGAGACGTCCGAATTCCTGCGCCAGTCGCAACTCATGCTGCGACGCCTGGCCGGACAATCGCCCTGCGGGCATGACGGCAGCGCGATTCATCCCGAACCGCAATCACTTCACCGTCGTGCTCGACTACGCCGATCCGGCGAGCGAGCTCACGCGCGCGACGCTGGGTTTGTTCGAGCGCCGCGCGCGTAACCGAGGCGCTGCCTACTTCCTGGCGGACGGTAGGTCACGGCGACCTTGGCGGCCTTGTCCATGTCCTCGGGCGTAAGCAGCTTCACCGTGGTGGTGCTCGACGGTCCCGAGGCGCCCACCGCCATCGACATTGCCGCCGCGCTGACGTCATCGGGCAGTTCGGCGATGACGAACGCGTCGACACCGCCGAACGCGAAGTAGAACGCGTCGAGCTTGCCGCCGACGCTGGCGACTGCCTTGGCGACCGCATCGCGGCGCGCCGTGCCGCCGGCCGCCATGACGCCCTTCGCACCTTCGCTCGTATAGCGGGCCTGAAACATGTATTTGCCCATCGTTTCCCCCCTTTTTGGCCGAGCCGGCGGATGCCGGCGGAGTGCCGAATCCCACAGGCCGGGAGGCGGATTGATCGCGCCGATTTTCGGGTGCCGGCCGGGGCTGGATCTTGACAACTGACCGGAGGTCATTTACGCTTCCGGAACAAGTGACCCGAGGTCAGTTAGGGGTCGTCAGGAGCAGGAATAATGGTGATCCGGCAGCGCGCCGTTCACTCGGAAGACAAGCAGGAGCGGCATCACGCAATCCTCGACGCGGCCGAGCGGCTGCTCGCAGCGCGCGCCCGAGCGCGTCGCCAACGTCGCGGAGGTCGCCGACGAGGCCGGCCTCGCCAAAGGCACCGTCTACCTCTATTTCCCGAGCAAGGACGAGCTGCTGCTCGCGGTGCACGAGCGCCGCGTCGACGAGTTCTTCCGCGCCGCTGATGCGCTGCTCGCGTCCGCAGCGCCGGCGGTCAGTCTGGAAGCCATCATCGACGCTCACGCGTCGACACATGATCGAGCGGCCGACGTTCCTGCCGCTCGCCACGCGCTGCTTCGGCGTCGTGCAGGCGGAGGTTCCCCGCGAAACCGCGCTGGCGTTCAAGGCCCGGATGGTCGAGCGGCTCGGCACCGCGGGTGCCGGGCATCGAGCGCCATTTTCCCGAGCTGCCGCCCGGCGGCGGCATCGCGCTCTCTGCGCCACAGCTACGCGCTGATCGTCGGGCTGTGGCAGATGTCGGCCAACGCGGACGAGCTGCGGCCGGCGGCAACGCATGTGCGGTCGGGCGTATCGACTATCCGCGCGAGCTCGATCGCGCGCTGCGCGCGCTGTGGGAAGGCACGATCGGACGGCGCCTGGCGCTTGCGGACGCCGCCGCCGCGGAGATCCTCATGAACGACTTCCGTGCGCGCCGTGGTCGGCGCTGGCGCTCGCCGCGCTGCTCGCGGCCGGCTGCGCCAAGCACGAGCCCCCGCCCGAGCCGGTGCGCCCGGTGACGCTCGCGCAGGTGCAGGCCGGCGGCGACCGGCGAGATCGCGGTGTTCGCCGGCGAGATCAAGCCGCGTCACGAGGCGACCTCGCGTTTCGCATCGGCGGAAAAGTGATCGCGCGCAGCGTGGACGTCGGCGCGCGGGTCAGCGCGCGGCCAGGTGCTGGCGCAGCTCGATCCGGCGGACGTCGGGCCTGCAGGCGCGAGGCGCAGAAAGCGCGCGGTCGCCGCGGCGGAGACCGAGTTCGAGTTCGCGCAGGCCGAGTACGAGCGCTACCAGAATCTGCTACCGCCAGAAGTTCGTCAGCGAATCGGCGCTCGACCAGAAGCGGAACGCGCTCGACACCAACCGCGCGAAGCTCGAGCAGGCGCAGGCGCAGCTCGCGGTGACGCGCAACCAGGCCGGCTACGCGACGCTCGTCGCGACGGACGACGGCGTGATCACCGCCGTCACAGCGTCGAAGCGGGCCAGGTCGTGACCGCTGGCCAGACCGTGTTCAAGATGCGCGCGCGAGGACAGAGCGCGAGGTGGCGATCAGCGTGCCCGAGAACCGCATCGGCGAGCTGCGCGCGCGCCGATACGCTCGGAGTCGTGCTGTGGGCGAATCCGCAGAAGGTCTATCCGGCGCGCGTGCGCGAGATCGCGCCGGCCGTCGATCCGGTGACGCGCACGTTCGCCGTCCGGCGTGTCCGTGCTCGAGCGCGATCCGGCGCTGCAATGGGGCATGACGGCGAACGTCGTCGCGCAGACGCCGCGAGCCGGGCAACACCGCGCTGCTGCCGCTCACGTCGCTCTATCGCGAAGGACGGCGCGCCTGCCGTGTGGGTCTACGATCCCGCACGCGCGCAAGGTCAGCGCTGCGGCCGGTGACCGATCGGCCAGTACCGCGAGGACGGCGTGCTGCGTGACGAGCGGCGTAGCGCCGGGCGAGTGGATCGTCGACCGCCGGCGTGCACAAGCTGCGCGAGGGCGAGACAGTGCGGCCGTACGAAGGCGGCAGCGCGCGAGCGCGCGCGCCATCGCCGGCTGCGGCGCCGCCACGCGCCGCGCAGTGCCGACGCCACCGACGTACGCCTGACCGTGGTGCGAAGTAGTCCGATGAACGCGCGTTCCAAACTGCCGGCAGCGCCGGCGCCGCGCGGACGCTTCAACCTGTCCGAATGGGCGCTGCAGCATCGCGCGTTCGTGCTGTTCGCTGATCGTCGTCGTTCGCGCTCGTCGGCGTCGCTCGCGTACCAGCGACTCGGCCAGTCCGAGGATCCGCCGTTCACGTTCAAGGTCATGGTCGTCAAGACCAACTGGCCTGGCGCCGCCGCGCGCGACGTCGAGCAGCAGGTCACCGACACGATCGAGCAGCAAGCTGCAGGAAGTCGCCGACGTCGACTGGGTGCGCAGCTATTCGAAGCCCGGCGAGTCGCTGGTGTTCTTCGCGATCAAGGATTCGGCGCCGCGCCGCGCAGGTGCCCGAGACCTGGTACCAGGTGCGCAAGAAGATCGGCGACATCCGCAACACGCTGCCGCCGGGCATCCAGGGCCCGTTCTTCAACGACGAGTTCGGCGACACGTACACGAACATCTACGCGCTCGTCGGCGACGGCTTCGGCTACCGCGAGCTCAAGGACTTCGGCGACCGCATCCGCGCCGAGCTGCTGCGCGTACCCGGCGTCGCCAAGGTCGACTTCATCGCCGAGCAGGACGAGAAGGTGTTCATCGAGCTGTCGAACGCCAAGCTCGCGACGCTCGGCGTCGAGCCCGCGCAGATCTTCGCAGACGCTCGCGGCGCAGAACGCCGTGGCGGCGTCGGGCGTGTTCGACACGGCGACCGACCGCGTCGTTCGTGCGTCCCACCGGCGCGTTCGACTCGCTCGATGCGATCCGCGACATCGCGATCCGCGCCAACGACCGCGTGTTCCGGCTGGGCGACATCGCGCACGTGTCACCGCGGCTACGTCGACCCGCCGCAGCAGCAGATGCGCTGGCAGGGCACGCGAGGCGCTGGGCATCGGCGTCACGATGGCGCAGGGCGGCGACGTCGATCGAGCTCGGCGCGCGACCTGACGCGCGAGATCGCGCGCGATCCAGACGCAGCTGCCGGTCGGCGTCGAGATCGACACGGTCACGAGCATGCCGCAGCGCGGTGCAGCGCTCGGTCAACCAGTTCGTGCGCTCGCTCGCCGAGGCGGTGGTCATCGTGCTCGCCGTGTCGCTCGTGAGCCTCGGCCTGCGCACCGGCCTCGTCGTCGCGGTGTCGATTCCGCTGGTGCTCGCGATCACGTTCGCCGTGCATGTGGTCGGCCGACATCGGCCTGCACAAGATCTCGCTCGGCGCGCTGATCCTGTCGCTCGGCCTCCTCGTCGACGACGCGATCATCGCGGTCGAGATGATGGCGATCAAGATGGAGCAGGGCTTCGACCGCGTCGCGCGCGGCGAGCTTCGCCTACACGAACACCGCGTTCCCGATGCTGACCGGCACGCTCGTCACGGTCGCCGGCTTCCTGCCGATCGCGACGGCGCAAGCAGCACCGGCGAGTACACGCGCTCGATCTTCCAGGTGTCGGCGATCGCGCTCGATCGCGTCGTGGGTGGTCGCCGTCGTCGTGATCCCGTACCTCGGCTACAAGATGCTGCCTGATCCGTCGAACGCGTGCGGCGCCCGTCGCTGCGCGCGCGGCTGTGGGCGCGCGTCACCGGCGCAGCCGCCGCCGGCTGCCGACGTCGACGGCGCATCTGACGAGGACGCGGTCTACCGGACGCCGTTCTATCGCCGCTTCCGCGCGGTCGATCGCGTGGTGCGTCGGCGCATCGCAGACTCGTGCTGGTCGCGACGGTCGCGCGTGTTCGTCGGCGCGCTCGGCGCTGTTCCGCTTCGTGCCGCAGCAGTTCTTCCCGCGTCGTCGCGGCCCGAGCTGCTCGTCGACCTGCGGCTGCCCGAAGGGCAGCTCGTTCGCGGCGACGCTCGCCGAAGCGAAGAAAATGGAGGCGATCCTCGACGAGCGAGAGCGGCATCGAGCAGCTACGTCGCCTACGTCGGCGTCGGCAGCCCGCGCTTCTACCTGCCGCTCGACCAGCAGCTGCACGCAGTCGAACTTCGCGCAGTTCGTGCTGGTCGCGAAGAGCAACGCCGAGCGCGAGCGCGTGCGCGATCGCGTCTGCTCGCAGCTGTTCGACGACGACTTTCCGGGCCTGCGCGGCCGCGTCTCGCGGCTCGAGAACGGGCCGCCGGTCGGCTTTCCCGTGCAGTTCCGCGTGTCGGGCGAGGACATCGCCACGCGTGCGCAAGTATCGCGCAGCAGGCCGCCGACATCGTGCGCGCGCGATCCGGGCACGCGCGACGTGCAGTTCGACTGGGACGAGCCGACGAAGGTCGATCCGCCTCGTCGATCGACCAGAACAAGGCGCGGCTGCTCGGCGTGTCGTCGCAGGACCTGGCGGCGTTCCTCAACAACTCGCTGTCGGGCATCACCGTCACGCTACTTCCGCGAGCGCGACAAGCAGATCGAAGTGCTGCTGCGCGGCGCGGCCGACAGAGCGCGCGAAGATGAGCTTCCTCAAGGATCTCGCGCTTCCTTCGCGTAACGGCAAGGCGGTGCCGATCACGCAGATCGCCGACATCCGACTACGAGCTGGAGGAAGGCATCGTCTGGCGGCGCAACCGGCTGCCGACGATCACCGTCCGCGCCGACGTGCCGCGGCGACGCGCAGGGTCCCGACGTCGACCAAGCGGCTCAATCCGCAGCTCGACGCCGCTGCGCGCGACGCTGCCGCTCGGCTACCGGATCGAGGTCGGCGGCGCGCTCGAGGACTCGGCGCAAGGGCCAGCGCTCGATCGTCGCCGGCGTGCCGCTGCTGCGTCATCGATCGTGCTGACGCTGCTCGATGATCCAGCTGCAAAGCTTCTCGCGCACGCTGATGGTGCGTGCTGACCGCGCCGCTCGGACTGATCGGCGTCACCGCCGCGCTGCTCGCTGTTCGGCAAGCCGTTCGGCTTCGTGGCGATGCTCGGGACGATCGCGCTGTCGGGCATCATCATGCGCAACTCGATCATCCTGGTCGACCAGATCGACCGCGACATCGCGGCCGGGCATGCGCCGTGGGACGCGGTGATCGGCGCGACGGTGCGCCGCTTCCGGCCGATCGTGCTGACCGCGGCCGCCGCGGTGCTCGGCGCTGATTCCGCTCGACGCGCAGCGACTTCTTCGGCCCGATGGCGGTGGCGATGATGGGCGGCCTCGTGATCGCGACGCTGCTGACGCTGATCTTCCTGCCGGCGCTCTATGCGGCGTGGTTCCGCGTGCGTCCGCGCACCGCGTCGCGCGTCAGCCGCAACCCGCTCCCGCGCCGCCGAGGAGAGCCCGCTGCAGCGCAGGTGCAGGTGCGGGCGTGTCGTTCCGGTAAGATAGACGGTTGCTACCATCGGTCCGAGCCAAGCCATGCCGATTGCACCCGATCCAGGACATCATCGCCGACCTCCGACGACGGCCGGATGGTCGTCCTCGTCGACGAGGAGGAGCGCGAGAACGAGGGCGATCTCGTCATCGCCGCCGACCGCGTCACGCCCGAGGCGATCAACTTCATGGCGCGCTACGGCCGCGGCCTCGATCTGCCTGCACGCTCACCGAGGAGCGCGCGCAGCAGCTCAACCTGCCGCTGATGACGCCGGTCAATCGCTGCGGTCCACGGCACCAACTTCACGGTGTCGATCGAGGCGGCGCGAGGGCGTGACCACCGGCATCTCGGCCGCCGACCGCGCGCACACGGTCCGCGTCGCGGTCGGCGCGCGACGCGCAGCCCGACGACATCGTGCAGCCGGGCCACATCTTTCCGCTGGTCGCGCAAGCCGGCGGCGTGCTGGCGCGCGCCGGCCACACCGAGGCGGGCTGCGACCTCGCGCGAGCTCGCCGGCTTACGCCCGTCGGCGGTGCATCTGCGAGATCATGAAGCGACGACGGCACGATGGCGCGGCTGCCCGACCTCGAGACGTTCGCGCGCGAGCACGGCCTCGAAGATCGGCGCGATCACCGACCTCATCCACTACCGCAGCCGCACCGAGAAGCTCATCGAGCGCATCGCCGAGCGTCCGCTCACGACGCAGCACGGGCGCGTTCCGGCTGGTCGTCTACCGCGACAAGCTGACCGACGCGACGCATCTCGCGCTCGTGCGCGGTCCGATCGTCGCCCGACACCGAGACGCTCGTGCGCGTGCACGAGCCGCTGTCGGTGATGGACCTGCTCGACGCAGGACAGCGCGTACGCATTCGTGGAGCGTCGCCGAGGCGCTCGCGCGCGATCGCCGACGCCGGGCCGCGGCGTCGTCGTGCTGCTGCACCGGCCGGAGAGCGCGCCGACGAGCTGCGCCGCCGCGCGCTGGCCGATGCGCCGCCGCCGCCGGCGAAGATGGACTTGCGCAACTACGGCATCGGCGCGCAGATCCTGCGCGATCTCAACGTCGGCCGCATGCGCCTCCTGGCCAAGCCGCGCAAGATGCCGAGCATGGCGGGCTTCGACCTCGAGGTCACCGGCTACGAGGAGCGCCGCCGGCGCGCACCGCGTGGCGTCGCCGCGCGCTCCCGCCGACGCCCATCGCCATGCCCATCGCATCGCCCCGACGCGCGCGGCGACGGCCGCCGCGTCGCGCATCGTCCTGTCGCGCTTCAACCCCGCGATCGGCGACGGCCTGCTCGCGGGCGCGCTGCGCGCGCTCGCGGAGGCGGGCGTCGCCGACGACGACATCACGCGTCGTCGACCGTGCCCGGCGCGCTCGAATCGCCGCTCGCGCTGCAGCGCTTCGCGCAGACCGGCGACTATCGACGCGCTGGTCGCGCTCGGCGCGGTGATCCGCGGCGAGACGCTATCACTTCGAGATCGTGCGCCAACGAATCGGCGGCGGGCGTGTCGAGCGTGCAGCTCGAGTTCGGCATCCCGATCGGCAACGGCATCCTGACCTGCGACACCGAAGCGCAGGCGCTGGCGCGCATGGACGCAGAAGGGCTACGAGGCGGCGCAGGCCGCGCTCGAGCTCGCCAACCTGCTCGACGACGATCGATGAGCGACTACAGCCCGCGCCGCCGCGCGCGCGAGCTCGTGCTGCAGGGCCTCTACGAGCGGCAGCTCGCCGGCAACGCCGCGCGACGCGATCGCCGGCGACCTCGCCGGCGAGCCACGGCTATCAGCGCGCCGACCAGGCCTATTTCGACGAGCTGTGGGCGCGGCGTCGGCCGGCGACTACGACGCGCTGCTCGCGCGCGTCGCGCCGCATCTCGATCGCTCGCACGGCGAGTCTGTCGCCGATCGAGCGCGCGATGCCTCGTCATCGGCGCGTGGGAGCTCGTGCACCGCGCCGAGATTCCGTATCGCGTCGTGATCAACGAAGCGGTCGAGCTCGCGAAGCGACTTCGGCGGCACCGACGGCCACAAGTTACGTCAACGGCGTGCTGGACAAGCTCGCGGCCGACGTCCGCGCGCCGAGATCGCGAGCGCTCGCGCGCGAGCGCGGCACAGTTCTGACCCGCTCCGATGCCGGCGCCTGTGGCGCGCCTGGATGCTCCGCCGCCGGACTGCGCGTTGCCAGTGTCTGCTGCGTCGCCCGGACGACCGCCAGCTCGTCGTCTACTGCAGCCACGACACCGACGCCTGTGAGCTCGCGGCGCAGACGTTTGCGCTGCGAAAGCGGCATTGCGACGACCGTCACGCGCAAGGCGACCGGCGAATACTTTCGCGCGCAGCTGCGCGCCGAGCGCGACCAATCCGAAGGCGGACGTCTGGTACGGCGGCACGATCGATCCGTTCCTGCAAGGCGGCGCGCCGAAGGATCTCTTCGCGGCGTACCGGTCGCCGCGCGCGTGGCGGAGCTCGCGCCGTGGGCGCGTCGGCAGACGGAGCGCACCGGCTAGCCGTGGCCGCGCGATCTATCGGCATCGTGATCGCGTTCGGCGTCAACCCAGCGGTGCTCGCGCAAGCGCGCGGATCGCCGCGCCGCGCTGCTGGTCGGATCTCGCGCTGCCCAGAGTATCGCGACGAGATCGAGCTGCGAACCCGGTGACGAGCGGCACCAGCTGCACGATCCTCGCGACGCTCGTCACGCTGTACGGCAGAGGACGGCGCGTTCGACTTTCATGCGGCGCATGCAGCCGAATGTCGTGCGCTACACGCAGTCGGGCGACGGCGCAGGGACCGTTCGGTGGCGCGCGGCGAAGTCGGCGTCGGCGTCTCGTTCGCGCACGAGTTCGTCACGCAGCAGCTCGCCGGCTTCGCCGATCGACATCGCGATCCCGTGCGAGGGTACCGGCGACTGCGCTGGGCGGCATGGCGATCGTCGCGGGCGCGCCGCATCCCGACGAGCGCGGCGTTCTACGACTGGGCGCTGTCGAAACCGGCGATGGAGCTCGCGAACCGACGCGCAACCTGATCATTCCACGCAAACACGCAGGCGGCGTTGCGTCCCGGAGCTGCGCGTGCTGCGGACGCGCCGCACGCTCGACGTCGACCCGGCGCGCTTCGGCAATCCCGATGAACGCAAGCGGCCTGCTCGCGCGCTGGCAGCGCGACATCGGCGACGCGCTGCGTTGATCCGGCATTGCGCAACTGCGCGCACCTATCAATCGCGCGCGTGGACGAGTTCGCGCTCATCGAGCGTCATTTCCGCCGCGCGCCGCGCGATCCCGCGGTCCGCGTGGGCATCGGCGACGACGGCGCCCGTGATCGCGCCGACGCCGGGCGCGGAGCTCGTGCTGTCGGTCGACATGCTGGTGGAAGGACGGCACTTCTTCGCCGCGCACCGACTCCGCGCGAGCAGCCCAAAGGCGCTGGCAGTCAACCTGTCGGATCTTGCCGCGATGGGCGCGACGCCGCGTTTCGCGCTGCTGGCCGGCGCGCGCTGCCCGACGCCGACGACGGCATGGCTCGCCGCGTTCATGACTGGGTTTTCGTGCGCGCTGGCGCAGCGCTTCGGCGTCGAGTTGATCGGCGGCGACGGCCGCGCAGGACCGCGCAATCTCTGTCACGATCGCGTCGGCGAAGTGCCGGCAGGGAGCGGCGCGCGCTGACGCGCGCGAAAGCGCGCCTGTGACGCGACGACAACGACCATGTGGTCCGGGCGTTCGCTGGGCGACGCCGCGCGCTGGCGCTGGCCGACGATGGAGGGACGGATCGAGCTGGACGCCGCGTCGTTCGCGCGGAGGCGCGCGATCCAGCTCGAGGTGCCGGAACCGCGCGTCGCGCTCGGCGACGGCTGCGCGGCGCGATCGCGTCGGCGCAGCGCTCGGCGCGTAGATCCCGAACGTGGCCTCGTGGGCGATCTCGGCCACATCCTGGAAGCGATCGGCGCGTCGGCGCGCTCGTCGATGATCTTCGCGAAAGCTCGTTCCGCGATGGCAGCCGCGCTCGCGTCGAGAAGCTCGCCGGCGCAAAGCGAACGTTCGGCGCCGTCACCACCTGCTGGCAGGCTGGCGGCGACGGCTACGAGCTGTCGCTTCTGCGCTCCGCCCACGACGCGTCGGAGCATCGACGCGATCGCGTCGATCGGCGCCGGGCTGCCGCTGACGCGCATCGGCGCGATCACGGCGCGCGGGGGCACTCGGTGACGTTCGCGACGAGCTAGAGCACGCTGCCGGCGCTGCCGCGTGCGTTCGATCGTTTCGCCGCATGAGCGCGCCGGGCCGCGGTAGCGCTTGCGGCGCGAAGGCGAAGCGCGCATGACCGCCACTACGCTCGACGCCGCGCCGCTGGTGTTCGCGCATCCGGCGCCACTTCATCGCGCTGGGTTTCGGCGGCGGGCTTGCGCCGTTCAGCGCCCGGCGGTTGCGTTCACGGAACGCTGGTCGCGATCCCGCTCGCGCTCCTGCTCCCATGCGTGCGGCAGCGACGCCTGCGTTCGTCGCGGCGATCGTTGGCGACGACTGCGCGATCCGGCGCGTGGTGTCGGCGCCTGGGTGACGGGACGCGATCTCGGCGCGCTGATCATGGCAGCGCATCGTCATCGCGACGGGTTGCGGCGATTCCTGCTCGGTCGCTCTTCTTCGTCGGCATCAGGCCGCTGCGGATGCGCTCGCGTTTCACTGCTGTTCGGGGCGCGTCGACATCGTCAAGCAGCCGCCGATCCGCGGCAAGCTGCCACAGACGCCGCATTCACAGACGGCGTGGGCGTGATGGCCGACGGTGACGATGCTGGCGGCCGCTTCTATACGCTGGAGATCGATGTTCGCGCTCGGCCACCGGCTGTTCGAACTGGAGATGGCGGCGGTCGCGTCCAAGTCCTCAGATCAGGGAAGCCGGCCTCAACGCGCCGCTGGCACCAGCGGCAGCTTTCCTACGCCGGCACTGGCTGCCGCGCGTTAACCGCCGGCCGGCAAGGCGAAGCAGCGCGCGCAGCGGTCATCGCCGCGGCATTTCGGACTCGTCGCTCGCGCCGCTGCCGCGCGAGATGTCGACCGCTGCTGAGAATCGTTGTACGCCGCGCCGGGGCTCCCGGCGCTGTTTCCGCATCACGCCGATTCATTGCAGCCGCCGGGCTGCTGAAACGGCGCTCGAGCGGCGCGGCTTCGCGTGGCAGCGTTCGACCCGACGCTGGATGCAGGTGCTTTGCCGCTCGCGCAGCGCCGCCGGGATGCGACGCCGCGGCGGACGTCGCAGCTCGAAGCCCCGCCTGGTCGCCGATTTCGTCGCGGCGGTCACTGGCGAGCGCGCGGATCGATCGGCACAACAGCGCGCCGCGCATCCTCGAACGCACTCCGGCAGCACGCCCGCTCACCGGCGCATGCGAGTGCCACCTCGCGCGGGTCGGGCCGGACGGCCCGTCGCCTGCGGACGGGGCGACGACTGGAAGCGCACGCTCGCCGGCGTCTACGACATGGTGACTGCCGACGGCATGCAGGGCGAAGGAGCCTCTCGCGACGCTGATCGTCACCGAGGCTTCACTGACGTGGGCCTGGACACGCGGCGCGTCGCACGCCTGCCTGGTCGACGACGACAACGCGCCGGCGCGCGCCGCCGTACCACACGGCGGTTCGGCTTCGTCACCGCCTACGAATACCGCTATCGCGCGAGCGGACAGTCTGCGAATGGCGACGCGCCGGGCCACTCCCAGGCGCGAATTACCCCGGAGCGCGAAGCGCGGAGGTAATCCCAATGACCGAATCGCGTTCCCACTGGGTGTCGCGCGATCGAGCTGGGCGCCGCGGCTGCTGCGCGGGAAGGTTTGGCTGCGCGTACGACGGCGGAGTCGTTTGCCTGGCGGGTCTCGCGTCGCCGGCGCGATCTCGGACATCAGCGGGCAGCTCGGAATGGTTCGACCAGCTGCTGTCACGTGATTCGAGCGGGCGAAATCGCGATGCTGCCGTGCCGCCGGAGACGATCGCCGTGCACGGCACCGTCTCGGAACCGACGGCGCAGGCGATGGCCATCGGCGCGCTGGCGCAAAAGCCGCGCGCACGCCGCGGTTGCGGTCACCAGGCATCGCGCGGGCCCGGCGGAGGGTGCCGGAGCAAGCGGTCGGCACCGTTTGCTTCGCCTGGGACGCGCGCGACGGGAAGCGCGGGTCGGGACGCCACCTGGCCGGGGACCGCGCCGCGGTCCGCGAGGCGTCCGTCGAGATCGCGCTCCAGGGTTGATCGGGCTCGCCAGACTTGGCGCTCTGGCATCGGGTGGCGTCGAAAGCACCGCCGGAAGGGGGCCTGCCGGGGCCGTGGCTCACTCCACTTCGAGGATTAGGCCATTTGCCACTGGATCGAACGATGCGCTTTATCCTATAATCCTTGGCAGTCGGGGCCGAAACCAGATCATTTCGACCTCGCCAACGCCGCCCCGCGATCGTTCCCAAAGAGGCCTAAACTCATGTCCCTCGCGCTCGCATCCTCGGCAGGACACTCCATGGACGACAACAAGAGCAAGGCGCTCGCCGCCGCGCTCGCGCAGATCGAAAGCTAGTTCGGCAAGGGCTCGATCATGAAAATGGGCGAGGCGCAGATCCAGAACGACCTGCAGGTCGTCTCGACCGGCTCGCTCGGCCTCGACATCGCGCTCGGCGTCGGCGGCTTGCCGCGCGGCCGCGTCGTCGAAATCTACGGCCCGGAATCGTCGGGCAAGACCACGCTGTGCCTGCAGGTCGTCGCGCAGGTGCAGAAGGCGGGCGGCACGGCGGCGTACATCGATGCCGAGAACGCGCTCGACCCTGTCTACGCGGGCAAGCTCGGCGTCAACGTCGGCGATCTGCTGATCTCGCAGCCCGACACCGGCGAGCAGGGGCTCGAAATCGCCGACATGCTGGTGCGCTCCGGGCGGCGTCGACATCATCGTCATCGACTCGGTCGCGGCGCTGGTGCCCAAGGCCGAAATCGAAGGCGAGATGGGCGACCAGCTGCCCGGCCTGCAGGCGCGCCTGATGAGCCAGGCGCTGCGCAAGCTCACGGCGAACATCAAGCGCGCCAATACGCTCGTCGATCTTCATCAACCAGATCCGGATGAAGATCGGCGTGATGTTCGGCAACCCGGAGACGACCACCGGCGGCAACGCGCTCAAGTTCTACGCGTCGGTGCGGCTCGACATCCGCCGCATCGGCGCGATCAAGACGCGGCGAGGAAGTCGTCGGCAACGAAACGCGCGTCAAGGTCGTCAAGAACAAGATCGCGCCGCCGTTCCGCGAGGCGCTGTTCGACATCCTCTACGGCGAGGGCATTTCGCGCGAAGGCGAGATCATCGAGCTCGGCGTCACGCACAACATCGTCGAGAAGTCCGGCGCGTGGTACGCGTACAACGGCGAAAAGATCGGCCAGGGCAAGGACAACGCGCGCGAATTCCTGCGCGAGCATCCCGAGATGCCGCGCATGAGATCGAGGCCAAGATCCGCGAAACCGTGGGTGTTCCCACGCCGGGCGCGCATCAAGCCGAAGCGAACGGCGCCGGCGAGTATGAGACAGCGCGCGCGTTGCGCGCGCGGGTGCGCACAAGCCGAGATGGACAGCCGAGACGGACAAGCCGAAGCCTTCGCTGAAGGCGACCGCGGTGCCGCATGCTATCGCGCAGCGAATGCGGCGCCGCCGAACGCTCGGCGAGCGAACTCATCGGCAAGGTGCGCGCCAGCGATGACAATACGCGAGACGGCTCGACAGGCTCGAGCGGCTCGGCTATCCCGACGCGCCGCTCTTGCGCAGTCATCGCTCAGAAAGCGGCACAGTACGGCAAGCGCGCGATCGTGCATGCGCTGAAGAGAACGGCGCGTCGCGGACGTCGCGGCGCAGGATGCGTTGCGCGCTTGCAAGGCGTCGACAGGCTCGCCGGCGCAACGGCGTTGTGGCAGCGCCAGTTCGGCATGCCGCCGCATGACGAGCCGACAAGGCGCGGCAGGTGCGCTTCCTGCTCGCGCGGCTACGGCCTGTCGGTGGCGCTCAGGTGCTGCGCCGCCGCTGGCGGCAGCCGGCGGCGGACGAGCGCCAGCGACGCCAGATCCGGCTGGAGCACCCCGCGAAGCCCGCCCGGGCGCATCAACCGCAGGCGGCCGATCCGGCTTTCGAGTTATCATCTCAGATCTTTGAACCTCAGCGCGCTCGAGGCCGGCCGGCGCGAACGGCGCCGCCGACACCGCGGAACGCCCATGAACGTCGCCGACATCCGAAGCAAATTCATCAATTTTTCGTCGCCAAGCGCTACGCGCGTCGCGAGCTACGCCGCGCTCGTGCCCGCGGCAACGATCCGACGCTGCTCTTCGTCAACTCCGGGATGGTCCAGTTCAAGGACGTGTTCCTCGGCCGTCGACAAGCGCGCCGTACGCGCGCGCGACCACGTCGCAGCGCTGCGTGCGCGCCGGCGGCAAGCACAACGACCTCGAGAACGTCGGCTACACGGCGCGCCATCACACGTTCTTCGAGATGCTCGGCAACTTCAGCTTCGGCGACTACTTCAAGCGCGACGCGATCCGCTACGCGTGGGAGCTGCTGACCAAGGTACTACGGGCTGCCGCCGGACAAGCTGTGGACGACCGTCTACATCGACGACGACGAGGCGTTCGACATCTGGACGAAGGAGATCGGCGTCCCGGCCGAGCGCTGCATCCGCATCGGCGACAACCAAGGGCGCCGAAGTACGCGAGCGACAACTTCTGGCAGATGGCCGACACCGGCCCGTGCGGCCCGTGCTCGGAGATCTTCTACGACCACGGCCCCGGCGTCTGCGGGCGGCCCGCCGGGCTCGCCCGACGCCGAAGGCGACCGCTACATCGAGATCTGGAACCTCGTGTTCATGCAGTTCAACCGCGACGACGAACGGCGTCACTGCACGCCGCTGCCCAAGCCGTCGCGTCGACACCGGCATGGGCCTCGAGCGGCTCGCCGCGGTGCTGCAGCACGTGCACTCGAACTACGAGATCGACCTCTTCGTCAGCGCTGATCGGCGCCGCGGCGCGCGAGACCGGCACGACCGATCTCGCACAGCCCGTCGCTGCGAGGTCATCGCCGATCACATCCGCGCCTGCGCGTTCCTGATCGTCGACGGCGTGATCCCGGCAGCGAGGGCCGCGGCTACGTGCTGCGGCCGGATCATCCGCCGCGCGATCCGCCACGGCTACCAGCTCGGCCAGAAGCAGCCGTTCTTCCACCGGCTGGTCGAGGATCTCGACCGCGCAGATGGGCGACGCGTATCCCGAGCTGACGCAGCGACAAGGCGCGCGTCGCGCAGGTGCTGAGGCAGGAGGAGGAGCGCTTCGGCGAAACGCTCGAGAACGGCATGAAGATGCTCGACGAGCAGCGCGCTCGCGAGGCGGCCGGCGAGCGCTCGACGGCGAGACGGCGTTCACGCTCTACGACACGTTCGGCTTTCCGCTCGATCTCACGGCCGACGTCTGCCGCGAGCGCGGCGTCGCCGTCGACGAGGCGGCATTCGATCGCGCGATGGACGCGCAGCGCGAGCGCGCGCGCGCGGCGAGCCAGTTCAAGACGGGCGCGCAGCTCGCGTACGCCGGCCCGAAGACGCGCTTCCGCGGCTACGACACGCTGTCCGACGAAGGGCCGCGTCGTCGCGCTCTACACGCGAAGGCTGCCGCGGTGTCGACTCGCTGGCGGCCGGCGAGCGCGGCGTCGTCGTGCTCGATCGCGACGCCGTTCTACGCGGAGTCCGGCGGCCAGGTCGGCGATCGCGGCGAGCTCACCGAAGGGCGGCGTGTGCCTGACGCTCTTCGCGGTCGAGGACACGCAGAAGATCCAGCCCGACGTCGTTCGGCCACGTCGGCGACGTCGTAACGGGCGAGCTTCGCGATCGGCGACACGGTCGCGGCGAACGTCGATCACGACGCGCGCGGCGCGCACGATGCGCAACCACTCGGCGACGCACCTGATGCACAAGGCGCTGCGCGAGGTGCTCGGGCGCGCACGTGCAGCAGAAGGGCTCGCTCGTCGATCCCGACAAGACGCGCTTCGACTTCGCGCACAACGCGCCGATGACCGACGACGAGATCCGCCGCGTCGAGGCGATCGTCAACGCGAGATCCTCGACAACGCCGCCGACCGAGGCGCGCGTGATGCCGATCGACGAAGCGCAGAAGGCCGGCGCGATGATGCTGTTCGGCGAGAAGTACGGCGACGAGGTGCGCGTGCTCGACATCGGCAGCGTCGCGCGAGCTCTGCGGCGGCACGCACGTCGCGCGCACCGGCGACATCGGCTTTTTCAAGATCGTCGGCGAGGGCGGCATCGCGGCCGGCATCCGCCGCGTCGAAGCGGTGACCGGCGACGGCGCGCTCGCGTGCGGTGCAGGCGCAGGAAGCGACGCTCGCCGCGCGCGCGCGGCCGCGCTCAAGGCGCCGGTCGCCGAAGTCGAAGCGCAGGATCGCGCAGCTGCATCGGAAGCGCGCGGGCGACGGAGAGGAGCTCGCGCGGCTCAAGGCGCAAGGCCGCTGCGAGCGCCGGCGACGATCTCGCCGAGCAGCGCGGTGGACGTCAAGGGCGCGAAGGTGCGTCGCGGCGCATCGCTCGACGGCGCCGACGCGAAGGCGCTGCGCGAGACGCTCGACAAGCTCAAGGACAAGCTCGAAGAGCGCGGCGATCGTGCTGGCGCAGCGTCGCCGACGGCAAGGTGACGCTGATCGCCGGCGTCACGCGCGACCTCACCGGCAAGGTCAAGGCCGGCGAGCTCGTCAATCACGTCGCGCAGCAGGTCGGCGGCAAGGGCGGCGGGCGGCCGGACATGGCGCAGGCGGGCGGCGACAGATCCGGCGCGACTGCCGGCGGCGCTCAAGTCCAGTACGCGGCTGGGTCGGCGCAGCGGCTGCTGGCCGTGCGAACGACTGTGCACGCGCCGCCAGTTCGCCAGCGACAACAACGCGGGCATCTGCCCGGAAGCGTTGGCCGCGCTCGAGCTGCGGCGAACGCTGGGCACGCGCCCGGCTACGGCGCCGACGACTGGACGCGGCGCCGCGACGACGCGATCCGCGCGGTGTGTTCGACACCGACGTGCGACGTGGTCTTCGGTGTTCAACGGCACGGCGGCCAATTCGCTCGCGCTGGCCGCGATCTGCCGCAATACCGACGCCGTCGTCTGCCACGCGATGGCGCACGTCAGCGTCGACGAATGCGGCGCGCCCGAGTTCTTCAGCGGCGGCGCGAAGCTGCTGACCGTCGACACGCCGCACGCGAAGCTCACGCCGCGATCCGCGATCGCTGGCGGTCGCCGTGACCGCACGACGAGCACTCGTCGCGGCCGCGCGCAGCTCGCGCTCACGCAGGCGACCGAGCTCGGCACCGCGTCTGTCACCGCGCCGAGCTGCAGGCCGCTCTGCGACAGCCGCGCACGCGCGCGGATGAAAGTGCCACGATGGATGGCGCGCGCTTCGCCAATGCCGTCGCGTCGCTCGGCTGTCACACCCGCCGAGATCTGACATGGCGCGCCGGCGTCGACGTGCTGCTGCCTCGGCGGCACGAAGAACGGGCTGCCGGTCGGCGAGGCGATCTGCTGTTCTTCGATCACGGCGCTTCGCGGACGAATTCGCGCGCCGGCGCAAGCAGGCGGGCAGCTCGCGTCGAAGATGCGCTTCGTGGCCGCGCCGATGATGGATCCGGCACGTGCTGGAGGCAGCGCCTGGCTCATTGCCCTGCGGCGCACGCGGACGCGATGGCGCGCCGGCTTTGTCCCAGCCGCCGTGGAGCGCCGATGCCCGGCGCGCGGCTGATCGCGCGCGCGGCACCCAGGCCAGCGGCGTGTGTCGCGCATCTGCCGGCCGCCGGTGATCGCGGGCCTGCACGCGCGCGGCTGGCGCTTCTACGTGTTCGTCGGCGACGCCGGCGTGCCGCTGCATGTGCGCGTGGGATACGACAGATCGAGGCCGTCGGTCGATCCGCTTCGTCGGCATGGCACGAACGAGCTGGCGGCGCCGGGCCGCCTGATACCGCCTTCACGACGTAGCGAGGTCGCCCCCTATGTCCGCCGCATTCCACGGACGAACGCCGCTCGCGCGGCGTCGATCGGCGCCGATCGCGCACACGCTGGTGGCTGACGCTCGGCGCGGCACCGTGCCGTTCGGCGCTGCTCGCGCGTCACTGGCTGGAGCGAGTACGACTCCTCGACCACGCTGCCCGCGCTGACGGGCACGATCGAGGGAGGCTGGCTACGAGCGCATCCGCACGGCTTCCCGTCGAGCTGAAGGCGCACCGGCGCGAGACGTGGTTCGCGGTGTGCTGGCGCCGCCGTCGCGGATGTGGAGAACCGCGGCCTGTCGACGGACGCTGGTGGGCCGGCAGCGCCGCCGCTGTCGAGAGGCTACCTGCCAACCGCGGCAAGGCCCGAAGAGATGCGCGCCCAGGCGCCGTCACGCCGTGGCCGGCAAGACGACCGAGCTTCGGCAGCGCGCTCCGCCGATGGCGAGCGCGGTCCGCGCGGTCGAAGCGTCCGGCGTCGGCGCTTCATGCGCGGGTCCTTGCTGGGCGTATCCCGGCGTCGAGGTCGATGCACATGCGGCTCCGGACCAGACTGTTCAGGATCGAGTGGTCGTCGTGGACCTGCGCCTGCTCGGGGCTCGGCCGCAGCGTTCCGCGGCCAGGCTCGCCGCTGCTCCGCCAGTGCCGTGGACGCTCGTCGGCTTCCTGCTGGCGCTGTGCTCGGGCCTGCTGATGTTCAGCGCGCACGCGGAGAGATTTTTCTCGGGCAGCCGCGATCTTCCGCGTCAAGATGGCGCTGATCTTCGGTGGCCGGGATGAACGCGCGGCGGTGCGCACCTCGGGCCGTTTCGCGCATGCGCGCCTGGGACGCCTGCGGACGTCTGCCGCCGGCAGACGGTGCGCGCGGCGGCGGGGGTGTCGAGCGCTGATATGCGACTTGGCGTCGTCACGTGCGGGCGGCTGCTCGCGTACACACAGCCATCGCGGAAGCGCTGCCAATGCCCCTGCGTCCCGGCGTCACGCTGACGGCGAAGCTGAATCATCTGCGGCGCGGCATGCGTCCGCCTTCCCGGCCTGATGGGCTTTCGCGTCGTCGCCGTCGGGGACCGCGGCCTGCTCGCAGCGGAGCTCGACGCGTGCGCCCGGAGATCTCATCGCTGCGCCGAACGGCTCTCTGCATGCGGCGACGGTGATCGCGCTCGCCGACACGGCGTGCGGCTACGAGCTGCATCGCGCCACCTGCCCGACGGATGGCGGAGCATTCACCACGGTCGAGCTCAAGTGCAATTTCCTGTCGACCGCGCGCGACGGGACGCTCAGCTTGCGCCGCGCAAGGCCCGTGCACCTCGGCCGGCACGACGCAGGTGTGGGACGCGACGGTGGTCGCGCGGCAAAGGCGGACGGGCAGCGCCGATCGCGCTGTTCCGCTGCACGCAGATGCTGCTGGCGCCTCGGGCCTGATCAGACGGTCGATAGCGCTCCGCGGGCGCAGTTGTGACAATGCGCATTGGTCAAGCCTCGCATGAGTCGCTCAACATGAAATGGCCGGTGGCGGCGATGCTCACGCCGCCTTTGCCTGCCTGGCGTTGCCGCCGTACAAACGCTCATGGAGCTCCGCCACATAGCCGGCGGCGATCGCGCCCTCGTCAGGGTGGAGTGCGCTGGTCTGCACTGCTGCGTCGAACCTCGTGCCGCGATCACCTGCGCGCGATGCGGCGGCGTCGCGCTGGTCGTTGCTATCCGCCGTGTTCGGCGTCGGCTGGCCACGGCGTGGCGCGCAGAAGCACGTCTCGCCGATGCGCTGGCGCCGGAGGCCAGAGGCGCCGATGTTCGCATCGTGGGGGTCGTCGACGATCTTCCTCAGAACGGTCCGCAGGGCGCGCGCTTCATAGCCTTTCGCGGTCGAGAGCGTCATGCAGCCCGACGTCGTGCCAAGGAGACTGTCGCTCGCGCCTGGTTCGCGCCGCGCGCAGGAGTGAGCCGCCGCCATCCCGGAGATTCACGCGGGTGAACGCTGGCAACTGGACGTGCGGCTGAAGCGGCCACGCACTTCCACGTCAATCCTGCCGGCTTCGACCTCGAAGCGTGGCTGCTCGAGCTACGATCTGCGCGCCACCGGCTACGTTCGCGACAGCAGCGCCAACCAGCGGCTGGCGGCGTTCGTCAGGCGTCCGTCCGACTTCGTCAGCGCGCGCGTGAGGCGGTGCGCGCGCGCATCGTCATCCGCGCTCCCCTGGCGCGCCGTAGCGCAGGCGTGCTGGTCGCGCTCGCCATTGGCGACCAGCGTGCGATCCCCGAGGCGCAGTGGCTCTGTTCAACCGCACCGGCGTGTCGCACCTCATCGATCTCAGGCTGCACGTCACCGTGTTCGCCGCGCTCGCGGCATCAATGGCACTCGGGTTGGCGCGCCGATCGCCTCGGCTGACGACGCGCATGCTGCCCCGCGCCAAAGTTCGCGTTGCCGCGGGCGCGTGCGCCGCGTTCGGCTACGTGCTGCTCACGCAGGCGCGGAAGTGCCCGCAGTGCGTACGCACGCTGCTGATGCTGTGGAGTGGGCTCGCTCGGGTTGGCTGACGCGGCCGGGCACGGCCTCGCTGACCTGAAGTTGTGGGCGCTGGCGATCGTGCTGCTCTGGGATCCGTGGGCGAGCCTGTCGCCGGGGTTCTGGTTGTCGTTCGGCGCGGTAGGCCTGCTGCTGTACGCGGGAACGGATTTACCACCCGATCAGCGCGTCGGGCTGGGCGTGCGCGCCTCACGCGCAATTGCTGCGCAACGGCGCGCATGCGCAATGGGTGACGCGACACTTTCCGGCCTCGTGCCCGGAACACACGCTGGCGCTGTTCCAGCAGGTGTCGCTCGTATCGGCGATTGCGCCAACGCAATCGCCATACCGGTCGTGACGCTAACGGTCGTTCCGCTCGCGCTCGCCGGCATCGCGATTCGCTCGTGCACTGTGGCAGGCGGCGCAGCCGCCATTTTCGCGTCGCTGATGACGATGCTCGAAGCGCTGTCGGCATGGCCGGCCGCGACCTGGAGCAACATGCGCCGCCCCGGTGGACGGTCGTCGTCGCGATGCTCGGCGTCGCACTCGTCCTCGCGCCGCGCGGCATCCAGGCCGCTGGGTGGGCGCGCTCTGGCTGTTGCCGATGTTCTGCATCCCCTTGGCCGCCAGAAGGCGCGGTGCGCATCCACCACGCTCGACGTGGGGCAAGGAGCTCGCCGTCTCGGTCGAAACGCGAACGCGCTCCTCTACGACACCAGGACCGCGCTTCGGCGAGACGAGTGACGCCGGCGGCGGATCATCGCGCCGTACCTTCGCGCACGGGGCCTGCGTTCGCTCGACGTGCTCGTCGTCAGCCATGCGGACCTCGACCACTCGGGCGGCGCGCTCACGCTCCTGCAGACTGTCGCCGTCACCACACTCTATTCGTCGCTGCCGGTGGATCATGCACCTGCGATCGTCGCGCGCTGCCTTCACGGCGGAACTGCATGGCGCTGCCGGGCCGGTCAGCGCGCTGGCTGGGACGGCGTGCTGTTCGAGTTTCTGTCACCGCTGATCGATCGTTATGCGCAGGACGGCGTCAAGACCAATGACCTGTCGTGCGTGCTGAGGATCCCGCCGGCGAACGCCGCGCTCTCGCAGGCGATATCGAGCGCCGAGCGAGCGCATTCACTGCGCGACGATCCGCGCGCGCGCTCGGAGCCGATATCCTCGTCGTGCCGCACCACGGCTCCCGCACATCGTCCACGCCCGCGTTCGTGGCGGCGGTCGCACCGCGCGTGGCAGTGTTCGCGGCTGGCTACCTCAACCGGTTCAGCAATGCGAC
>ERZ1370068.10308-contig-9018_pt1 | contig 29039 bp, 31 predicted proteins | sample MGYA00561227_ERZ1370068 | MGnify/ENA primary metagenome ERZ1370068 (study PRJEB38410, sample SAMEA6850437) | metagenome | study: Metagenomic assessment of the ecological functions of the soil: analysis of the soil microbiota associated with the...
GCTGGAGGGCCGCCTGCACTGGCGGAGGCGCTCGCGATCGCGGTGCAGGTGGCGGCGCTGGCCTACGCCCACGAGCGCGGCGCGTCGTGCACCGCGACGTCAAGCCGCACAACGTGCTCCTGACGGCGGATGGCACGCCAAGCTGACCGACTTTCGGCATCGCGCGCGTCGACGACGCGCCGCACTCACCAACCCGGGTCGGGTGCTGGGCACCGGCGACTACGTCGCGCCCGAGCAGGCACAGGGACGCCCGCTCGACGGGCGCGCCGACATCTACCACTGGGCGCGCTGCTCTACCACTGCCTGACCGGCGTGCCGCCGTATCGCGGCGCCTCGTTCGTCGAGATCGCCGAGCAGCACCTGCGCGCCCCCGTGCCGAGCGTGCAATGCGCGGTCGCCCCGAGGTCCTCGACGGGGTCGAGATGATCGTCGCCCGCGCGCTCGCCAAGCGCCCTGACGACCGATTTGCGGATGTCGGCGAGATGCAGAGCGCGCTCGAGGGAGAGCTGCTCGCGCTCACGCGCGACGACGGCTCCGAGACCGCAGAGGTGCCGCTCGTGGTCACCGCCCTGGAGGTCGCCGATCCGAGCTCCACCGAGGATGGCCCGATCGTCGCCGGAGAGCCGCCGCCTCCAGCGGGACGCGCGCCAGGCCGGCGGGAAGCCGGCGCGTCTGGTCGATCGGGCTGCTCGTGCTCGTTCTGGCGGCAGGCATCGGCTGGGGCCGCGTACCCGGCTCGAGCCTCGGCAGCGCGGGCGAGGAGCAGCCCACCGCCACGACCGGGAGGTCGGCGGCCACGACGACCGGCACGAGCGCGGCGCCCGGCGGCCAGGCCATCGGCGGTCTCACGGCCTTCGAGCTACGACCCGCAGAGCGACGGCGGCGACGGCAGCGAGCACCCGGCCGACGCAGCCAACGTGCTCGACGGCGATCCGCCACGCACTGGCGTACCGACACGTACCGCGGCACGCCGGATTTCACCGGCAGCAAGCCCGGCGTGGGCCTGATCACTCACGGCGCCGCAGGCAGTCGCGGCGAGCGACGCTGCACCTGACGGCAGGGCTCGGCGGGCTGGACCGGCCGCGTCTACACGGCTCCTGGGCATCGCCGCCGCCGAGCATCGACGGCTGGACGCCCGTCAGCGCGCCGTTCGACGCGCGCGTCGTCGCGATGGACGTCCCGCTCAGCGGCGAGGCGAGCACGCAGTACCTGATCTGGATCACCAGACTCGCGCCGACGCAGGTACCGGGTACGCGGCGAGCATCACGGAGAGCTGACAGCTGCGAGACGGCGAGCGTGCGAGTGGATCAGTAGCGGTAGTGCGCGCGCCGCTCGTGGCGGTCGAGGCCGCTCTGCACGAGCCGGTCGAGCACCTCGGGATACGTCACGCCGGCAGCGGCGAAGAGCCGCTGCGTAGACGGACGTGGACGTGAAACCGGGAATCGTGTTGATCCTCGTTGACGAGCACGTCGCCCCGCGGCTCGTGAGGAAGAAGTCGACGCGGGCCATGCCGCTCAGCTCGAGCGCGCGGAAGCGCCGCGAGCGACGCCGCTGCGCACGCGCTCGGCTCCGTGCGGCCGGGAGGTCGGCGGGGACGACGATGTCGGAGCCGCCCTCGTCGTACTTCGCCGAGTAGTCGTACCACTCGGCGTGCGGCAGGATCTCGCCGACCGCCGGACGCGATGGCGGCTCGTTGCCGAGCACGCCGCACTCGATCTCGCGGCCCTGCCGACGAACCGCTCGACGAGCACCTTCTGGCGTCGTGCGCGGTAGCGCGAGCTCGAGGCGCGTCGGCGAGCTCGTCGCGGGCCGTGCACCTTCGTGATGCCGACGCTCGAGCCGAGGTTGGCCGGCTTCACGAACACGGGCCAGCCGAGCGTCTCGGCCGACGCGCTCACGCACGCGCGGGGTCGAGCGGGTCGTCGCGCCGTGCACGCAGCACGCAGCGAGCGCGCGACGGCGATGCCGGCGTCGCGCAGCACCGCCTTGCAGAACGCCTTGTCCATGCTGGCCGCTGAGCCGAGCACGCCCGCGCCGACGTACGGCAGCGCCGAGCGTCTCGAGCAGTGCCCTGGATCGTCCCGTCCTCGCCGAACGGGCCGTGCAGCACCGGGAACACGACGTCGATCTCGCCCGCGCTCGAGCCGTTCGACGCCCGACGAGCGCGCCGCCGCCGGCACCGGGCACGAGCGACGTTCCGCCACCGGACGCGAGCTCCGCCGGCGCGGCACGCCCTCGGACGCGGCCTGAGCAGGCAGGCGGCGCCGTCCACGACCTGCCAGCCGCCGGCCTGCGTCGATCAGCAGCGTGACGACGTCATAGCGCTCCGGGGTCGAGCGCCTCGATCACCGAGCGCGCCGAAGCCAGCGAGATCGCGTGCTCGGAGGAGCGCCCGCCGGCCACGACGGCGATGCGGACGCGCTGGCGTCATGGCGTCGTCGTCGGCGTGGTGACCGGTCTGGTCTGAGCTGGCCGACCGTCAGCGTGACGACGAACGGCTTCGTGTTGGTCCCCTCGATGTCCTGGTCGAGCACCACGCCGTCCTCGTTCGGATCGCGTCACGGGCTGCGGCGTCGTCCTGATCGATGTCGGGATGCGATCGTCTCCTGCGCTGCAGCACGGGCGACCGATCGTCCTAGCGCGCAGCGACGACGGTCGGCACGATACACGATGCAGGGGCTGTTGGACGATGTCGAAGCCCACCGCGTCCGGCCCTTGCGCCACAAGCGTGCCCGGCTCGGGAACTGCTTGGCGACCTGATCCACTATTGACCGTCGTCCGAGCAGCGGCTTCCCGGGCGGCTCGCGTGACGATCAGCCCGGCACCGGCTGAGCGTCGCGCGCGCATCGCTCTCGACTCCTGCCCACGAGCTTCGGCACCTCGACGAGGCGGGACCCGTCGAGATCGGAGTCGTCACCGGCGAGCCCGACGGGACCGCGTCGTGCCGACGACCGGATCGGTTCGTGTGACGCTTGCCGCCTGTCGATCGTGTCGCTGGCCTCGGACGTCTGGGAGATACCCTGAAGTCGGCACCGAAGCTCGCGCCTGCGCGTCGGCCTGGGTCGCGTCCACTGACGTTCGGGATGCTCATCTGGCCGCGCGAGACCTTGAGGCAGCACGGTGTCGCCGTCGGTGCAGCACCGCGCCCGCTTCCGGCACGCATCGCGACCACGATGTTGCGCGGCGTGCGGGCATCGCGCACGCGCATGGCGCCTTCGGGATGATAGGCCGAGCTGGATAGCCGCCCAGCGTCGCCCTGGCCTCCATGGTAGTCGTCTTGCCGACTCGAGGTCGTCGAGCTTGCTGCGACGGCGATCGCGTCGGTGGTCTCCGCGTCGTCGTGACGCCCGTGGCGTCGTCCCCGTCGACTCGTCGCCGGGCACGCCGCCGATGGCGAAGCGCCGTCAAGCGCGCCCACCGCGAGGAGCAGCGGCAGCACGCAGCAGCCACGGCCAGCGCGAGCTGCTTGCGCGGCGTCGGCGCTGGGCAGGCAGCTTGTCGCCGGCCAGCAGCGTGGGCCCCCGGAGGCGGCGCGATGCGCGTCGCCTCGACCGCGGGCACGAGCTCGGTCGGCTCGCGCGGGATGACCGCCGATGACGCGGCCGTCGCGGCGATCGGGACGAGGCCGCGGCGCACGCGGTCGAGGTCGACGCCGAGAACTCGTCTGCGCTGCCGTAGCGCTGCGCGGGCTCCTTGAGCATCGCGTGCGCCACGACGAGCGCGAGCGACTCGGGCACATCCGGGGCGAGGGCGCGCAACGGCGGCGGCTCGATCGGAGACGTGCTGCATCGCGATCGCGACCGACGAGATCGCCCTGGAACGGCACGCGGCCCGCGAGCATCTCGTAGAGCACGACGCCGAGCGAGTAGATGTCGGTCTGCGGGCCGACGCGCTGCGGCCGCGCGCCTGCTCGGGCGAGAGGTACTGCGGCCGTGCCCACGATCGAGCCGACCTCGGTCATCTCGCGCGATCGACCGGCGTGGGCGATGCCGAAGTCGGTGACCTTGATGCGGCCGTCGTCGCCGACGCAGCACGTTGTGCGGCTTGACGTCGCGGTGCACGACGCCGTGCTCGTGGGCGTAGCGCAGGCCGGCGAGCACCTGCAGCGATCGCGATCGGCGGCGCTCGGCGGCAGCGGCCCCTCCGTCGTGGATGACCTGCTTGAGCGTCCGGCCCTGCAGGTACTCCATGGCGATGTACGGGCGGCCGTCGGCCTCGCCGCGGTCGTAGACGGCGATGATGTTAGGGATGGTTGAGGCGCGCAGCGGCCTGCGCCTCGCGCCGGAACCGCTCGACGAACTCGCCGTCCTCGGCGTAGCGCTCGGCCATGACGCTTGAGCGCGACCTTGCGGCCCGAGGCTCGAATCCTCCGGCGAGGTAGACGGTCGCCATGCCGCCGACGCCCAGGCGCCCGAGCACGCGGTAGCGGCCGTCGAGCGGCTGGCCGCGCCGCCGTCGTCGTCGCCCGTCATGCGGGCTCATTCTTCCACGGCACCGCTGCGCGCCACCTGCCGCGCCGAGGGCGCGGTCGCTCACGAAGCGCGCGATTGAGCACCGCCCGCATCACGTCGCGGGCGATCGGCGCGGCGACCTGGCCCGCCGTACTGATTCGGTCCGCTCGACGACCAGCGACCGGCGACCTGGGGTGCGCTCCGCCGGCGCGAACGCGATGAACCACGCGTCCAGCTGCCCGTCGCGTCCCGGTCTGCGCCGTGCCGGTCTTGCCCGGCGATCTGGACTGCCTGGGAATCTGCGCGGCACTGCCCGTGCCCGTCGTCGACGACGTGCTTCATCATCTTCCGTCACGGCCGCGGCCGTGTGCGCGCTGAATGCCCGGCTGAGGCGGCGAGTTGCGGCGTGGTAGCGCAGCTGCCCCGCTGGGCGAGCGCACGCGGTCGACGAGCGTGGGCCTCATCACGACGCCGCCGTTCGCGATACGCGCGGCGACCATCGCCATCTGCATCGGCGTGGCCACGAGGTTGGCCTGACCGATGGCGGTGCGCGCCGGATCGATCGGCGCGTTCGGCGGAAGCAGCGTGCTCGTGCCCGGGCGGACCGTCCCGGAGGCCGCCAGCTGGTGATCGGTCGGGTAGTCCAGCGGCGGGATCGAGTAGAAGCCGAGGCGCTGTAGCGCTGCCGGTGAGCGCCGGGCAGCGCGCACGACCGCCGCAGAGCTCGCTGCCGAGCTTCGCGAGACGACGTTGATCGAGTGCGTGAGCGCGAACAGTGAGATCGGTCGTGCCGAAGAAGCGCTCGCCGCGTAGTCGTTTCGCGATCTTCTTGCCGTACTCCACGAAGTAGCCCGGATCGTCGAACTGGCTGTCCGCGCGTTAGCACGGCCGCTCTCGAGCGCGAGCGCGGCGATCACCGGCTTGATCGACGAGCCGCGGCGGGTACGAGGCCCTGCGTCGGCGCGGTTGACGAGCGCGCTGCCCGTGCGCCGGGAGCGAGCCCGCACCGCGCGGTTGGGGTTGAAGCTCGGCCACGACGCGCTCACGAGCACGCGGCCGGTGCGCGGCTCGATTGCGAACACCGCACCGGCGCTTGCCGGTGGCGGCGAGATCGCTCATCGGCCGTTCGCTGCGCGGCGGGGACGAGCGAGAGCTGCACGTCGTCGCCCGGATCTCGCGCCACCCGCCAGCGAGTGCAGCTGATGCTCGCAGCTCGCCGCCGAGATCTGTGTGGGCGCCGATCGAGATAGTCGTTCGCCGAGCGCTCCACGCCCGGCGCGGCCGTCGGTGGCGGAGCTGTAGCCGACGACGTGCGCGAACATCTTCTGCGTCGGGTAGCGGCGCTCGTAGACGTGGCGGCCGTCGGCCGTCTTGGCCGCGTGGTTGATCGCCAGCTTCGTCCCGTCGGCCGGCGAGGATCAGCCCGCGCCGGATCGAGAGCTGCTGTACGACCTGGTGGGCGTTGTCGCGACGCGCAGCGAGCGAGGCTCCGCCCAGCAGCTGCCAGTAGGCCGTGAACCCGAGCAGGAGCACGAGGCCCGACGCCAGCACGGCGTACACGCGACCGATGGCGCGGTTCACGCCTGGGCCTCCTCGCCGCGCGCGATCGGAGATCGACAACAGCAAGGCCAGCGCGACCCAATTCGCGACCAGCGACGATCCGCCGTAGGACACGTACGGAGCGCGTGATGCCCGTGAGCGGCGCGGCGCACGATGCCGCCGACGATCAGGAAGACCTGCAGGCCCAGCGCGATCGTGAGCCCTGCCGCCAGCAGCTTCGAGAAGCCGTCGCCGGCGAGGCTCGCCGTCTTCAGCCCGCGCTCGATCACGAGCAGGTACACGAGCAGCAGCGCCGACGCCTGCGAGGCCGGTCTCGTTGCGCGATCGCCGCGTAGATGAAGTCGGTCTGGATCGCCGGGACGACCGGCTGACCCCGTTCGGTGAGCAGATAGCCGCGTCCGAGACCCGTCCCGAACGCCCCGCCGTGCGGCGATCGCATACAGCGCCTGACGCTCTGGTAGCCGCGGCCGTAGACGTCGTGCCACGGATGCAGCCAGATGTCGACGCGCTCGGCGACGTGCGGCACGAGCCGATACGAGAGGTAGGCCCCGAGCACGAACACGATGCAGGCCGCCGACCACGTAGATGACTCTGCTCGTGGCCAGGTAGAGCATGGCGAGGAACACGCCGAAGAAGAGCAGCGACGTGCCGAAGTCGTTCATCAGCACCAGGAGCACGAGTGCGCCGCCGACCATGAGCGCGAGCGGCGAGAGTGCTTGAACTGCGGCAGCCCGAATCCGAGCACCCGTCGCTCGCGACTCGCGAGCAGCTCGCGCTTCTCGCGCAGGTAGGCCGCCATGAAGAGGACGAGCCCGAGCTTCGCGAACTCGCCCGGCTGGAAGGAGAGGCCGCCGACGCGGATCCAGACGCGCGCGCCGTTGACGACCGTGCCGGTCGCGTACGAGCGATGATCGTCGCAGCGAGCGCGATCAGCGACCGCCACGCCGAGCACGTAGCGATAGCGCTCCAGCACGCGATAGTCGGAGAGCGCGGCGAGCACCGCGATGAAGCAGCCCACGCCGATCGGCAAGCCAGATCGCCTGATCGCGCGCCCGTGTCGGATCGAGCCGGTAGATCTCGACGATGCCAACAGCGACGAGCAGCCCGGCTGCGGGCAGCAGCGACCGGATCGGCATCCGGAAGCGCCACGCGCAGCGCCATGTGCGCCACCCGAGCAGCGCGAGGAACGCCGCCGCGTAGGTCAGCGAGAGCGACGAGACGACACCCGAGCGCGCGACCAGCACGGAGCGTGAAGCCGACCGCCACGAGCGCCGGCGACGAGCAGGAGCAAGCCGAGCTCGCGATTGCGGCTCGAACGCAGGCCGGATGGCACTCACGGCTCGGTCTGCTCGAGTTTGGCGACGACCGCGCGCGCCGACTCGCTGGAGCGCAGGGAATGGTCGAAGAGGCGCTTCCGCCGCGCTGCCGGCAGCGTGGCGGCCGGGATCGGGCTGACGTGCACGAGCGTGAACAGCTTCACGCCCTCGCCGAGGTCGTACGGGATGCCCTGGTAGACCGCGACCTTGCCGGTGGCCGGGTCGACCGCCGACGAAGTGCGACCAGCGCAGCCCGATCAGCGCAGCCCAGAGCACGCACCAGCATGAGGGCGGCCACGGAGGCGAAGACGCCCAGGCGCCTGGCACGCCCGCGCCGTCGCACCGGCGCCCTGCTGCCGAAGCCCGTGACGACGCGGCCGGCACGGAGATGAGGGTCTCGCCGCTGCGCGGGAGAGCCGCGGGCACGTGGCGGACGAGCAGCGCTCGACCGCCCCCGGCTCCCCTGGTCGACCGGAGGCGGCACTGCCAGCGCCACGGCCGTGCTCGCCGGCGGGTGCCGCGGATGCCAGCTCGGCGGGCACGTCGATCTCGCTGGTCCTCGCGGTCGTCGCGCGACTGCCACGGCTGCGGCGGCGCCCATCGCGGGCTCTTCGGCCTCGGAGGCGGCGCCGCCACCGCAGTGATGTTGTCCTCGCCGCCCGCGGCGTTGGCGGCATCGACGAGTGCGTGCACGGCGACTTCGAGGTCGTCGGCTCTGCTCGAGCGTGCCCGGCGATGGCGCAGCCTCGTCGACGAAGCCGGTCAGGCCGTCCGTGCAGAGCAGGATCACGTCGCCCGGCGCGCCGGCGTCGTCCAGGTGTCGACGTCGACCTGCCAGTCGGCGCCAGCGCGCGCGTGATCACGGAGCGCTGCGGGTGGAGCGCGGCCTCCTCGGGAGCCAGCGCGCCCGCCTTGACCCACTCGGCGACCAGCGAATGATCGTCGGAGAGGCGCGTCAGCACGCCTCCCCGCCACAGGTAGGCCCGCGAGTCGCCGACGTGGGCGAAGGCCACCGAGGCCGGGCTCGACGAGCGCCGCCGTGACGGTCGAGCCCATCCCCGAAGCGCGGGATCGGACGTCGCGCGCTCGGCCACGCGCCGGTTGGCCAGGCGTACCGATCGAGGCCAGGCGCTCCTCGGCGCTGCCCTCCTCGACCAGCTCGCCAAGCGCCTGCACGGCGATGCGCGAGGCCAGCTCGCCCGCGAGCGCCCCACCCATGCCATCTGCAACGGCGAACAGCGGCGGCTCGGCGTAGTAGGCGTCCTCGTTCTTGCGCCGGACGCGGCCGGCGTGGGTGGCGATGGCGTAGTCGACGACGCGCACGCTACTCCTCGTACCGCAGCTCGGTCTCGCCGATGCGCAGCTCGTCGCCGGTGCGCAGCACGTGCTCGCCGGCCAGTGGCGCCCCGCCGACGAAGGTGCCGTTGGTGGAGCCCAGAGTCGCGCACGACGCGCGCGCCGTCGCGCACGAGCACGGCGCTGTGCCGGCTGGACGCGTACGGATCGCCCCTCGAGCACGACGTCGTTCTCGGCCGCGCGGCCGAAGGCGACGTCCGCATCGAGGCGGACGAGCGTGCCAGGCGGGTAGACCGGGCTCGAGAGCACGACGAGGCGCGGGCCGAGCGGCATCTCGCGCCGACGCCGCGGCGGAACGCCGTGATCTCGGTCGCCGAGCCGGTTTCGGGCACCGCTCGCAGATCGCGCGCCTGGATGCGCAGCACCCGCCACACGAACAGGAAGAGCAGGCACGACGAACCCGACCTTGAGTGCGAGCAGGAGCTGGTCGCTCACGCGGCGCTCCCTGAGGAGCGCTCATGTCGTCCGGCGCTCGAACGTGAGACGACTGTTGCCCAGCGTGATGCGGTCGCCGTCGGCCAGCGGATGCTCGCGCACGCGCTCTGCCGTTCACGATCGTGCCGTTCGTCGAGTCGAGGTCGATCAGGACCACCACCGGCCCGCGCCTGCGGATCTCGGCGTGCCTGCGTGACACGTTGCGGTCGTCCAGCACGATGTCGCAGCCGGGCGCCCGCCCGATCTGCAGGACCGGGCCGTCGATCATGGTGCGCTGATCGTCGTGCACGAGCACAGAGCTCCTCGTGCGGCTCGGGCCGCGCGACCATCGTCTCGTCTCGTCGCGGGTCGAACGGCATGGGCGGCACCACGGCGGGCGCGGCTCCGACGGGACGTCCGGGACGTCGGGCGCCGGGACTGGCGCGGCAGTGGCGGTCCGGCAGCGGCGGCGATCGGAACGGCGGGGGACGACCTCGGCCACCGGCTCCGGATCGAGCGGGAACGCCGCCAGGCCGGGAGGCGGGCCCGACGGAGTCGGGGTCGAGCGGCGAGCGCACCGGCTCCTGTCGACTCGGCGAGAGCGTCTGCCGGGGCCCGCGTCCGTCCGCCGGCGGAGCGGGCTCGTACAGGCACCACAGGGACGGTCGGAGTGCCCGGCGGCGGCGTCCAGGGCACGCCGACCGGCGCGGCGGCGGCAGGCGGCGCTGCCGCGCATCGAGCGAGCAGAGACTCGTCGTCGCGGACGAGGGCCGTCGAGATCCCGAAAATGCCCGTGTGCAGGGAGGATTCCGTCTCGAATCGGACCTCGGGCGCGTTGGCAATCACATAGCCGGCCCGCCGTGCGTGCTCGGCCAGGTAGCTCGCCAGCTCGTTGCGCAGCGAGGCCTCGAAGTCGGCGAAGCGCGTGCGATCGCGCGGGCTCAGGTAGATCGTGTACTCGTTGGGCGCGTAGGTCTGGGTGACCGACACGACCTTGCCCTCCTCGAGCTTCTTGGCGAGCTTGCGTGCAAGCTCGACCGGAGCCACGCTGGCGCGGAAGAGCCGGCCGACCGACCCTTCGACGACCCGCTCGAGTCGGCTCTCGATGCTGCGCAGGATGCCCAACCTTACTCCTCCGCCGGTACCGGCTTCCCGGCCGGCGTCGTCATCGGGCGCACGTACGCCCAGCGCCAGAAGTATACCCACGGCCCAGATCGCGACGACCGAGCGACCGGCCGACTCCGGGGCAGCGCCCGCCAGTGCGGGCAGAGCTGCCTGGCCGGCGAGCAGCGCGGTGAGCCACACGCCGAGCAGCAGGCCTCGCCGGGACGAGGCGAGATGTACGGCAATAGGCGGCGGCGGCGAGCGCCCAGCAGCGCTCTGCAGGAGCGAGCGGTGCTCCCGCCCCGGCGATGAGGCTCCCGCCGACGACCGCGCATCGCCGCTCCCGGCCAGGTCGCCGGCCAGCGGAACCGCGGCCCAGAGTGCGATTGCGATGGGGCCCGCAGCGCCTGCCAGTGCGCGCCCGGGCAGACTGCGCAGCGTGCCGGCGGCGAACACGTAGAGCGGCAGCACAGGAAGAGCGCCGCCAGGAGCGGCGCCGCCGCCGGCAGGAGCGCGCGGCGACCCGCGCGCACGCAGGCGGCGAGCCAGAGGATCCTCCGATCGCCGACGCACCAGGCCAGCCCCGGCCGAGACGCTGCCGAGCGCCGGGACGCAGACGGCAAGCGGCAAAGGCGCAGGCGAGCCACGGAGAGGCCAGGGCGAGCATCGCGCCGGCGAAGGCGAGCGGCAGCACGAGCCCGGGCGGCCAGAAGGGGAAGGCTCCGAGCACTGGACGCGATCAGCAGAGCGCAGCAGGCCGCGCCCGCTGCGAGACGGGCGGCTCGGCGTACACCGTCGGAGAGCTCTGGCAGGCCGCAGCGCGCGATGCCCTCGCCCCACTCCGCCGAGTGCGAAGCCGACCTGCCGGACGCGGCACGGCAGACAAGGCTGGGCAGCGCAGCGAGGCCGGGCAGGGCGCCGAGCGACGGGCAGCCGCCGCCCGCCGCTCTCGAGCCGCCCCGTCCGGAGGCTCGGGGCTCGCGCCGTCCTGGGCTCGCAATCGCGTCCGCGGCTTCCGACAGGATGCGGCCGAAGGCGGCGGCGCTCGGCCGCCGCCGCGGATGCGAGATCGAGCGCACGCGCGCAGGCCGCCGCCAGCGCGCGTGCGGCAGCTCGGGATCAGCAGGTCGGCGAGCGACCGCGGCGGGTGCCGGTGGCGCTCGCGCAGCTCGTCGGGTGTCACGCGCGCGGTACGGATTGGCCCCGGTGAGCGCCTCGTAGACCATCACGCCGACGGCCCAGACGTCGGTCGCGGGCGTCGGACGTCCGCCGCTGGCAACTCGGGCGCCATGCGTACAGAGCGTGCCCAGCATGCGATCGTCCACGGTCGCGTCGGGCTCGTCGAGGCGTCGCGATGCCGAAGTCGAGCACGCGCACGCTGCCGTCGCGGCCGAGCAGCACGTTGGCGGGCTTCACGTCACGGTGCACGACGCCGTGCTCGTGCGCGTGCGCGATCCCGGCGCACACGGCCGCTGCGACGCGCAGCAGTGCGACATCGCCCAGCTGCCCTTTGCCGCAGCGCGCCGGGCCGCGGTCCATGCCCTCGGACGATGTCGGATGCGATGTAGACGTACTGCCCGTCCTCGTGCACGCTGCGCAGGCGCACGACGTTCGGATGACGCAGCTTGCCGGCGACGGACGCCTCCCGACGCGCTCGCTGGCGCAGCGCGTCGCGTCGTGCGGATGGCCTTTGAGCGCGACGACCTCCTGGCACTCGAGGTCGAGACGCGCGGAACACACGTCTGGTGCCGCCCACGCCGAGCACGCCGTCGATGCGGAAGCGGTCGCAGACGACCCCCGGAAGGGGAACAGCGCCGGCCCCTGCTGACGGGCGAGCTTCGGGCATCAGGAAACGGCTCCGGGCGACAGGGAGTGCGAGGGGGGTCGGGTGGTGTATCGGCGCGTCCTGCAAGGGCTCTGACATCCGGCTGCCCGCCGGCGGCGGCGCGAATGCGTCGCCCCTGGGGCGTGATCGTCGTTCGCCAGGGGAATCGCGCTGTCCTTCTTCGAAGAGTTCGATCTCGACGACGGCCCCCAGACGGGGAGCATCCGCCGGTGTCCGGGCCGTGGCAAGCGCGCGGCGGCAGCGGGCCGGGACATGCGCAGGATCCCGGTGGTGGGCGTCGTCGTGCTCGTCCTGGTGCTGGGCTTCGTCATCCTCAACTCCTGCTCCGGGTCGTCGAAGGCCGATCGCCTACCGCTGGTACGTGCAGGACGGCGAACTCGGTGGCGCGCCAGTCGAACACCGATGCCAAGGCGCTCGACGCCGCGCTCTACAACCAGGAGCTGACGCCCGACCAGGTCATCAGCACGGGTCGCGAGCTTGATCCCCCACAGCGCGCATCCGAGACGACCGCCGCGGCACTGAAGCCCAGCGGGCAAGATCAAGCAGCAGGATCTCCAGCGCTACCTGCTGCAGGCGCTGCAATACCGCACGCCTGGGCTGCAGGATCTCGAGGCCGCGCTCAAGGAAGGCGCTGAGCCGAAGGCGACGTCCCAGCGACAGCGGCGCAGCGCGGCTGGCGAACGCGTACGGGAGCTCATAGCCTCCGACGTCGTCTACGCGGCCAGCTTCCAGCGCCCTGCGCAGGCGATCCTGACCCAGGAGAACGTCACCGACGCGGCCATCGTGATTCGGTCTGGGGTCTCTCGCCCGAGCTCGCCAATCCCGACCCTAACAGCAACGGCCTGTGGATCCAGCTCGGTGCGCGACGCCGGTCCGTCAACGCCTGCACGGGCGGGAGCATCGGCACCCTGATCGACGGCGTCACTGCCAACGGCAAGGCGCTACGTCGCCGCATGACCGTCACCACCGTGAAGCTCACGATCCCGAGCACTTCATGGTCACCGTCGGCAACCACGGCAACCGCCCGGTGCGCGGCATCTCGATCCATCTGACCGAGGGCAACGCGCAGAAGACGCAGAGCAGGCGGTCAAGTCGCTGCAGCCGAGCGAGACGGTCGAGCGGAGCTTCCCGGCGACGGGCAACCCGGGCGAGGTCAAGGTCGACGTCAGCGTGCCGACGGTCGCGGGCGAGACGAACGCCGACAACAACCACTACACCTACCACGTCGTCTTCCAGAGCACGTAGGGCCCGGCGGGATGAGCGCCGACCGCCTGCTCGCGCTCGCCGCCCTGGCACTCGCGCTGGTGGGAGTCGACTTGCGCCTGGGTCGTGCGATCTGATGCGGCGCGTCGCGCCCAGAGTGCGCTGCTCGTCGGGCGGCCCCGTGCCGATCTGGTCGAGTTCGCTGTCGGCATGCAGGCGCGGCAGGAGCTCGTCGAGCGGCGGGGCCGATGAGCCTAGCGGCGCGTCGAGCAGGCCGAGTATCGAGGTTGGCGGCGCGCTCGGCGGGTGGGCCTGCAGCGCTTCGACGCGTACGACGGCGCCGAGGGGCTGCAGTCCACCGCGCTCGCGCTGCTCGACGCGCTCGGAGACGGGATCGTCGTGAGCGCGATCCAGGACTCCGACAGCGCCCGCGTACGTCAGCGGGTGCGCGCTGGAGCCGCCGCCGACGTCGCTCTGGGCCCAGGAGGAACTGCCGCCGCCGTCGCGGCCGCGCGAAGCGGACTAGAGGGCGTTGCGCAGTACGCCACCCGGCAGATCCGGAGGCACGATGAACGGGTCAGGGTGCTCGTTCTCAACGCGACGTACGAGCCACTCAACGTGTGCTCGCTGCGCCGCGCCTGCGTGCTCCCGCTGAAGGCCAAGGCCGAGCTCGTCGAGGCCCTCGAGCGGCCGCTGCGGTCGGCCAGCGCCACCCACGCGCATCCGGTCGTCATCCGCCTCCTCTGCTAGCGTCCGGAGACCCCGCGCCGCGGCTCGGCGCATCACGCGGCGAGCGGTCTTCGCCCGTGACGGCTACGCCTGCCAGTACTGCGGTGTCGAGGGGGTTCGGCTGACGGTCGACCACGTGCTGCCGCCGAGCTCGCGGCGGGCCCGTCCAGCTGGGACAACGCCGTCACGGCCTGCGCGCCCTGCAATCTGCGCAAGGGCGACCGTCTGCCGCACGAGATCGGCATGCGACTGCGAACCAAGCCGCGGCCGCCGTCGCCGAGCGCTCTTCCTGACGCTGCAGGCTGCCGAGGTGCCCCACGCGTGGCTCGACTACCCGCCCCGTCAGCGCGTCCACTGACCCCGCCGGCGCATGGACTGACGAGGCCGAGGTCGTCGCGCTGCGCCGCCGCGTGCGCGAGCTGGAGGCGCTCGAGGCGGTTGCGCGGGCAGCGCGGGCGCCGATCGAGCTCGACGAGGCGCTCGCGGCCCTGGTCGAGTCGGCCGCCGGCTCGCTCCAGGCCGAGGTCTGCGCGCTGGCCGTCAGCGAGCACGCGCGGCGCGCGGAGCGAGATCGCCTTCAGGAGCAGCCAGGACGGCCCGACGGACGACGAGCTCGTGCGATGCTCGCCGCGCTGGCGCCGCTCGCCGAGGAAGACGGCCGCCTCGGCCGTGCCGTTGCCCGCCCGGCGCAGGCAGTCACGGCGCGCTCGTCGCCTGGCGATCGCGCCTGCGCGCATTCGGCGCCCGCGAGCAGGAGCTGGCGGAGGCAGCGGCCGCGCACGCCGCCACCGTGCTCGCACGGTGCTCGCGGCGCGATGCGCGGGCTGTTCGCGCGCGAAGTCCATCACCGCGTCAAGAACAACCTGCAGACGGTCGCGTCGCTGCCTGCGCCTCGCGGCCAGCGGCGGAGTCGATCCGGAGCGCGCGCTGCGCGACTCGATCGGCCGCGTGCTCGCGATCGCCGAGGTGCACGACCTGCTGACCGCGCGTCGCGACGAGGACGTGGACAGCGCCGACCTGCGTGGCGGCGGCTGTGCGGGATGCTGCGCGGCACGCTCGACGGCACGCTCGAGGCCGGCCCGCTTCGCGCCATCGTGCTCGCGCCCGAGCGCGCGACCGCGCTCGCCCTCGTGCTGTAAGCGAGCTCGCCGCCAACGCGATCGAGCACGGCGGCGGCCACGGGCGCGTCGAGCCGCGCCGCGACGGCGCGTTCGTGGAGCTGACGGTGAGCGACCACGGCCAGGGCCTCCGCCGCCTCCGGCACGCCCGGGCAGGGCCTGTCGATCGCGCGTGCACTCGTCGAGGTCGATCTCGGGGGAACGCTCCGCTTCGAGCAGGCGGACGGCGTGCGCGCAACGGTGCGCTTCCCGTTCGTTCGCTAGATGGATGAGCCAGACGGCCTCGACTACCGTACGCGGATGCGCGTGCTGGTATGCGAGGACGAGACGATCATCCGCCTCGACCTCTGCCAGCTGCTCGCGAACGCCGGGCTCCAGGTCGTGGGCGAGGCGCGCGACGGGCGGAAGCGGTGCGTCTGGCGCGCGAGCCTGAGCCCGACATCGTGCTCATGGACGTCTCGATGCCTGAGCTCGACGGCGTCGAGGCCGCGCCGCCAGACTCCTCCGAGCGCCAGGCTGCCGATCGTGATGGTGACGGCGTTCGCCGAGCGCGACATCGTGCAGGCCGGCGAGCGAGGCCGGCGCGTTCGGCTACCTCGTCAAGCCGTTCCGGCAGGATGACGTGCTGGCTGCGATCACGACCGCGCAGGCGCGCAGCGCCGAGCTCGCCGAGGCGCGCGCGGAGGCGCGATCCCTGACGGAGGCTCTGAGGCGCGCCGCGTCATCGAGCGCGCCAAGGGCGTGCTGATGACACGCGAGGGCATCAGCGAGCCCGACGCCTACGCCCGCATGCGAGCGGCCTCGCAGCGCACGGGCCAGCCGATGCGCGCGATCGCCGAGGCGCTGCTCGCGACACTCTCCGGCGAGCAGTGATCCGCCGCCACGCCAATCCTGATCGCAGGCGTCCTCCTGACGGCGGTCGCAGAGCGTGCTGCAACGACCGTGAGCGGCGACACCGCCGGGAACGATCGCGGCGGCGTTCCCCTGCTGCTGGTCGCGCCGCTCGTGGCACAGGGCACCGATGCCCTGCGCGGCCGGCTCTCGACCAGCGTGGTGGGCATCGTCCAGTCCGGCTTCGGCAACATCGCCGAGTTCGCGATCACGATCCTCGCGCTGCGCGCGAACCTGCCCGAGGTCGTCAAGATCGCGATCGTCGGCTCGCTGCTCGGCAACGCGGTCCTGCTCGGCGGCCTTGCCGGCCTGCTCCCGCTGATCCGCGGCGGCTGGGCGGCGCGACGCTGTGCTTCGACCGGCGCCTGTTCTCGTGGCATCGCGACGCTCAGCAATCATCGCGTTCGTGCCCATGGCCATCCTGTCGGTCCCGAGCGACCTGCTGACGGGCGATCGGCAGGGCGTCTCGCTGGCGGCCGGCATCGCGCTCACGGTCGTCGGCGTGCTCTTCGTCCTGATGGAGTTGCGCGCCCGACACATGCCGCAGACCGCGCACGACGGGGCGACCTCCAAGCTGACCTTCCGCGAGGGCGTGATCTACCTGGCCACGGGTGGCCTGATGGCCGGCGTTGACGGCGGAGTGGTTCGTCGCCGGATCTTCGAGCCGGCGACCGAAGCCCTCGGCATCCCGACGGCGTTCGCGTGGCGCTCGTGATCATTCCGCTGCTCGGCAACGTGGCCGAGAACTACGTCGCGCTGCGCTACGCCTGGGCGGGCGACGGCGAGGCCGCGATGAGCGTGATCATGCACTCCGTCGTGCAGATCGCCCTGCTGATGACCGGCTCCTTGTGATCGCGAGCCAGTTCATCGGCAACACGCCGCTGAACCTCCAGCTCGACCCGGTGCTGGGCGGTCGCGCTGGGCCTGGCCTCGATCGTGCTCTGGATGATCATGTCCGACGGCGAGATGCAGCCCGTGGAGGCCGTGGGCCTGCTGGCCGTCTACGCGATCCTCGGCGCGACCATCTGGGCCGAGGGCGCGCTGGGCGGAGACAAGCTCAGTCCCCCGGCAACGGGAGCGGCGGGGTCGGGCTCCTTCTCGCCGACCACGACGCCGTCCTCGAGCCAGACGCCCATGCGCCGGAACTTCTCGCGCCTCAGCGCGCGCCGCTGCTCGATCGGCTCGGCCTCGATCGAGTCGAGCGCCCGCGCAATCGCATCGCCCAGCAGGCGAGCGGCGCGCTCGTGATCCTGTGCGCGCCACCCGATGGCTCCGCCACGACGGTGTCGACGACGCCGAGCTCGTAGCTGAAGCGCGCGGTCGGCTTGAACGCGGCCGCGGCAGCCTTGCGGCGCTGGTTCACGTCGCGCCAGAGAATCGTCGCGCAGCCCTCCGGCGAGATCACCGAGTAGATCGAGTGCTCGAGCATGAGCACGCGATCGGCGACGCCGATCGCGAGCGCCGCCGCCCGATCCGCCCTCGCCGATCACGCACGCCACGCTGGGAACGCGCAGGCGCACCATCTCAGAGCATGGATTGCGCGATGGCCGCAGCCTGCCCGGCCTGCTCTGACTCGACGCCCGGATACGCGCCCGGCGTGTCGATCATCGTGACGACCGGGAAGCCGAGGCGGTCGGCGAGCGCGAAGATCCGCCGCGCCTTGGCGTAGCCCTGTGGCTGGGCCATGCCGAAATTGCGGAAGCGCGCGCTCCTTGAGGTCGCGGCCCTTCTGGTGGCCGACGATCGCGATCGTCCGGCCGCGGAACGAGCCGATGCCCGCGACCATGGCGTGATCGTCCGTGCCTGCGCGGTCGCCGTGCAGCTCGATCCAGTCGTCGACCGGGTAGGTCCGCGTAGTCCAGCGTGTAGGGCGGGCCGTCGTCGCGCGCGCGAGCTGGACGGCATCCCAGATGTCCGACTCGGCCGCGCGCACGGCCGAGGCTGGCAGCCGCAGCCCGCGGAACGGCGTGGGCAGGTCGGCTGTTCACGCCGGCCCTCCGTTCGAGTGCGACGGCGCCGTGCGGGCGTCGAGCGCAGGAACCGCAGCACGCGCGCCACGATGCCCGGCGGAGGCGCGCATCTCGCCGTCGACCTCCATCGGCACGAGCGTGCCACCGGCGCACAGCCGGAGCGATGCGTGCCAAGGCTGGTCGCTGGCGTCCGGCCGCTGATCACTGCGTCGATCAGGCCGTGCTCGAGACTCGACTCCGCGCGGCCGAAGTCGTCCGGCGAGCGTCTCGCGCGTCGTCTCCTGCACGCACGCGCGGGCCGGCGAACGAGAGCAGCGCGTCAGGCTCCGCGACGACGAAGTCGCCGAGCGCGGCGAACGGATGCGATCACGCCGCCCGTGGTGGGATGGGCGAGCACCGAGACGAACGGGCACGCCGGACTCACGCAGCAGGTCGACGGCGCACACGGTCTTCGCCATCTGCATGAGCGCCAGCACGTTCTCCTGCATGCGCGCGCCGCCCAGGCCGCGACCGAGACGAGCGGGATGCCGCGCTCGGCGCGCCACGTCGGCTGCGCGCGCGAAGACCTCGCCGACGACGCTGCCCATCGAGCCGCCCATGAACGCGAAGTCCATCGTGCAGAGCACGCACGGCATGCCCTCGATGGTGGCGGTGCTGGCGATCATGCGCGTCGCCCAGGCCCGTGGCGACCTCGGCCTCGCTCGGGCGCTCCGTGTAGGGCGCAGATCGGTGAAGGCGAAGCGGATCGGCGGAGCGCAAGCCCTCGCGATCGGGCGGAAGCTGCCGGGATCGGCGAGCTGCTCGACGCGCTCCTCGGCGCCGACCGGGAAGTGGTGGCCGCACACCGTGCAGTACACGCGGCAGCAGGGCGCGCAACTCGTCCGTCGCGATAGTGCGACGTTGCACACGGGACAGGTGTTCGGATGCCGCCGTACGCGGGCAGGCGTCCTGCTCGCGCGCCAGGCTCGTCGCGCTCCACCTCGACCTGGATGTGTTCGGGCTCCTCGCGGCTTGCCACCGGCGCGTCTCCTCGGCCCTCGTAGCTGCAGCAGGGCCGATGCGGACTCTAGCTGATCGCCGTTGCCGGCATCCGTCCGCGCCTACTAGGATCGTGCCGCATGCCGGCACGCGTGAACCTTCACGCGACGCAGGCGTGGCCTTCGACGCCGACGGCGCGCTGCGCGCCCGCCGCGCAGCTCGTGGCCGAGCTCCGGCTCGCGATCGATGCGGGCGCGATTCCGGAGGGCGCGACGCATGCCGTCGATCCGCGCGGGCGCCGAGGGCTCGGCGTGCACTCCAACACGCTGCGCAAGGTGTACGCCGCGCTCCGAGGCGCAGGGCTACGCGACGACGCGCCACGGCTCGGGCACGGTGGCGCACGTGCGCGACGCCGCCGGGGCGGCCGCCGTGCGGCGCGATCGCCGACGGCGCTGCGCGAGCGCGCGCGCGGCGAGGAGCGGACGCGCAGCTCGTGGCAATGGCGATCCTGGCCGGAGCCGGCGCACCGCGACGGCGCCGACCGAGCCGCCCGGCTGGAGCCGCGCGCGCGCCGAGCACGCGGCGCCGCAGCCGCGCGCGCCGTCGCGCGCCGTCGGCGCACGCGCTGCCGGCCGGCTGCCGCCCGACGTCCTGCGCGGCTCCTACGTGGGATCTCGTGACGGCCGACGACGTCGCTCGTCGCGCGGGCGCGTGGCCGAGGCCGAGCGGCGCGGCGTGCGCCTGCGCGTCGCCGGCCCCGACGACGGCCAGAACGCTGGGCGATCTCGTGTGGGGCTGCGAGCTCGTGATCGTGGGGCGCGACGCGCGCGACGACGAGACGGCGCAGCGGGTGCTAGCGCGCGCGCGATCGTGCTCGAGATGGCGTAGACGCGCCGTCGCGTCAGGTGACGCGGCGGCCGTCGCTCGTCCCAGCGCTCGATGACCAGCGACGCGTTGTGGCCGCCGAAGCCGAAGCCGTTCGAGAGCCCGACGCGCGCGTCGACCCCGTGCCGCGCCGGCGTTCGGGCACGTAGTCGAGGTCGCACGTCGGGATCGGGCTCGACCTGGTTGATCGTCGGCGGCAGCACGCCGCGCGCGATCGCGAGCGCCGTGATCGCGGCCTCGGTCGCGCCCGCGCGCGCCGAGCATGTGGCCCGTCATCGACTTCGTCGACGAGACCGGCAGCTTCGTCGGCGCGCTCCTCGCCGAGCACCATCTTGATCGCGCGCGTCTCGGTCGCGTCGCCGACCGGGGTCGAGGTGCCGTGCGCGTTGATGTAGCCGATCGCGCTCGGCGTCGCATGCCGGCGTCGCCGAGCGCGAGCCGCATGGCGCGCGCCGGACCGACGCCGGTCGGGTCGGGCTCGGTGAAGTGGTGCGCGTCGGCCGTCAGCCGTAGCCCATGATCTCGCGCGTAGATGCTGCGCGCCGCGCGGCTGGCGCGTGCTCGAGCTCCTCGAGCACGACGATCGCCGGCGCCCTCGCCGATCACGAAGCCGTCGCGGCCGGCGTCGAACGGGCGGCTGGCGCGTCTCGGGATCGTCGTTGCGCTGCGAGATCGCGCGCATCGCGTGAAGCCGCCGACGCCGATCGGCGTGATCGGCGCCTCGCTGCCGCCCGCGACCATCACGTCGGCGCGGCCGTCGCGGATCGATGCCGACCGCATCGCCGATCGCCATCGAGGAGGCCGCGCAGGCCGTGGTCGACCGTGCTCGACGGGCCGCGGAAGCCGTACTCCATCGAGACCATCGCGGCGCCCATGTTCGGGATCAGCATCCGTGATCCAGAGCGGGCTCATGCGGTCGATGCCCTTCGCAGAACGAGGTGCTCGTGCGCAGAGTCGAGCGTCTGCAGGCCGCCGATGCCCGTCGCGACCGCGCGTGCCGGTGCGCTCGCCGAGCCCGTCGGCCGTCACGTCGAGGCTCCGAGTCCTCGATCGCCTCGCGCGCTGCCACGAGCACGAACTGCGCAGTAGCGGTCCGGTGCGGCCGGGCGAGCTTGCGGTCCATCGCGACCGTCGGATCGAAGTCGCTTGACCTCGCAGGCGAAGCGCACCGGCGCGTCGCGCAGCGGAAGATCGTGATCGGCGCGCCGCCGCTGCGGCCCGCGACGATGCTCTCCGCTCGTCCTCGCGCGTGTTGCCGAGCGGCGTGACCATGCCGATGCCGGTCAGCACGACGCGCCGTCCCCTGGCTGGCGCAAGGCCACCGCTACATCCCCAATCCGCCGTCGACGGCGAGCACCGCGCCGGTCACGAAAGCCGGCCGCGTCCGAGACCAGGAAGCGTACGCAGCGCGCGACGTCCTCGGGCTCGCCCAGGCCGCGCCGAGCGGCGTGGCCGAGCAGATGCCTCGCGTGCGCTCTCCGGCAGGCACGTCGGTCAGCTCGGTCGCGATGTAGCCGGGCGCGATGCGGTTGACGCGCACGCCGCGCGAGCCGATCTCCTTGGCGAGCGACTTCGTGAAGACCGATCAGCCCGGCCTTGGAGGCCAGTAGTTGGTCTGTCCGGCGTTGCCGTGGATGCCGACGATGGAGCTCATTGTCACGATGGCACCCCGGTCGCCGTGCGCAGCATGCGCCGCGCGGCGGCTGGCAGACGTGGAACGCACCGCCGAGGTTCGTTGCGATCACGTCGTCGAAGTCCTGCGGTGCTGATGCGCGCGATCAGGTTGTCGCGCGTGATGCCCGCGTTACGGACCGAGCGCGTCGATCTCGCCGAGCTCGTCCTCGCAGCGAGCGACGCAGCGGCGTCGTGCCTCCTCGGCTACCGCGACGTCGCGAGCGCGACGCGCGCGCCCGCACGCGGCTTCGATCGCTCACGACCGCGGCCGCGGTGCCGTCGGCGTCGGGCGGTAGTTGACGCCGATCGGCGGCGCCCGCCGGCAGCCAGCTCGAGCGCGCAGGCAGCGCGCCCGATGCCGCGCGAGGCACCCGTGATCAGCGCGAACGCGCCCATCAGCTCAGCGCAGCGACCAGCTCCTGCGGCACGCGCGATGTCATCTGGGCCGGAGACGGAGACCGACGGCAGGCTCTTGTCGATTCGCCGGATCAGGCCCGAGCACGGTGCCCGGGCCGACCTCGATCGAACGTGCGCGCCCCGAGGTCGCGCAGCGCGGCGACGGCCTGCGTGAAGCGCACCGGCGCCGTGAGCTGCTGGCAGCAGGATCGGCACGATGTCGCGCGCGCCCTCGAGGCGGCAGGTCGTCACCGTGGAGAAGAACAGCACGCGCGGCTCTGCGAAGGTCGTCGCCTCGAGCACCGGCGCGCAGGCGCTCGGCGGCGAGCGCCGTGAGCGGGCTGTGGAAGCCGCCCGGAGACCTTGAGCTTGACGACGCGGCGGGCGCCAGCGGTCCTCGGCGGCCGTCATGAACGCGACGCCGTCGAGCGGTGCCGCTCACGACGACCTGGCCCGGGGCAGTTGTAGTTGGCCGCCCAGACGCCCTTCGATGCCGTCGCACAGAGCCGCTCGACCTCGGCAGCGTCGTCGAGGCCGATGCACGGCGGCCATGGCGCCGGAGCGTGGCCCACGGCCGCGGCGGCGGTCGCGAGGCCCGCGCTCGCGCGTGAGGTGGAGCGGCGGTGCGGTCGTCGATCGTACCCGGCCGCCGCCAGGAGCGGCGTACTCGCCCAGCGGAGTGGCCGACGACGTGGTGGGGGGCGCAGGCCGGCGGCCGTGAGTCCACGGCAGAGCGGGCGAGGCTCGGTGGTCACGAGCGCGCGGCTGGGTGAACGTCGGTCTCGCTCGAGGCGCTCGATCGGGCCGTCGAGAGCAGAGCGCGGCGAGGGTCGAACCCGGCCGACCTCCTCGCTGCGCGGTCGTGAGACCGGCCGCGCGGCCGGAAGCGCCTCGCTCATCGCACGCCCATACCCGCTTCCTGGGAGCCCTGCCCCGGAAAGCAGAACGCCACCTTCCCTTCCGTCACGCGACCTCCTCACGCAGCGACCGCGGGACCAGTACACACGCCGAGGCCCGAAAGGGGCGGACCACGGCAGGAAGGGCGCTCAGGCATCCGTGAACCCGAACGACAGCTGGCGCGTCCAGCACCCGTCTCGCCGTTGCAGTGCGCACGATGCCGGTGCCCGCAACCGAGCGTGCGGCGCAGGCGGTCGACCGATCAGCTCGAGATCGAGCACGTCGCCGGGACGGACGACGCGGCGGAAGCGCACGCCGTCGATGCCGGCGAAGAGCGGCACGCGCGGCCGAAGTCCGGCGTGCGAGAGCACGCCCACGGCGCCGGCCTGCGCGAGCGCCTCGACCATGAGCACGCCGGGCATGATGGGGATCGCGCCCGGGAAGTGCCCGCGCAGGTACCGCTCGTCGCCGCGGATCGTCGAAGCGCGCGCACGACGCGGCTTACGCCGGGCTTCAGCTCGACCGCGATCGTCGATCCAGCAGGAACGGGTCGCGGTGCGGGATGAGCTGCTCGATCTGCTTTCGCGCCCGAACGGGGTGGCGAGCGGGACAGCCGGCGCCTATCGTAGCCAGATGCCCGAGGCGCGAATCCGGGTCCAACGAGCTCGCGAGGCTGCGCCTCGACGCGGGACGAGCTGCGGGCTGCTCGCGGTCGCGGCGCGCCCGCGCTTCACGGCGGTGCGCGCCGACGTCCAGCGCGCGGGGCGCGGGCGGCGCGGGCAGGACGCTGGGAGGCGCTCGCCCGGCACGGCGCTGCTGCGTCTCGATCCTGCTGCAGTAAGCCCGCCCCGGCCACAGCGAGCTGCCGGTGCTCGGCCTGGCCGGCGGCGTCGCGGCGGTCGGGTGCGCAGCGCACGTTCAGCGCCGTGGCCGGGCTCAGCTGGCCGAACGACGTCGTCTGCGAGCGGGCGCAAGCTCGGCGGGCGTGCTTGCTTGCCGAGCTGGGGCCCGAGTGGCTGCGTGCTGCTGGGCGTCGGCATGAACCTGGCTCGTCGCGAGGCGGGCGAGCTGCCCGGCGAGCGGCTCGCGCTCGGCGCGCCGCCTGCGCTGCTGCTCGAGACGGGCGCGGCGCCCAGCTGCGGCGCGAGGCGCCTGAGCGCGCTGCTGGACGCGTCTGCGGCCCGCTGCGGCGCTCATTCGACGCCGAGCGGCGCCTGGCATCGCCGAGCGCGCCCGGCGCAGCTCGACGCGCTCGCGGCGCCGCACGGTGGAGCTGCGGCTGGCGGGCGGCGGCGGTCGTCCAGGGCACGGCAGCGGGCATCAGCCGACGACGGCTGCCTGCTCGTGTGCGCTCCGCGGCGATGGTGCGGGCCCTACGCGAGCGGCGAGGTCGCGCGCCTCACCTGTGAGCCCCTCCGTCGTGACACGCTACGGGCGTGGCCGAGACCCTGCTGGACGTGTTCGTCACGGGCACGGACGACGGCGTGGGCGAGACCTGCGTGCGTGCGCTGCTGGCGCACCGGGCGCGCGACGGCAGGTCTCACGCCCGCGATGCTGACGGCCGTGCAGGTCTGGCGCGACGACACGCCACGCGCTGGCTGATCGGCGGCGTGCCGGGCGCCCGATGGGCGCCACCGCTGCGCGCAGCTACCCCGCGCGAGCACCTGCTGGCGTCGCGGGGCAGGGCAGCGATCGCGGCGGTCGATCCCCGAGCACGTGCTGCGAGGTCTACCTCGCGCTGCGCGAGCCGCAGCGACGGCGTGCTCGTCGAGGGGCCGTCGGCCTGCTGGCCCCGCTCGGGCTGGAATCGCACGACTGCCGACACTCGGCGCAGCGCAATCGGCCAGCTGCCGCTCGTGATCGTCTGCCGAAGCCGGGGCGGGGCACGGTCAACCACGCGCGGCCCTGACGCTGGAGGCGGCGCAGACGCCGGCAACCTGCCGGTGCGGGGACTTCATCGTCAACGGCGCCAGCGGCACCGGACTCGAACTCGCCAACCGAGCCGAGCTCGCGCGCCTCGCGCCATCCCCGAGATCGTCCCGGAAGAGACGATAACTCGCCTCCAGGCGACTGACGAACGGCCCGGCCCGCCCGGCGTTGCCCGCACCGTCGGCTACCACAGCGCCGCGGAACGCCAGCGGGACGGAAGCAAAACCGTTGAAGCAGCGCCCGGGCGCCGAGGGACGACCCGCGCACCGGCCCGACCCGCACGATCCCCGCCTCGACAGCCGCACCACCAGGAAGGCGCTGCGCCCGCGCACGCGCAGGCCGGACGAAGCGCTCGGTCGAGCAGGAAGTCGGCGCGCAGGATCTGCTCGCCGACGGCCGTCTCACGCGCGCAGCACGAACGATGGAGTGCCGTCCGGCAGCGACGCGAGCTCCGCCGCGCTCAGCGAACGTCTGCGGGCGGCGCGATCACGGCGGTGGCCCAGCCCGAGGCTGCGGCGTGGCACAAAGATCGCCGGAGACGGACGCCTGCTGCGTCTGCTGCCACGAGGCGATCACGGCATCGTTGCGCCCGACCGCCGAGCGGCTCAGCTTGAGCTTGCGGGCCGCGCGGATGATCGCCACCTGCCCGCCCCGCTCGGCCACCTGGTAGAGCGGCGTCGACGGCGTGCAGCCGCACCGTGTAGATGCCGTCCGCGACGATGCCCGCAGGCCCTGCCCGCCCCAGCGCGCGCTCTGGCCGCCCGCCGGTGCGCGCGACCAGCGTCGAGACGATCGTCCGTCGGGGGGCGATCACGTCAAAAGTGACCGACGACGGCTGCGTGAGCGTGTAGCCGATCGCGAGCGTGTCGTCGATCCCGTCGCCGTCAGGCGAACGACCCATGGCGCCAGCGAAAGCGGGGGCGCGACGGCGACCGTGGGCGGCAGCTACCGCCGAGCGACGCGAGCAGCGGTAAACCGCTCGCGCCCGCGGCGTCATGGCTCGATTGCGGTACGCGAGCTTCGTCGCCGGCGACCGGGGGTGCCGTCGAGCGCGCGCGCCGTTCCAGGTCAGGCGATCTCGCCGCCGCTGCCGCTGTTGCTCGCGACCGCCGCACCGCAGGCGTCGAGTAGTCAGCACCCGTAGAGCGCCGCCGACACGCGCGCCCGGAACGCGATCGGCTTTGCGATCGCCCCGTAAACATCGGTTCCGGCAGCCGGCGGCGTCACTTTGCGTCGACGATCTTGGGCGTCCCGGTCGCCTGTGCGGCGGCTGCGATCCCGTCGAGCTCGGGATAGATCAGCGCACGGACAGTCGGTCGAGCGCGTCGCGGTGACCGCTGACGACGCGGAAGGTCGTGGTCTTCGCCCAGGCCGCGAAGCGATCGTTGCCCGCCGGCGTCATGGTCATGGCCGAGCGGATCGACGTGCGCGATGTCGAGCCGCCAGGCGACCGAAAAGCCCCGGTGAGCGCGTCGCCCAGGTGGCGGCGGTGAGCGGGCAGCCGCATAGACGATCACGGCGATGCCGACGCTGCCGTTGTTGAAGCCCCCGTCTGCGCCCCGATCACCGGCCGGTCGATGCCATGCGGCGCGACCTTCGAAGACGCGGCCGTAGGCGTCGACGAGAAAGCTAGCCGATGTCGTTCCAGCCGTTCGAGCGCACGTGGTAGGTGTAGATCGAGCGGACGATCATCGGCACACTTCCTCGGGCGTATAGCCGTTGGGCGTGTCGGTGTGGTGGATGAACACCATGCGCACCGCGTCGGCGTAGCGCGGCTCTGCGCGGCGCATCGACTCGATCGCCCCCAGCCTGCGCGCGAGACGATCGCGGGCTCGCCGGGCGCCGCCGCGGGTGCCCGCACCTGCCGCAGCGGACTGCGATCTCTGCCGCCACCAGCGCGATCTGCACGCGAGCGAGCGAGCCGCGCACCGCACCTGCAGCGAGCTGCCGGGGCACCCAGATGGGCTCTGCATGGCTGACAGGACCAATCGCCGTCGGCCTCGAGTACCTCCGCCAGGGCGCGACCACGCGCCGCCACGGCCGCGCGCACGCAGCTTCGACGCTGACGCCGGGGCGCGCCTGCCAGCGCGCGCCCATGAGATCGAAGGTGAAGAGGCGCGCTGCGCGGCAGGTAAAGGAGATGGACGCCCGGCATTGGCCGGAGAAGCAGCCATCGTCCAGCTCGGCATAGCGGGTGGAGCGCCGCCAGCCGTGCGGCGGCGCGCCGAGGGCACGGCAGCCAGGACGGGCAGGCAGAGGAGGAGCGCTTCGCGATGCGGCTTCACCGGGCGACTCGCGTCCCTCCGCGGCTGCGCCCGGGTGTAGGCTGCGATCCCGCCGATGCGCATTGTGCCTCCCTGGCCGTCGCCTTCCTCGCTGAAGCGCCTGACGCTGCGCCGCCGCGGCAGACCGCACGTGCGGGTGGTCGTGCTCGACGCCGCGTCGATCCCGTCACGGCCGACTGGGTCGTGGACGAGATCCACGCCGCACCGGACGCGCACGACGACGCCGTGGTGCTCGAGCTCGAGACACCGGGCGAACAGCACCGTCGATGCGCAAGATCACGCGAGCCGAGCTGCGCTCGCCGTGCCGATCATCGCCTACGTCGCGCCGAGCGGGGCACGCGCCGCCAGCGCGGGCTTCTTCCTGCTCAGGCGGCCGATCTGGCGTGGTCTGCCAATGCCGGCGCCGCGACGCCGATCGACATGGGCGGCGGCAATGTCGGCACCGCGCTGACCTGCGCCAAGCTGATCCACGACTCCGGGCCAGGTGCGCTTCCTCGCCAACGGCAGCGGCCGCAACGGCTTTGCCGCTCAGGCGGTGGAGCCGAAGAGCGCCACTGCCCGCGCTGCGCGCAGCTGGACGGCGGCCAGGCTGCAGGAGGGCGTTATCGACCTGATCGCGGCCGACCTGCCCGCGCTGCTCGCGAAAAACGATGGCCGCGTGACCGTGCGCACGAAAGCACATCGCACTCGAGCTGACAGGGGCCGGTCGAGCGCCGCGAGCTGCCGCTGCAGCGTCCTGGACATCCTGCTCGACCCCAATCTGATCACGCTGCTGTTCTCGGGGGCATTCTCATCGCGTTCGAGCTCGCATCGGGCATCGTGCCCGGCCTGCTCGGCTACCGTCTCGCTCCTGCTCGCCCTCCTCGGGCTCTCGATCGCGTGCCGTTCTCGTGGGCGGGCATCGCCCTGCTGGCATTCAGCATCGCGTTACTGGCGCTGGGAGGGCCACAGCCCCGCACACGGGGCGTTCGCGGCAGTCGGCACGCTCGCGGTGCTGCTCGGCGGCGTGCTGCTCTTCCGCGTCGACGACTCACTACGGCACCACCAGCTTCTGAAAACCGTGCTCGCCGCATCAGCCAAACTCGCTCGGGCTGCTCGCGACGTTGTGGTCACGCGCATCTGGCAGGCGCGTAAACTCTCCGGCGCGCGGCATGCACATCACGCTGGTCGGCGAGCTGGCGACGGTCGTGGAGCTGGATCCGGCTCCGACAGTGCTCGTGCGCGGCAACACTGGCGAATACCTGCGCCAGCCGACCGCGCCAGGCCAGACGAGCGCGTGCGCGTCACGAAACTACAGCGCGGCCTCGACGTGCGATCACAGTAGAAGCCGGGACGAAAATGAAGCTTGAACGCGGAGAGCCATAGGATGCCCGCACATGAACGCACTGCTGGTCGTCGCCGCCGCTCTCATCATCATCGCGTCCTGGTCTTCCTCGGCTCGGCGGTTCGGGTCCTGCGGGAGTACGAGCGCGGCGTGATCTTCCGGCTCGGCCGCCTGATCGCGGACCAGGGATAGGCCCCGGCTTCATCTTGCTGATTCCGATGATCGACGCGATGGTCCGGTCGACCTGCGGACGGTGCACGCTCAGCATCCCGCCGCAGGAGGTCATCACCCGGGACAACGTCACCGTGCAGGTCAACGCCGTCGCGCTACTTCCGCGTCGTCGATCGCCTCGAAGGCGATCGTGCAGGTCGAGAACTACCTGGTCGCGACCTCGCAGATCGCCCAGACGACCCTGCGCAGCGTGCTGGGCCAGGCGTCGACCTCGACCAGCTGCTCGTCGGAGCGCGACCAGATCAACGAGCGCCTCCAGACGATCATCGACGAGCAGACCGCACCCCTGGGGGTCAAGGTCTCGGTGGTGGAGGTCAAGGACGTCGAGCTGCCCACCACGATGCAGCGCACCGCCCGGCGCACGGAGGCCCAGCGCGAGCGGCGCGCCAAGATCATCGCCGCGCAGGGCAGTTCAGGCAGCCGGCAGCTCCAGCATGGCCGCCACCGACCGCATCTCACCACGAGCCCCGATCGCGCTCAGC
>ERZ1370068.8367-contig-7227_pt1 | contig 29039 bp, 51 predicted proteins | sample MGYA00561227_ERZ1370068 | MGnify/ENA primary metagenome ERZ1370068 (study PRJEB38410, sample SAMEA6850437) | metagenome | study: Metagenomic assessment of the ecological functions of the soil: analysis of the soil microbiota associated with the...
GTGTACTTCGTTCCGGTTACCATGGTGCTCAGCCCGCGAGACTGACAACATGCAAACTTTTGCCGTTTACGTAGACAAACAAACCTGGCGTCCTCAACCGCGTGGCGTCGCTGTTCCGGCGCCGCGCGTTCAGCATCGAATCGCTGACGGTCGGACACACCGAGGCGCTGCCGGCATCTCGCGGATGACGATCGTCGTCGACACCGACGAGCGCGGCGCGCCGGCTCGTGCGATCGCAATCTTTACAAGCTGATTCCGGTCCGCCGCGTGGACAACATCACCGACGTGCCGACGATCTGCGCGGGACCTGGCGCTCGATCAAGGTCGCGGCCACCGGCGATGCGCGCACGCAGGTGATGCAGCTCGTGGACGTCTACCGCGCGCGCGTCGTCGACGTCGGCCCCGGGTCGCTGGTGCATCGAAACGACCGGCACGGAAGACAAGATCGACAGCCTGCTCGAAGTGCTCCGGCCCTACGGCGTCGTCGAGATGGTCCGCACCGGACGCGATCGAGATGGTGCGCGGCGACGTCGCCGGCCCGCGCGCGCACGCGCGCGACCGTAGTCGGACTGACCGACGCATCCGCGAGACGGATCTGGCGGTAACGCTCGGTTACAGAAATTGTCACTGCCGGCATTCGGCTCGGCTCTGAGACAGTAGGCAATCCGACACAGGTCGAGTTAGCAATCGGCAATCTAACAATTCGTATTGAGGAGCCCCAGTCGGGAGCTCAAGATTAATCACGACAAGGACGCGGACTCTGAGCCTGATTCAGGGGCAAGAAGGTCGCGCGTGATCGGCTACGGATCGCAGGGCCACGCGCACGCGCTGAACCTGAAGGACAGCGGCGTGGCGTGAAGGTCGGGTCTGCCGGCGACGAGCCGCTCGCGCGCGACGGCGCATGCCGCCGGCCTCGAGGTCGGCGAGGTCGCCGAGGTGTCCAAGTGGGCCGACGTGATCATGGTGCTGGTGCCCGACACGACGGCGGCGACGGTGTATAAGGATGCCATCGAGGCCGAATCTCGCGCCGGGCAAGATGCTGATGTTCGCGCACGGCTTCAACATCCAGCTTCGGCACGATCAGCGCGCGACGCCGACATCGACGTGGCGATGGTCGCGCCGCAAGTCGCCGGGGCACCGCGTCCGCGAGCTGTATGTCGGAAGGCGCCGGCACGCCGGCGCTGATCGCCGTCGCATCAGGACGCGACCGGCAAGCGCGAAGGCGCTGACGCTCGTCCATGCGCCAAGGGCATCGGCGTGACGCGCGCCGGCGTGATCGAGACGACGTTCGCCGAAGAGACCGAGACCGATCTGTTCGGCGAGCAGGCCGTGCTCTGCGGCGGCGTCAGCGCGCTCGTCAAGGCCGGCTTCGAGACGCTCGTCGAGGCCGGCTACCAGCCGGAGATCGCCTACTTCGAGTGCCTGCACGAGCTGAAGCTGATCGTCGACCTGATGTACGAGGGCGGCCTCGAACTACATGCGCTACTCGGTCAGCGACACGGCCGGAGCACGGCGACTACACCGGCGGCCCGCGCATCGTGACCGGACGCCACACGTGCAGAGATGAAGAAGATGCTCCAGCGAGATCCAGAGCGGCGGTAATCGCGCCGGTGGATCGACGAAGAAACGACACCGGGCGCCAGTGGTTCGACCGGACGCCGCGCGGGCGGAGCGTTCCAGCAGCGGATCGAGAAGGTCGGCGCCGAGCTGCGCGGCTAGATGCCGTTCCTCAAGCCCGTCACCATCACGGAAGACGACGTGGTGGGTGCGGGCGCCGCGCAGAATGGTTAAGGCCCGCCGATCCAGTCAGCCGGAAGCGCGCGCGGAGTCCCGGCGCCTCTCGACGCTGCTCGAAATCAGCCAGGCTCTCGGGCACGCTGAACATGCGCTCGGCGCTGCAACGAGTGCTCGAGATCCTCGCCAAGCACCACGGCACCGTGCGGAGCATGGCGACGCTGCTCGCGATCACGGGCGAGCTGCACGTCGAAGCCTCGGACGGCCTCGAGGCGCCGGCGCACGGGATCCGCTATCGCATCGGCGAAGGCATCATCGGCAAGCGTCGTCGAAACCGGCAAGCCGATCGTCGTCCCGCGCGTGAGCCGCGAGCCTGAAGTTCCTGAACCGCGCCGCAGCGGCCCGGAGCTGCCCAAGCGAGGAGCTGAGCTTCGTCTGCGTGCCGATCCTGCTCAACCGGCGGGCCGTCGGCGCGCTCGGCGTCGACCTGCGCTTCAAGGCCGGATCGCGACTACGACCGCAGCGTCGAAGTTCTGCGGCATCGTCGCCTCGATGCATCGCGCAGGCGGTGAAGATGCAGCGGCTGGTCGAAGAAGACAAGCGGCGGCTGCGTCGACGAGAACACGCACCTGCGGCAGGAGCTGCAGCGAGCGCTACGACTTCTCGAACATCATCGGCGACGAGCGGCCCGGTGCGCCAGATGTACGAGCAGGTGGCGCAGGTGGCGCAGCACCAACACGACGGTGCTGATCCGCGGCGAGTCGGGCACCGGCAAGGAGCTGATCGCCCACGCGATCCACTACAACTCGCTGCGCGCGAAGAAGCCGTTCGTCAAGGTGAGCTGCGCGGCGCTGCCCGACAGCCTGATCGAGTCGGAGCTGTTCGGCTACGAGAAGGGCGCCTTCACCGGCGCCGAGGCAGCGCAAGAAGGGCCGCTTCGAGCTGGCCGAAGGCGGCACGCTCTTCCTCGACGAGATCGGCGACATCAACCTGAGCACGCAGGTGAAGCTGCTGCGCGTGCTGCAGGAGCGCGAGTTCGAGCGCCTCGGCGGCACCGAGACGGTCAAGGTCAACGTGCGGATGATCGCCGCGACCAACAAGGACATGGAGAAGGCGATCGCCGCCGGCACGTTCCGCGAGGACCTCTACTACCGCCTGAACGTGTTCACGATCTTCGTGCCGCCGCTGCGCGAGCGGAAGGCCGACCTGCTGCTGCTCGTCGATCACTTCCTCGAGAAGTTCTCGCGCGAGCACCGGCAAGAGCATCAAGCGGATCTCGACGCCGGCCATCGACATGCTCATGAGCTATCACTGGCCGGGCAACGTGCGCGAGCTGGAGAACGCGCTCGAGCGCGCGGTCCTCATCTGCGACGGCCAGGTGATTCACGGCCACCACCTGCCGCCGTCGCTGCAGACGGCGGAAGCGTCAGGCACCGTCACCCGCGTCTCGCTCAGCGGACGCGGTGGCGGCGTTCGAGAAGGACCTGATCCAGGACGCGCTCAAGACCACGCGCGGCAACCGCGCGAAGGCGGCGCGCCTGCTCGACACCACCGAGCGCGTGCTGAACACAGATTACTGTGCGCGGCATCGACGCCCGCCGGTTTACGTCATAAAACTTCGCAGGCTGCAGGCTTTGGGTTTTGGGCTTCAGGCTTTTGAAAATCCACGGCTCGCGAAGAAATTGCTGATTGCCAATTTACAAAAATTATAAGTGAATCTCGAAAGATAAACAGCAATAAGCAATTGGCAATGAGCAATTGACCAGTTCTAGTCACGCCCGCGTGGCGTTCATGTGTCACGTGTCCCGATCCATCAACGCCACGAACACGTCATGAGCGTCTCCCGCGGATCGCGGGTGCTGACGAAAGCAAGCAAGAGATCCCCACGAGATAGATGACGATGGATATCTTCCTTTGAAGTCGCTGCCGACGGCGGCTCTCGGCTTTCGGAGTGGGGTCCCTGCGCGGCGTGATAGATCACGTTGCCATGAGCACGTAATGGGCGAATCCCGGGCGAGTTGAAGAGCACCACGCCGTGCTGCCGTGGGGAGCGGCGCGAAATCGGTTTTCGCCCATCCAGCCCGTCGCGAACGGCACGAGCGAGAGCCAGAACAGCAGGTGCAGGTTGGCCCAGAGGATGCCGCCGGTGACGCGTCGCACCGCGTGGAGCAGTGATGGTGATGATTGTTCCAGTAGATGCCGAGGTAGATGAAGCTCAGCACGTAGGTCAGGAACTTCGGCGTCGAGCGGCACGGAGCGCCGCGCAGTCAGTGCCGTGAGGCAGCCTTCAGCTCCAGCACCATGATCGTGATGATGATCGGCGATGACGCCGTCACTGAAGGCTTCGAGCCCGCGTTTTCCCACGTCAGCTGAAGATGCGGAAACCCAGACGAGCGCGATGCCCGCCCCGCGAGCTGGAGCCACAGTATCGCCGCGCTCGCGGAGGAAGAAGATCGCGAAGAGGAGCAGTCCAGCCGCGACAGTCAGGAAGCTACCAGTAAAGCTGTTCAGACTCGCTGCTGATGGAGATCGACGGCGCGAGACGCCTCCCGGCGTCGATGAGCGCATTGGCGATGCGGCGATCGCCGTCGCGATCCAGCTCGAACGCTACGGCCGCCGCCTCGTACGCGATTTGCTGCAGCGACGGCCGATCCAGCCGCGAGCTGACCGGCACGTCGGGGTCCTGATTTCTACGCCGTCAGGTCCGTAGAACGCCGGCATTCTTCCGCCCGCGAGCGTGCCGACACCGACGACGAAAATCGGGATGTTGCGGGCCTTGCACTCTTCGAGTGTCTTCTGCACTTCGCCGCTCCACAGCTCGCCGTCCGACAGCACCAGGAACATCTTGGCGTTGGGCGACTTGCCGTGAAGCTCCTCGTCGCGCTCGATCATCCGGATGCCCCAGTGCAGGCCGAGCTCGAGGTTCGTGTCCCACGTCGTGTCTTCCTCGATCCGGAACGGCGGCTCCTTGTCGAGATGATCCAGGAAGAAGAAGAACGTGTTCGGATCGGTCGTCAGGCGGATCTGCGGCGTGGCGACGTGCGCGAAGAGCGCCAGCGCGACGCGATCGCTCTTTCCAGCTGAGCGCATCCCCGAGGAGGCGCAGAAACTCATCGCGCGCTGATAGCGGTTGCCCGGCACGTCCCTGGACGCGCATCGACGCCGATCCGTCCTCGAGGATGACGAGGTCGAGACCGCCCTGCCGCACGACGGTTGCGCGGGACCATGCGGATGTGCGAGCGCGACGATCAGCGAGGCGCTGGCCAGTATCAGGCACAGCCAGAAGGGCAGATCGCCGACGAGCGCGAAGCGTTCCGGATCGGCATGGTGCGGTGAGCCGCGAGCGCGCGTTATCGGCGCGGCGGACGCGTGAACCGCCAGATCCAGAGCGACCAGTCAGGATGGCCAGGACACGACGAGCAGCCACAGGTAGTCTGGCTCCGCGAACTCGATCTGACCGAACTCTATCTGCGGCAGCACGGGGTCTTCAGTCTATCCTCGGCGCTTCGGCCTCTGTCCGCGCCCAGGCTCCGAGCTCTTCGCGTTCGTCGTAGCGCATCGGCGTCATGGTCCTGAACTCGCTGCATCGGCAGATCCTGCGGCGGACCACCGGGACGTCCGTGCACGGTCGGGCCAATCGGCAGATCGACGCTGACGTCGAGCATCGCCGTCGGTCCGGCGCGGCGCTTCCTTGCCGATGACGACGACGCCCTTCACGATTCTTGCTCTTGGCCGCCGTGTCCCGGAAGCGAGACACGTATTCGTAGTTGAACGAGGCATCGGCATTGTCGGGTCGGTTCGCAGCACCTCGGCATACGCCTGCAGCACGCTGTCGAGGCGATCGACGGCTGGTCGTCCGATCGGCGGCGGCTCGAGCCCGGCGTGCCGCGGAACGCGGCGTTGGCGGCGATGAACATGACGCCGGGATCAGCGGCCTCGTCCCGCGCGTTGCCGCTCGACAGCGGGGAAGCGGCCGTCAGCGTCGCTAGCTGCGCGCGCCAGTAGGCGAGCTTCGGCCTGGTGACCGCGGACGTCCTCGGCGAGCGAGACGGCGGGCCAGCGGGAGCGCGCGACGATCGACGGCTCCTCGCGCACGTCATGGCGTCGAGGTTGTATCTGAGTGTGGCCAGGTGTTCGTGCGCGCCCGCCAGGCGCGCGCGAACGCCGCTTCAGACCGACAGGCAACGCCACCCGGCGCCGAAGAGCACCACAGCGCGACGAGCAATCCTCCAATCGCCGACCTCATCGTCGTTCCTCCACCCTACGGGTAGCTTCTGAAAGTGCGGAATACCGAGCTTCAGCGCCGCGGCTGATGTCCAGCACAGCGCCGCAATCAGCGCGAAGACGGCGAAGCGGGGCTGCTGGCTCAGCGTATGCTGGCGGACCTCGATCGTCCCGGTCGACGACCGTATCGATTTCGGCGATCGCGTCGAGCGAGCGCCTGTTCGTTGTTGGCCGCGTAGAACTTTCCGCCGGTTTTCTCGACCGCGGGAATCCACAATTCGTCCGGGATCACCTGCCCCTTGGTCGCGGTCGTAGTTCGTCCGCACGAGATACACCGGGATCTTCGCCGCGTAGGCGCTCTGCACGATGTCATCGAGGCTGCGGCCGTGGCCAATCGCGCGTGCGTGTCCTCGCCGTCGCTGAAGATCACGATCAGGTTGCCCGCAGACGTCGAGAAAATTGAATGCGCTTGAAGAGCGACGTGCGCTTCCTCGATGGCCCGTCCGATGATCGTGCCCTGGTCAGGGAACATCGAGAACTCCACCGGATCGCCGATGAGGCTGATGCTCAGCAGGATGTTCTCGTAGTCGTGCGTGAACGGCGTGACGACGTAGGCTTCGTTGCCGAATTCGACCAGGCCGATGAGATCCCGGTAATGGTTCTTCATGCGCAGCCGCACGAAGCTCTCGGCCGCGGCCACCGATGTGAAGAACGCCGCGTCGGTGGCCGCGCCGCTTGTTCAGGGTCGCGGCGGTGAACGGCGTGCGCATGCTGGTGGACGCGTCCACCATGCAGTGCAGATTCGCCGCCCGGGGAACGACACGTCGCGGCTGACCAGCGCGCTGTACGGATCGGCCAGCGCGATGAAGAAGAACGGCAGGCCCACGAGGAAGAACACGAGCGGGGTGTAGAGCACGAAGGCCGTGCGCGACTTCGGCATGGCCTTGAGAATCGCCGGCACCACGATGCGATGACGGTCCGGGACGGCCGCTGCACGAGCGAGCGGATGATGACGAGCACGAGCGTGATGGCGAGCAGCCACATGAAGAGGATGCGCGCCTCGCCGCGATGCCAGAACTGCAGATCGTTCAGGCGAGATGGTGCGCCATTCCGTCGCGGCGACTTCGAACAGCGTGCGGAGCCTGGCGAGGATGATCACGTGCGCGATTCCGCCTCGACGGCGCGCCACGACGACAGGCGGCGGCGCAGGAACGGCAAGGGCCACATGGCGCTGGACTTCAGACGCGAGGTTGCAGACTGGGCCGCCGAGAGCGCGGCATCGAGCGCCGACCGGTCGGTCTCGGGCTTCACGGCCGCATCTGATAGCGGTCGAACGTCGCGAGCGCCGTCTGCAGTTGTTCGAGGGTCTGGCGCCTGGCTGGATCCGCGGCAGCCGGCAGGCGGGTCAGAGCGCGGGAGACATCTTCGTGCGTGACGCCGCTCAGAGCACGGTCGCCCGGCCACGGCCGAAGAATCGCGCGCGATCACGCGGCCTGTCGCCGGCTGTCCCTGCCGGCGCCAGGCTTCTGGCGTCACCACGGGCGATCGAGCGCGCATGCGCGCGGCCATGCGCGTCGCGGCGAGCGCGCGTCCGGCGAGCTCGTCCAGTCCATCCGGCGTCGGCGTCGCGCCCGACGGCGTCAAGTTCACGGCGCGCATGACCGAGCAGGGTGTAATGCGCCCATCAGGTGCGCTGCCTGACCTTCGCTCTCCGGACGCCGGCGAGCAGCCTGACGAGCACGACGACGATCATCAGCGTGCCGAGCGCCGCGAGCGTCGAGCGCGGCCAGGTCGAAGGCATGCTCGCGCCTGCAGCAGGAGCTGTTCGACCGAGCGAGAAGCTCTCGTTCCGATGAGTCGCGGATGTCGGCGGCGTCGGCCGTGACCATCGACAGGACGCGAACCGACTGCGGCGGCAGGATGTAGGTCAGATCGCGCCCCTGCACCGAGGCATTCGCGGCGATGCTTGCTGCTGACGCGGTAGTGCAGCGAGATGAGCGGGATCGGAATATCGGAAGCGATGGCGTCGGGGTTGATGATGCGGAGCGTGTACCTCGTACTGAAAGAACCGGCGCTCGCCGGCGTGCATGATCCGCGGGATGGACGCTTCCGACGATCTCGAACGGCGCCATCGAGATGACCGCGCCGGCCAGCCGCGATTCGTCCGGGCACCACCTGCACCGCTTCGTTGTCGAGCACGGCGCAGGTGAGCGCGAGGTCGAAGGTCTCGCCCAGCCGCACCGCGCCTTCGCTCGTGCGCCACCAGCAGCGGATCGGATCGACCGAAACCATCTGCTCGGTCGACGGCGGCGGCTGGCTCCAGGCCAATCCCGGCGCAGCACAAACCCGCAATCGTCAGTAATAGAAGTTTTTTGTCCCCGTCATCTTTGTCCTAGGGCTCAAGTCTGAGATCAGTTATACGTCTTCGGCAACCGTCGCTCGGCGACGAACTCGCTGAGCGCGATGTCGGCTTTCGTTTGATCGAGTCCGATCTGCACGACGTCGATGTCGAGGTTCTTCGCCAGGCGGTGGACGTCGTTCCTGCCAGGCGCGTATGCGTCTCGGCCATTTTCCGGAGCGAATGCCGCGACACCGTCCGCGCGCGGCCGGTTTCGACGTCCACGGTTTCAATCCAGCCGGCCGACACGCGCGGCAGCTCGAAGGCGAACGCGCTGTCGATCAGCACGATGAACACGTCGTGCGTCGCGTTCAGGAATGCCAGCTCCTTCAGGACTGCCTCCGGATCGTCGAAGAGGAAGTCCGAGATGACCGGACAGCATGCGACTTCCGGCGCAGGAAGCCGCCAAGCGTCGCGCCGATCGCCGTCCGACCCGCTTGACCAGCGCGTGCAGCCCGCGCTGAAACTGGTATGCGTCCACGCAGTGGACGATGTGGCTCTTGCCCGGTGCGCGGGCGGATGGCGGCGAGGTGCGTCGAAGCCCGTGTCGAAGGTCACCAGGCCGAACGGATCCTGAAAGAACGACGCCGACAGGCCGATCGGTCGCGATGGCCCGGGCGACGCCGTCGGCGATCGGCACGCCGTCGATCGCCGCAGCGCGTCGACAGCGAGTGATCGGCCACCGCGATGACGGTCGCCGTGCTCGGCTGCTCGAACTCGCGGATGATCATCGGCGAGAAGTTGGTGAGCGACGACTGCGCCCAGTCGATCGACGAGAAGCGATCGCCGGCCTGCCAGTCGCGCAGGCCCGACGAAGTCGAAGCCGGTGCCGTGCGACCGGCTGCGGTGATCGCCAATCGTGACGTCGCGTCATCCGGCGTCAGGATGATCAGCTCGATTTCGCGTGATGTCGGCCAGGCTGACGAGCGCGCGCGACCGTGCGACTCGGACGAGGCCTGCTGCGTGCTCACGGAATCGGCACCCGCTCGATGACGTCGCGGATCACCGCGTCGGTGGTCAGGCCGTGGCTCGGCGGCGTGCGGCCCGAGCCAGATGCGGTGGCTGAGGATGTACGGCGCGAGATCCTGGATGTCTTCGGGATAGACCTCGGTGCGATGCCGCTGGAGGAGCGCCCACACCTTGGCGAGCCGGCCCCAGCAGATGATCGCGCGCGGCGACGCGCCCAGATCGACGCCGCGCTCGACCAGCTCCGACGGCGAATGCGTGAGCCAGTCGGTATCCGGGTTGTAGGGCCGCGTCGCGGCGACGAGGCGCTGGATGTACTTGCCGAGGCGCTCGTGCAGGAACACCTGCTCGTTGATGGCGCGCGCGCAGCTGGATGATGCGCTCCTTGGTCATCAGCGGCTTCAGCCGCACGCGCTTGAAGTCGAAGTTGACGAGCTTTTCTTCTTCTTCAGGCGGCAGGTAGCCGATGTTGACCATGACCGCGAACCGATCGGTCGCCGCTTCCGACAGCGGGAACGTGCCCTGCCCGAGCTCGACCGGGTTCATCGTCGCGATCGCGAAGCTGAACGCCGGCAGCTCGTAGGTGGTCCTTGCCGACGGTGATCGGTGCGGTCCTGCAGGCCTTCGAGAAACGCGCTCTGCGACTTGAGCGGGATGCGGTTGATCTCGTCGAGCAGGATGACTTCGGCCGACGCCATCGGACCGAACTCGGTGACGAGCTCGCCGGTCGCCGGGTTGATCATCTGGAAGCCGACGACTTCGGTCGGCTGCAGGTCGGCGCGGCCCTGAATGCGCGCGAACTTGGCGTTGCTGATCGCGGCGAGGATGACGCCGAAGAACGTCTTGCCGACGCCCGGCACGCCGCGCAGCAGCAGGTTGCCGGCGTTGACCTGGCGCTCCTCGCTCTTGTCGTAGGTGGTCGGGATTTCCGACAGCAGCACGACGTTGGCCAGCGCCTTGGCCGTTTCGTAATCCGACGAGCGCTTTGCTGCCTTCGGCGATGATGGCGTTGTGAAACCCGATGGCTTCTGCGAGGTCTCGGTCCACAGTCCGGTAATCCTACTCTACGAAGGCTCCAGGACGTCCAGGCTTCAGGCTTCGAGGTATCGCGGACGTGTCAGCGCGGCTGACGCCTGCCGAATAGCCCACACGACAGACTACGCTGAAAACCCTGAAGCCTGCGAGCCCTGAGAGCCTTGAAGCCTCGATTAGAGATGTCGCCCATGCGCGGCCTGATGATGGACTATCAGCTGACGATTCCCGCCATCCTGCGCCGGGCCGGAGACGCTCTTCGCACGACAAGCACCGTGGCCAGCCGGCTCGGCCCGACAGACAGCGTCGTGCGCCATCGCTACGCGGAGATTCTGACCGCGTGCGGCGCCTGGCCGTGGCGCTGCAGCGAGCTCGGCGTGACGCCCGGCCGATCGCGTGGCGACGCTGGCCTGGGCCGGGTCACGAGCACCTCGAAGCGTACCTGGCGATTCCGTCGATGGGCGCCGTGCTGCACACGCTGAACCTCCGACTTGCACCACGACGAGCTGGCCTACATCGTCAACGACGCCGACGACCGCGTCGCTGATCGTCGACGAAAGCCTGCTCGCCGCTCTACGAGAAGCTTCAGACCGCGTGAACGTGCCGCATCATCATCGTGGTGCTGCGCACGGATCCGCCGCGCGTTCGGCAGACACCGACGTCTTCCGCTCGACTACGAGGAGCTGCTGGCACGCGCCGATCCAGCGCCGGCTACGCGGAGCCGAATCGATCGACGAGCGCGACGCGGCGGCGATGTGCTACACGTCGGGCACGACCGGACGTCCCAAAGGCGTGCTGTATTCGCACCGCTCGATCATGCTGCACTCGCTCGCGCAGGGTCTGCGCGACTGCATGTCGATCGCGGAGGACGACACGGTGCTGCCGATCGTCCCGATGTTTCACGTGAACGCCTGGGGACTGCCGTTCACGCTGCACCTGGTTCGGCTGCAACCAGGTGTGTTCCCGGCCCGCACCTGGATCCGCAGAGCGTGCTTGTCGCTGCTCGTGGCCGGAACGGTGACGCTCACGGCGGGCGTGCCGACCGTGTGGCTCGGCGTGCTGCACGAACTCGACAGGAATCCCGGCAAATACGATCTGAGCCACCTGCGGATGATCATCATCGGTGGAAGCGCGGCGCCCGAGCTCGATGATCCGCGCCTACCAGGAGCGGCCACGGCCTGAAGTTCGTGCACGCCTGGGGCATGACCGAGATGACGCCGCATCGGCACGCTCTGCACGCTGCCGTGCCTCGCTGACAGAGCGCGCCGGTCGACGAGCAGCTACGCGCTATCGCGCCAAGCAGGGCATCGCCGATGCCGCTCGTCGAAATCCGCGCGGCGAGCCGAGAACGGGCTCGTCCCGTGGGACGGCCAGACGATGGGCGAGCTCGAGGTGCGCGGACCGTGGGTCGCGTCGCAGCTACTACAACGCGCAAGGGCGCCGATCCGGTTCACGCGACGACGGCTGGTTCAAGACCGGCGACATCGTGACGATCAGCCGATTGCGGATGCATCGAGATCGCCGATCGTCAGCAAGGATCTCGTCAAGTCGGGCGGCGAATGGATCAGTTCGGTGGCGCTCGAAACGGCGCTGATGGGCCATCCGGCGGTGGCCGAAGCCGCCGTCATCGCGGTGCCGCATCCGAAGTGGGACGAGCGCCCGCTCGCGGTCGGTGGTGCTGAAGCAGGGGCACGACGGCGACCGTCGACGAACTCCGCGACGTTTCTCGCGCCGAGGCTTCGCTAAGTGGTGGCTGCCCGACGCGCATCGAGTTCGTCAGCGAGATTCCGCGGACGTCGGTCGGCAAAGTTCAGAAGTCGGTGCTCAGGGAACGCTATCAGGGGCCGCTACCAACGTGACTAGATACAATGCAAAGTGGAACCACGGAAGGAGGTCGCATGCGTGCTGCAGCTCGATCGATGACCGTCGTCGCGGTGCTTGCGGCTGCGCTGGGAACGGCGTGGCTCCTGGCGGCACAAGATCGGCCGGCACAAAGCGGCCGCGGCGGGCGTGGCGAGAACTGGCGCGCCGGCTGAAGCGCGCGGAAGAGGCCGCGGCGCGATCCCCGAACCCCAGTGTGGCTATCAGACGACGATACCTCCGATGGCCGTTGCCGGCCTCGGAGCAGAAATACGCCACCATCGACGGCTTCCGGATCAGCGCCACATCAACGACATCACAGCGTTCTCGCGCAAGAGCCGGGACGACGGGAATCAGTCACTGGGACGGATCACTGGAACCCCGTCATGACAAGATGACGACCGACTACGTGGCGTCGGAATTCCGCGCATCGGTCTCGAGCAGGTTCGCATTCAGGATTTCGACCTGCCCGCGCAGTGGTTCCCGACCTCATGGGACGTCACGCTGGCCGGCAGCGCGCACGTCGTCGCTCAAGAGCGCGCTTTCCGCTGTTCAACTCGGTCGGGACTCCGTCCGTTGATCTCGACCCTGTGTGGGTGGGCACCGGCACCGCGCGTGGATTTCCTCGACGCGACTTCGCGGCAAAGCGGCCGTCGTCTACGGGTTCCCCGAATCCGGGCGGACGGAACGATACGCGCGCTGACGAACGGGAGCATTGCGCTGGCCGAGCGCGCCGGAGCGACCGCGCTCTTCCTTCATCGTGCTCTGGCATTCCGGCAACGTGATGAACGAGCCGCAAGCCGGCGGGACCGAGGCACCGGCCCGGATTCCCGTGTTCATGCTCGGCAGCGACGACGGCATCGCCATCCGGGAAATGATCGAGCGCCAGCAGTGCGCCGAAACTGAAAGTGCGGCTTCAGGTGGAATCGCGGACCGGACTCAAGACCGCGAGCGTGTGGGGCGTGCTCCGGGCGCGACCGCCGAGAATGTGGTCGTGATGGCGCACACCGAGGCGTTCTTCGAGGGCGCCATGGACAACGCGTCTGGCGTCGGCACGATGATCGAGCTCGCCGAGTACCACGCGAGAGTGCCCAAAGCGGAACGCGCAAGCGCACGATGGTCTTCTTACGTCGTCGGCATCATCACGCACCGTCCGGCGAGGAGGCGGGCATCCGCTGGATTCACAACCATCGCCAGGACATCTTCGGAAGACCGCGCTGATCGTGAACTGGCGGCAACACGTCGCAGGTCCAGACATATCTCATCGGCAACAGCCTGGCGGGATCGAACACCATCAGCGCGCGGCGATGCGGTGCTGTGGGCGGCAGCGACGCGCTGGAAGAAGATCGTGGCGACGACTTTCAAGAATTTCGGGATTGCGATTCATTCGAGACCGGAAGCGCGGCCAGGCGGCGAGCTCGGCAACGTCTATATGGACGCACCGAGCGTCCACGTCATCGATCATACGATCTACCACACGGACCTGGACGTCCCGCTGCTCGTGCCTGAGCCGGGACTCAGGCCGTGGCGCGGGCGTTCGCGAAGATCATCGATGAGGTGAACAAGGTCGCGCGAATTTGAGAATCTGAGGATTTGAGAATCTAGGATTTGAGAACCTGAGGCTGAGAGTACGAAGTGAACCACGGTGGCACGAAGGCACGCTGAAGAAACCCTTTGGGTTCCTTTTCTTCGTGTCTTCGTGACCATTCGTGGTTCCCATCGTCTCTCGACGCCGCAACCTTCAGCATGTCAGCGTTCGTCCAAGCACCGCATGGATAGCTTCCGGCAGGATCTTCGGCTGGGGCCCAGGCTGCTGTGGAAGCACCGTGGTTTCAGCGCGACCGTCGCGCTGACGCTGGCTGCTCTGCCTTGGCGCCAACGTCGCGTCTCTTCTCGGTCGTCAACAACGTCATCCTCCGCGCCCCTCCGCTCCCGGAATCGGAGCGGATCGTGATGATCGGCAATGCGCTACCCGAAGGCAGGCGCGTCCAATCCCGGCGCTGGTCGGCGTGCCCGACTATTTCGATCGCCTTCGAGGAAATGACGGTCTTCGAGGAGCAGGCGCTCTACAGCAACGCGAGCGTCAACATCGATCAGAACGGCGCCCCGACCCGCATCCGCGCCCTGAATGTGACGCCATCCTTCTTCCGTGTGCTGCGCGTGCAGCCGCTCCTCGGCCGGACGTTTACAGAGGACGAAGGCGAGCAGGGCAACAACCAGAAGATCGTCCTGAGCTACGGCCTCTGGCAGTCGGCCGTTGGCGGCGACGCGGCGATCGTCGGGCGGGAAATCAGGCTGGACGGGAACACCTATACGGTCGTCGGCGTGATGCCGCAGGACTTCATCTACCTCCGCAACGACGTGATGCTGTGGCGGGCGCTGGCCTTCACGCCGTTCCAGAAATCGGACGACGCGGACACAGCAACAATTTCCAGCAGATCGCGCCGCCTCAAGCCGGGAGCGACGATCTGGCGCGCGCAGGAAGAGATCGATGCGCTGAACGCCGCCAACCTCGATCAGCTTTCCGCAGTTCAAGCAGATCGTGATCAATGCCGGCTTCCACACGATCGTCCAGCGTCTGCAGGACCAGATCGTGCGCGATGTCAAAGCCACGTTTGCATGTGATGTGGGGCGGCGCGCTCCTTCGTGCTGCTGATCGGTTGTGTCAACGTCGCGAATCTCGTCCTGGCGCGGTCCCGGTCGCGGGTCGAAAGAGCTGGCGACGCGAGTGGCGATTGGCGCCGGCGCGCGCCAGGGTTGCCCGCCAATTGATCACCGAGAGCATGGTGCTCTCGGTCGTCTCGGCCATTGCCGGGCATCGGCGTCGGCCGGGCGGCGCTTCAGCTGTTCAGCGCGCTCAACCTCCAGGAAATTCCCGCGGGGCGGCGAAATCCACCTGGATTGGACGTCAGTGTTCGTCACGCTCATCGCAGGAGCGGTGATTGGGCTCCTGCTCGGGCTGATTCCCGCCACTGGCGTCATTCCGGCGCGGTTGACCACCATGCTTCGTGAAGAGGGCAGGGCGGATTCGAGCGGGCGCGGCGCACAGACGCTCCGGCGCGGGCTGGTCGTGGCGCAGGTGGCTTTCGCGTTCGTCCTGCTCGTGGGGCGCCGGCCTGCTCGTCGCGAGCTTCAATCGGGTGCTCGCCGTCGATCCCGGTTTCAAGCCGGACGGCGTCATGACATCGTCGCTGACGTTGTCTCGCGCGCGCTATCGCGACAATGCCGGCATGCTGACCTTCGTCAACGAGGCGCTCGAGCGCTTCCGGTCGCTGCCCGGTGTCGAGGCGGCCGGCGCGACGAGCAACATGCCGCTCAGCGGGAACAACAACAACAGCGTGATTTTCGGCGGAAGGCTACCGGATGAGCCCCGGCGAGTCGGCGGTGGCGCCGGCGCAGGTCAACATCACGCCAGGATTCTTCGAAGCCATGGGCGCGCGCCTCGTGTCGGGGCGATTCTTCGACCAGCGCGACCACGTGCTGATGTCACTGGGGGTGACCGCGTTCGGCACTCTCAGCCCAAAGTCGTCATCGTGGACGACCGGCTGGCGCGCCGATTCTGGCCGGGACAGGATCCCGTCGGGCGGCCGCATGTCATGCCCACGGATACGAACAATCTCACGGCGATCACCGATCGGACGATCATGATCGAAGTCGTCGGCGTCGTGCGCGAGCTGAAGCTGCAAAGCCTGACCCAGGCCGATCAGGCGGTGGGCGCGGCCTACTTCCCGTTCGCGCAGAACATGCCGCCGCCGCAGGGCCAGGGGATTCTGCATAACGCTTCGCCATCAGGACCAGCGGTGATCCCTTCTGCGCTGGCTGGTCCGGTTCGTTCTGCGATCATGACGGTCGACAGGGAGGTGGCGCCCGTTTGACGTGCTGCCGATGACGGCGCGCGTCGATCGATCGCTCATCACCAGGAGATCGCCGGCGGTGCTCGCCGTGAGCTTCGGCGTGCTCGCGCTTGATCCTGTCGGTCATTGGCATCTACGGCGTGCTGGCCTATGTCGTCTCGCAGCGGACGCGAGAGATTGGGATTCGGATGGCGCTTGGCAGCAGCGGCCGTCAGATTTTCGATCTCGTGCTCAGGGAAGGCCTCACACTGATTGGCGCCGGCTTCGTGCTGGGCGCCCTTGGCGTGCTGGCGCTCAAGCAGGGACTCCAGAGTCAGCTGTTCGGCATCACCGCAACAGATCCGATCGTGCTGACGATGGTTGCCGGAGGCCTGGCGATCGCGGCAATCATTGCCTGCGCACTACCCGGCGCGACGCGCCACGAGAATCGATCCGGTCACAGGCGCTAACTGAGTAGGTCGAATCAAATTCCCCGAAGCAAAGGTATTTGACCTCGAGGTATTCCTCGATTCCGTATTTCGAGCCTTCGCGTCCGATGCCTGATTCTTTCATCCCGCCGAACGGCGCGACCTCGGTCGAAATGAGGCCGGTGTTGACGCCGACGATGCCGTATTCGAGCGCTTCGGCCACGCGCCAGACACGGCCGATGTCGCGTCCGTAGAAATACGCCGCCAGGCCGAACTCGGTACGTTCGCGAAGCTCGATCGGCCTCGGCCTCGGTGCCGAACCTGAAGAGTGGTGCGACCGGACCGAACGTTTCCTCGCGCGCGATGTCCATGTCGGGTGTGACACCGGTGAGCACGGTAGGGGCAAAGAATCGTCCGCCGGGTTGAAGACGCGCTTCCGCCCCTCGGTCACTGACGCGCCTTTCGACACGGCGTCTTGAATGTGGCTTTCGACTTTCTCGACGGCCGCTTCATCGATCAACGGTCCCTGCGAGACGCCCTCGTCGAATCCTGGCCCCACCTTCAGCTTGTCCACGGCCCGAGCCAGGCGGGCGGCAAAGTCGTCGTAGACCGAGCTCTGCACGAGGAGACGGTTGGCGCAGACGCAAGTCTGCCCCGTGTTGCGGTACTTCGAGACGATGGCGCCTTCGACCGCCGCGTCGAGATCGGCATCGTCGAAGACGATGAACGGCGCGTTGCCGCCAAGCTCGAGCGAGACTTTCTTGACCGTGCCGGCGCACTGCGCCATCAGGACCTTGCCGACCGCGGTGGAGCCGGTGAACGAGATCTTGCGGACCGTCGGATTCGACGTCAGCTCGCCGCCGATCTCGGTGGCCGAACCCGTGAGCACGTTGAACACGCCGTTGGGGATGCCGGCACGTTCGGCGAGGACGGCCAGCGCGAGCGCTGAAAACGGAGTCTGTGATGCCGGCTTCGCGACGACCGTGCACCCGGCGGCGAGCGCCGGCCCGACCTTTCTCGTGATCATCGCAATCGGGAAATTCCACGGCGTGATGCAGCCGACCACGCCAATCGGTTCCTTGATGACGACGATGCGCTTGTCGCGGGCGTGGGACGGGATGGTGTCGCCGTAGGTCCGTTTCGCTTCTTCGGAGAACCATTCGATGAACGCCGGCGCCGTAGGCGACTTCGCCGCGTGATTCGGTGAGCGGCTTCCCCTGCTCGAGCGTCATCAGATGCGCGAGATCCTCCTGGTTCGCCATCATCAACTCGAACCATTTGCGCAGGAGCGCGGCCCGCTCTTTCGCCGTGCGGGCGCGCCAGGCGGGATACGCGCGCGGCGGCGGCGGCGATCGCCGTTCTGCGTCTCCGTCCGGCCAAGCTTTGGAACGTGTCCGATGATCTCGCCCGTCGCCGGATCGTCGACGGGAATCGACGACGCCGGCGACTGGAGATCCAGCGGCCGTCGATGTAGCAGGCTTCGCGAAAGAGTTCCTGATCTTTGATGAGCTTTGAAACGCGATGGCGAACGGCGGTTTCCATGTGAAGCCTCCAGAGACGGTCGAAACCTTGCAGGCATTTTCTCAGGAGGTGTGTATGACTTACAACGATGGAGACCTCGAACGCGAAAGCTGGACTTTCATGACCGGCTTGCTGGTCGGGACCGCGATCGGGGCGACAGCGGCTTTACTGATGGCTCCGAAGCGTGGAAGCGAGCCTCAGAAACGACCTGACGTCGGCCGCAACGAACGTTCGCGATACGGTGTCGACCAAGGTCAGCAGTCTGAAAAAGACGGCGGAGGACATGGCCGAGCGCGGACGGCAAGTGGCAGGAGACGCGAGCCGCACTGTTCAGCAGACGGCCCAGGCGGTCGCCGACAGCGGGTCCAGCATGTTCGAAGCGGCTCGGCGCGCGGGTGGACGCACGACCTCGACTGGCAGCATCGAGTAGAAGTCGTCCGGCGTCGCGGAAACGTCCGCGGGGCTAGTCCCGCGGACGGATCGCCAGCAGCGCAATCCCTGCAACGAGGAACACTCCGCCGGCGATCGGCGACAGCGGAATCGTCTCTCGTTTGTCCTGTTTGATTTCCACGGGTCCCAGGTCAACGACCTTCTTCTGTCGTGTGAACGAGATGTTCCCGTAGGCAAGCGCGACCACACCGAGCACGATTAGCGCGAGAGCAAAATGCGCTTCTTCAAGAATCCTCCTTGGGCTCAACTCAGCCCGAACTCACTCGTGAGCAAGATGAGCGCCATCGGCCCAACTCTTGCTCCCTTCAGGACAGTCATGCGCAGTTGATCAGTGAAAACGGTGGTGAGTCATGGGTTTGGATTACATGGAGCGGCGCCCAGGACCTCGGGCGCATCAGGATCAGAAGACGACCAGTCGCAAGCAGCTCAGCGGCCGGATCAACGTAGAGAAGATGCACCCGGGTTCTCGCGCGGAAGTAGACGATTTCTCCGGATGAGACGAGAGAAGGAGACAGCCCTCGCGGTCCTGAAGCGTCGGAGCACGCGGCGGAGGATCCGGGAGGAACGTCGGGAGAACACTCGGGTCAGAAGCCGTCCTGGATCGCGCCCGGCGCGCGGGCGGTAGACGTGATATTCGAGTCTACGGATATCCCGGTTGACGATCGAACCGATCGACAACCGAAGAGTCGCGATGACGAGGACGACGATACGCCGGAAACGCCGCTGGACGAGCCGGCGCCGGCGCCTATCGTCGATCCTCCTGCGGGATGACAGACCAAAGCCGCCACTGGTTGCGTGACCAGTGCAGTCCTACAATCGTCGGACTCTCTGGCAGTCTCCGTCGCGGTTCGCTGAACTCGCTGCTCCTGCATGAAGCAGCAGGGTGCATGTCTCCCGAGACGCTGTTGGATATCGAGTCGATCCGAGGAGTCCCTCTCTACGACGGCGACGTCGAACGGGAGCAGGGATCCCGGACTCCGTGCAGGGCCTGAAGAATCGGATCGCCGCGAGCCGCGCGCTCCTGATTTCGACGCCCGAATACAACCACTCGATTCCCGGCGTCCTGAAGAACGCCATCGACTGGCTCTCTCGGCCGCCGTCTGACATCCCGCGCGTCTTCGAGGGCTGCCGGTCGCGATCATGAGGAGTGTCGATCGGCAGGCGCGGCACCTTGCTCGCGCAGGCCGCGTGGCTGCCGATCATGTTCCGGCTGGGAGTGTGCCCTGGTTCGGGGATCAGCTGGCGCTGTCGGTCACGAGCGATACGTTCGACGCGCAAGGCCACATCGCCGACGCGGGAATCCGGTGGCGTCTCGAGATCGTTCATCAAGGGGTTCATCGGTTTCGCCGCGGAGCACCGCCGGTGAGAAATGGGAAGCCGTTGCCACTCTGTGGGTTTCGCGTTCCGCTACAACTCGCATCTGTCGCTGGCCCGGGAATTGTAGACCTGTCCACCGGGGCGCGCGCCGCCTCCATCTTCGACAGACGAACGGACCAGTTGTGAGTGTGAAGAGAAGTCATCGTCGTTGTTCTTGTGCTGGCGGTCCGTCCGCCGTGGGCGGTGGCCTCGATGATTCCGATTACGTCCGAGCGCGCGCGACAGGCGGTCATCGCGCAGCTCTCGGAACGCCTGGACAGCACCGTCGAACTCGAGTCGTTCGAGATGCGGCTGCTTCCTCGACTGAGTGCTTCGGGACGGGGCCTGGCGATTCATCACCACGGCCGCTTGGACGTGCCTCCGCTGATTGCGATTCGGCAATTCGCCGTGTCAGGAGGATTCATCCAGCTCCTTCGGGGACACGTGAACCATGTCACCGTCGAAGGCCTCGACATCATGATTCCTCCCAAGGAACAACGCGATCACCAGGACGATGCGGTCCAGCGAAGAGAAGCGGGACAAGCAGGACGATCCCCAAACGAAGGGCGATGGTCCGGCGATGGGATCGATGGTGATCGACCGGCTCGAAAGCCTGGATGCGCGCGTGACGATTCTCAGAGTCCGATCCGAAGAAACTGCCCAAAGTCTGGGCCATCCACCGGCTCAACATGCGCTCGGTTGGCGATCAGTCGATGCCGTTCGAGGCGCTGCTCACGAACGCCGGTGCCCCCGGGAGAGATCGCGACAGAAGGCACGTTCGGCCCGTGGGATCGCGAGGAGCCCGGACGCAGTCCGCTCGGCGGGACGTTTTGGTTCGACCGCGCGGACTTGAGCGTGTTCAAAGGCATATCAGGAATCCTCTCGTCCGCGGGATCGTTCGAAGGCGAGCTCGCGCAAGACTCGACGTTGACGGTCAGACCGACACGCCGGACTTCACGGTCGAAGTCGGCGGGCATCCCGTGCCGCTGCACACGACCTACAGCGCGACGGTTGACGGCACCAACGGCGACACGATTCTGAATCGAATCGACGCCATCATTCCTCAAGACCTCGCTCGTCGCGAAAGGCCGTGTCATCGACACGACGCCGGGACAGCCCGGGCCGCATGGTGAAACTCGACGTGGCCATCGCTGGCGGCCGCATCGAGGATGTCCTGCTGCTGGCGGTGAAATCGACGCGTCCTCATCGTCGGCGCCCTTTCGCTTCAGACCTCGCTGATCATTCCGCCGGGCGACCGGGACGTGGTCGAAAGCTGAAGCTCGATGGCCGGTTCACGATGACCGACGCTCATTTCACCAACGTCGACGTGAGCCAGAAGATCACCGCGCTCAGTCAGCGCGCCCCGGGAAAGACGCCCGACGCCGGCGAGAAGCCAGGTGGGGTCGGACTTCGCGGGACAATTCAAGCTCGATGGGGAAAACTCACGATACCCGCGGTGGCGTTCGACGTCCCGGGAGCCGGCGTCCGGCTGGCCGGCTATTACAACCTGAAACAGGAAGACATGGATTTCCGCGGCGCGCTGCTCACGGATGCGAAGGTCTCGCAGATGACGACCGGCTGGAAAAGCTGGCTTCTGAAGGTCCTCGATCCGCTGTTCGGACGCGACGGCGGGGGCAGCAGCATTCCCATCAAAGTGACCGGCACACGCAACGCGCCCAGCTTCGGGCTCGATACGTCGCGCGTGTTTTCTCGTGATCAGAGCGTGCCGAAACTCTGAGGATGAAAGCCGGGACCACGCCGGTCCCGGCCTTCCGGTTGGAGCTACGACTTCACTTCCAGCGAATTGACGACGTCCTTGACCCCGGGCTGCGAACGAGCGAGCTGTTCGCGCGTGTCTTCTGGGCATTGGTCCGAACCTGGCCCTTGATCGTCACGACGCCGTTCGTGACATCGAAGTCGATGTCGGTCTTCTCGAGCGATTGATCCTGATCGACCAGGTTTTCGAGGCGCGTCGACAACCCTGAATCGAGATCGTCGGCTGTCTTGGCGTCTCGGCCCGCGACGGTCACCTCGTTGGCGACCTGGGCGTATGGAGCAACGGCCTGCGTAGCGACTACACCGGCGCGATCTCTATCGGCCGGCGTCGGGACGGTTCCCGACAGGTGCACGACTTTCGTCTTGCTGTCGTAGTTGGTCGTGAGGTTTTCAAGTCCCGCGCGGCTGAGAGCGGTCTTCGTCATGCTGTCGTAGTCGCGTTCTTTCGGACCGCACGCCACGGCTGACGCCAGCGGCGACGATCCCGATGATTGCTGTCGGCATTCTCATGTGTATCTTCCCCTTTTGCGTGGTCCACGAGGCGACCTTACGGCGTGGGACTCTCGATCGATGAACGTGTCCACTTCGCGCTGCGCGCGATCCTTCAGCGTAGCCGTAACGTTCCTGCAGAAGTCCCACGAGCTGTTCGCCGTCGCCGTTGATCTGGTCGAGTTCGTCGTCGGTGAGCTTGCCCCACTGCGAACGGACCTTGCCCTTCAGTTGAAGCCATTTGCCTTTCAGAACATCTGGCGTTCATGAATCAATCCTCATACTCATGTGTGGAACCGGCGCAGACTTGCCTGCCGGTCGAGCTCGCGCGTCTGCAGCGCGAACACCTGCATAAACTGCAAGGATCGAGCCTCACAGACTGCGGTATCAGGATTGCTTCAGGAAAAGCCGAGCTCATGGCACCTTCCGCAACAGCCGCGCGGCGCAACCTCATCGTGCTGCTCCTGGGCGCGATGGTTCTCGTCACGTTCGTCTTCTGGCCGATCGCCGGAGCGCTCTTTCTCGGCGCCGTGCTGGGCGGTGTGCTGTGGCCGCTGCAGCTGCGACTGACGAAACGCCTGCAGGGATCGCGTAAGCTTTCCGCCGGGGCGCTCGTGCTCGCGACCGCCATCCTCGTGGCCGCGCCCGTCGTGGCGATGTCGATCGTGATCGGCAAGCAGGCCGCCGAGGTCGCGACCTTCGTCTCGACGACGTTTCAGCGTTCGGGCGTCGAGGGGCTGCTCAGACACCTCCGGAACCTGTGAAGAAAGTGGCGCGCGATGGCTTGAGCCGTCTGCCCAAGGAGCGGAACGAGAACGTCAACGCCACGGTGCAGCGGACGCTGACGGAGCAGAGCGGCAACGCCGTGGCTGTCGTGGGAACCAGCGATCTCGGTGACGACGTCGCTGGCGTTCCGCAGTGTGATCATGCTGATCGCGCTGTTCTTCTTTCTCCTGGAAGGCAGCCGGCTCGTGGAGTGGGTCGACGAGAACGCGCCGCTCGAACGTGGGACAGCGCGTCAGCTGCTCGGTGAATTCCGCAAGGTCTCGTCGGCCATCGTCATGTCGATCGTCGTGACGGCGGCGGTGCAGGCCGGGGCTGCGCTGATCGGATATTTGATCGCGAGCGTTCCGCATCCGTTCTTTGCGGCGAGCGTCACGTTCATCGCGGCGTTCATTCCAGCTGTCGGCGCCGGTGCCGCCTGCCTCGCGGTGGCGGGAATCGTGGCCTTGTCCGGGCACACGTCAGCGGCGATCTTCCTGGCGATCTCGGGGACTCGCGGTGGTGAGCCTCGTGGACAACGTGCTGCGCGCGTATCTGATCAAAGACGGCAGCGGGATTCCCGGGGCGGTGATCTTCTTCTCGCTGCTGGGCGGACTCCAGGCGTTCGGCGCCCTCGGACTGATCCTCGGTCCGCTCGCCGTGGCGCTGTTCCTGGCGATCCTGCCGGCTGCGGCGGCAGAACTCCGAACGCGCCAGGCGACCAGACAGCCCGGCATTCACGCGTTGCGAAAAGCACGCGCGCCAATAGTCGAGCGTCGCGCGGTTCTCCAAATCTGAACAGTTGGCCGACGTGCGTGGGTCGCTCGATTCCACTCGGGAACCGTGACGGCGAAGCTTTAGTGGACGGCTCGTTCCGCTGTCCGGCTAATCAATCGGCTCCGGCTCATCGAACGCTGATGGCACCCGGTGTGCACTGCCGGGAAGCGGCGCTCGAAGAAATTCTCAAGCCTGAAAGGAGTGATCGCAAATGCTCTGGACGATCTTCGTGATTCTGATGGTGATGTGGCTGCTCGGCATGGTCGTCGTCGCACGCTCGGCGGGTTCATTCACATCCTGCTCGTGCTGGCGATCGTGTCGGTGCTCATCAGCCTCATTCAAGGCCGGCAGGCCTGTCTAAGAGGTCGCCGCAGTGTCCGACGGTTCGGGCACTGCGGCGACTCCACCTTCTCCGTTAACGGCTACGCAGTCTTCTCCGCAGGCATCGTCCTTCGCAGCGCGCGCATGAACAGCGCGCGCATCCGCAGTCGCCTGCACCTTCTTTGTCGACCAGGATCGCCTTCGCCGTCACGGCCTTTCCGTACATCGCCTCGTTCGTCGTCGACGTCCGGCCTGAGCGAACCACCCGAGAGGTTGACGCCCGCGAACACACCGGACGCACGCGAGATAAGACGATGTACTCGGCCTTCATCTGCGCGTCGGTCATCGCACGCGCGTCACGCCCGACGTGGCCCGGCGGCCGCGGACGCTTCGGCGCCCAGTGACACCTTGTTGGCGATCATGTGCCTGACGCCGTTCTCGTTCATCACCAGGTAGACCAGGTCGACGCTTTCGCCGCCGATCTGGAATCCGATGCTGCCTTTCTCGAGCTCGACGAACGACGGCGCGCTCCAGCCGTCGCCGCTGCGGCAGCTCATGACGCCCTTGCCATGCTCGCCGCCGACGATGAAAGCGCCTTTCTTGACCGAGGGCAGCACACCGACGCACTGGGCCTTGGCCCGAGATCGTTCGGGATGTCGCTATCCGGAGCTTTGTGAATTTCGTCGAGCACGATCGCCGCGTTCTGAATTCGTTCGGACATTTCCTTCTTGTCGGGCGCGGCGCCCGCGACGCTCGCCGCGACGACCACCACGCCGATCGCCAACACCTTCCGCATGACATACCTCCAGTCAGATTCAACGAGTGCAAGACGCGAGCCTCGGTTGCCGGTTTGTTCGACCGCCACTGACGCTGCGGCTGGGTCCGATTGCGCGGCTGTGCGACCCGCTGAGCGAGTGGCATGCACGTGAATTCCCAGAAACGGTGATGACACAAGGAGTGTCGAGCGCGTCACGCTTGGCGCTCGCCGGTCGTGACGGGAGCTCTTCTGTGCGAACCCGGCCGTCAGCGTCTCGGCCCAGGACTCGCGGATCGACACGCAGATCAAAGTGCACGTCGCTCGAGATTCGTGGAGCGCGAGGCGATGTCGGCCGCCCGGATCAAGGCGGTCCTCGCGACGAAAGCCAGCGGCCGGTGGCCGTGGTCGAGCGCGATAAGCTCGACCGCGACGCCTTCGAACGCGATCTGCAACGCATACGCGCTGCTACGTCGATCGCGGCTACGCCCCGACGGCGCGAGTCGCCGGCATCGAAACCAATCTCAGTCGCGATCAGTCGCGCATCGCGCTGACCGTGAACGTGCGAGGAAGGCGAACCGAATCGCGCGTCGAGTCGGTGGCGTTCGATCGGTTCGACGTCGTCGCCGGAGCCTGCCGCGCTTGCGGCGCGTGCTGCCGGTGCAGCCCGGCGCGCAGTTCTCGCCGCGACGGATTTGTCATGCGGCGCGCGGCGCTGGCGCGTCGCGAGCTGCAGAATCGCGGATATCCGGGTGCCACCGTCGCCGTTCGAGGAGACGGCCGTATTGCGAGAAGGCGATCGTCGTCACGCTCGAGGGCCGACGCCGATGTGCCTGCGTGCTTTGGTCCGGTCACGATCGACGGAAACACGAGCGTCGGAACCGACGTGATCGATCGCGTGCTGGCGGTTCGTCCGGACCAGACCTTCACGCTCGCGGCGCTGCAACAGAGCCAGCGCCGCCTCTACGACCTCGATTTGTTCAGGGTCGCCACCGTCGAGAACCCGTCGTCGGGCCCGTCGCCGGAAGCGAGGTCCGCGTTCATCGTGGCGGTCGTCGAAGACAAACACCGGCGTCTGGAAATGTCCGGCGGATACGGCACCGAGGAAAGGCTGCGGGCCGCGCTCACCTGGAAGCACCTGAATTTCTTCGGCGGCGGCCGGACCGCCACCGTTCGAGACCAAATGGTCTTCGCTCGATCGAGGCGTGCGCGCGTCTTTCACGCAGCCATGCTTCTCTGCGCCCCGATTACGCGCTCACCTTCAGCGGCCAGAAATGGTTCTCGGACGAGCCGTCGTACGGCTCGACACGACCGGCGCGCGGGTGATGGTCACCCACGAATGGGCGAGACTCGATCCGGTGGGCCGGCGGCATGCGACGACGGCGCTGTCGGCGTCAATCGGTCACGACGCGGAGTCGTTCGCGATCGCGAACGAGGCGCTCGCGGATTTGACGTTCAGGAGACGAGTTGATCGCGCTCGGTCTCGACCCGCGCACGGGTGAAGGTCAAGGCCGGCTCACGATGATGGTCGACGCGCGGCGACAGGCCGCAGACAACCCGCTCGTCGACCAGCCATCGCGGCTACGTCGTCCAGCTGCGGCTTCGAGAGGGGAGGCGGCTGGCTGCCCGGCTCGACTACGTCGAGACGACTGCGGGAGGGCCGCCACTTCCTCCCGCTCGGCCGCTCGCTGGTCATCGCCAATCGGGTGCGTTGTCGGCAGTCATCGGCTCACCCGGACCGCTCAACGAAAACGTGCCCTTCTTCAAGCGACTTTCTCGGGCTCCACGACACTGCGAGGCTGGAGCCGCTTCGAGATCGCGTCCGCTCAGCGGATCCGGACTCCCGATCGGCGGCCACCGGATGCTCGACATGTCTTCCGAGTGCGGCTGTCGGGATTCGGCAACCTCGCCGTCGTGGCGTTCCTCGATGCCGAGGAACGCGTGGACGCCGTCGCCAGACGACTCCGTGGGTCTCAAGGCCGATGCCGGCCCGGGGTGAGATACAAAGACGCCGGTTGGTCAGTGCCGCGTCCGATCTCGCATTTCAGCTGACGCCCGTCGAGGCCTCATCTCGAACGGCCGGCCCGAGACCCGGCACTGGCGCGTGCGGTTCAGTATCCGGACTGGGCGATTCTAGGCCATGGCGCTCCGCGTCGCTTGAAGCTTGCCGCATATCTCGTGAGCCATCGTCCTGATGCTCGTCCTCGCCGCGGCCGTCGTCATCGTAAGGACTTCGTTGGTTCCCGGGATCTGCGTGCGTGCGCGGGGTCAGGCCGGGCGGCGAGTGACAGCGTGCTGCGTGGAGAGCTCAGGGTCGGCCGGCTGCGCGGCAGCCTGCTGCGAGGCGTCGAGCTGGGCGATGTCGGGCTTCACGTCGACGGCAGGGGATGTGACTCGTGGTGCCATCCGTCGCGCTGCACTACTCGCTGATTCGGCTGGGCCGTCGTTCACGATCGTCAAGTCATCGATCGGATCACCCCTGCTGCGGCCGGCGATCACGCTGATCGAAACCGGCAGCGGCTGGAACGTGGCGTCGCTCGTGAAGACACGTGGGACCAGAGACTCATCACTTCAAATTGTTTGCCATTGACGCCTGGAGATCGAAGACGGACGAATCTGATCGAGCGCAAGCCTGGCGGGCAGAACCGGCAGTGAAAATCCCCGGAACACGTCAAACATGTCAGGCGACGCACCTTCGCTCCGGTGCGACGAGGCGCCCTCCGGTTGACGCTCGAGAAGACTGCGTTCATTCAAGCCAACCGTCATCGTCATCGGTGACTTGTCCGGCAGAGCTGAGACGGGAAGACGGCGCTACCATTGCGGACCGCATTGCATCTTAAGGCCGATCGCGGCGAGATGCGGCTGAGTGCCGAATGCATTCCAGTCTGCCACTCCTGCGACCGTTTCCGCTCACCTCGGTGCGCCGCTCGACGTGAGTGGTCGGCCATTGTTCCGGCGCTGGCGCCGTCGCGGATCGCGCCGAGGTTGACGTTCGACGCGCGCGGACGCGAACGCTCGAACTCAGGCTCCGCCGCGGATGCTCGCGCAGGAAAGTTAGTCTCGATCGTGCTCGATCGCAGGCTCACTCGTCAACGCGTGAAGGGATCCGCTACGGCGCGCCGGCTGGATCTCGAACCGGTCATCGGATCCGGCACTGAAAACCCGTCTCAACTTGCATCCGTTCGCCTCGACGTCAGTGCTCCAGCCGACGGATCTCCTTCCAGTCATCTCATTGATTTTCCGTGACGGCGGATGATCTTGCCTTCGGCGAATACCAGGCTCAACGCGTCAACGCATCGGGCCGGCTCGAACGCGGCCGCGCCTCGCGCCGACATCAAAGCGGAGCATGCGGCGGCGCCTCCACGACTGGACGAGCCGTCGTCAGGGTGGAAGAGTCGTGCTACCTATCAGGCGCGCGGGCTGGAGCGTCTGAATCTCGAGCTGCCGGCGCAGCTCTCGGTACCGGCGCTCGACAGCGTGCTGACGTTCGAATATGACGTCGCGAGCGTCGATCGAAGCGTGCGAGGCTGCAGCGCAGGATTTCGACGCCGGCGTCGTCGGGCAACCAGGCATCGGAAATGGCGCCAATGGCGCTTCTCGATAGGCGGCCCGAAGCCCGCGATATTCGTTCGAGCGGGCTCGCTCACGCACCTCACGACCCGGAGCGCATTGGCCGCGCTTCAGATCCAGAACCTGGCTGATCCGCGTTTCGAAGGTGATCTCAGCCGGGACGTTTCGCGGTTGACGGCGAGGATCAGGTGCCGACCTCGACCTTCACGCGAAAGGGCAGCTCAGGCCTTCTACGATGTTTGGGGCCGACCTGCCGTCTCTTCGACGCCACGCTTGCGCCCAGGAGCGCCTGACCTGACTGCGAGGCAAGGTTGACGATCTGCAGCTGGATCGTCTTGCGATCAGACACCGGGCCACGGGCCGCCCTCAATGCGGACTTCGATCTTTCGGGGTCACTCGTCGGCGTCTTCGCACCCATCACGCCCGATTCCTTCGCCGGACGCCTGACCGCCACGATCCGCGATGCCGACCCGTTCAGCGTCGCGATCAAACAAGCCGATCTATCGCGGTGAGCTACGACGATCGCCTGGCGCGCGTCGAGACGTTACAGATTTCAGGCGGGTCGCTCAATATCAGGCAGCCAGCCCAATCTCCGGTGGAACCCGCAGTCGGATCTCACTTACACCGCGCAGTTCTCGCGGCTCAGAACTTTCCGCTGGCCGGCCATTCGCTCATGGGCATGGCGGAAATCGAAGGCCGCCGCGTCACGGATCGCGCGAGGCGGCTGACTGGCATCCGCGGTCCGGTCTCGCTCACGCAGTTCCATTACGAAACCTTTAATGCGTAGC
>ERZ1370068.4207-contig-3290_pt1 | contig 29038 bp, 52 predicted proteins | sample MGYA00561227_ERZ1370068 | MGnify/ENA primary metagenome ERZ1370068 (study PRJEB38410, sample SAMEA6850437) | metagenome | study: Metagenomic assessment of the ecological functions of the soil: analysis of the soil microbiota associated with the...
GGTATTACTTCGTTCAGTTACGTATTGCTGTCCTGATTACCGCGCGGGGACTGCACATCCTGGTACCACGGGGCGACTGGACGTTCTGGTTGCCACGAGGCGACTGGACATCCTGCGTTGCCACGAGGGCGACTGCACGTCCTGGTTGCAACGCCAGGGGCGACTGGACGTCCTGGTTGCCGCGAGGAGACTGGACATCCTGGTTGCCTGCGGGGCGACTGGACGTTCTGGTTACCGCGGGAGACTGGACGTCCTGGTTGCCGCGAGGAGACTGGCCCTGCCTGGTTACCGCGAGGGGGACTGGACGTCCCTGATTACCGCGCGGCGACTGGACGTTCTGGTTGCCACGAGGGCGACTGGACATCCCTGGTTGCCACCAGGGCGACTGGGCGTCCCTGAGTTTGCCCACGGGGCAGCCGGGACACGTCCTGGTTGCCACGGGGCGACTGTCGCCAGTGGACGATCGGTTGCCCGCGGCGGCGACTGCCACGTCTTGGCTGGTTGCCACGTGGGGGACTGGTCGTCCCTGATTACCGCGCGCGCGGCGACTGGACGTTCTGGTTGCCACGAGGCGACTGGACATCCTGATTGCCGCGCAGGCGGCTGAACGTTACGTCTGGTTGCCGCGCCGGGGCTGCGGGTCCTGATTGCCGCGCGCGGGCTGGGGCGTTCTCGTTCGCTCGCGCGCCGGCGAGGGCGCGGAGCCTGGATGTCGTCGGGCTTGACCGGCGCCGTCGTGTCTTCTTGCTCAGCGTGTCGCTTCAAGCGCTGAGCCACTTCGGCCGGGCACTAAGTCTCGCCATTGCCCAGGGCGGGCGACAGCGACTGAGTGCCACTGCTACGCTGAGAACCCCTGCGAAGAGCTTCTTCGTTGTGTTCGTCCTCTCTTTGGTGTTTTCGGCCTTGAGCTCTGCCCGCCCGGCTCCCCACTGAGCCCGGGGTCTACGCCTGAACTCAGCTCCTAGTGTTGCAGGAGCGATTGCCATACTGTTAGCTTGTTCCGCTCGGTAAATTAGCTATTTCCCGGAATGGCTATAGATGCTCAAAGAGGTCCCCGGCGTTCTGCCCGGGCGCAGACCTCGTCCAGGCTGCCGCCGAATTCCCGGTGTGCGTGGGGGATTTGCAGGGTTCTGTAGATTGGGCACCACAAGTCTGTCCGATGCCACACTGGTGCATTCCGCGTGTGTCGACCGAACGAGCGTCGAGGGAGCAAGGCGCGCTCTGAACAATCGGCCCGTGAATTCCAGCCCATGGAGGCACCTATGCGCAGCTCATCTCGTCACCGTGATCGCCGTTCTGCTGGCGTTGTTGGCCGTGTTGCCCGACGTAAGACGGAACAGGCTCCGCACAGACAGCGCCCGCTCCTCCGGGACATCCCACCGACGAGGGAGCCGGGAGGCTCGCCTTCCATTCCGGGGCCGCCTGCGGGAAGCGGGAGCTCACAGCCGGGTGTCTGACCTGGAGAGACACCGGCCAGACTGGACGGAAGAGACGCCCACGTCTTCCATGCGGCGCGCCCAATACCGAATCCGGGCCCGGGCGGTCCGGCCGAATGCGTGGTGTTCTACTTCCGGGCCGGGACAAGGTGGCGATGCCCAAGCCAATGCCGCCCGCTGGGCCTCTCCAGTTTCACCGGGCCGACGGCGGTCGTGGGGGACGCATTCAAGACGCGCGAAATCAAGGTGGGGGACATCCGCGTGGGTTCTCGGTGGAGGTCGCGGGCACCCACGTCGGAGGATGGGTAGCGGGCACGACCGGGCCGGAGCGGCCCAACTACCATGTTACTGGGCGCCATTGCCCGGGGCCAGGACGCAAACTGGTTTTCCGGGCGACGGGACCTCGTGTGACGCTCAGAGATCCAGCGGACGGCCTATCTGACGGGCTGATTCGCTCCGATCAAAGTAAAAGCCAGTAGCTGCCGGCGGCGAAGGAGATCCTGACAGCGCGACGCCCTACTCGTCCTGCTGAACGGCAGGGTGCGCTGTGTGCTTGACGGTCAGTACTGGACACGGAGCCAGGCGCACCACCTTTTCGGCAACGCTACCCAGGACCATGTGCTCCAGTCCGGTGCGGCCGATGAGTTCGCCATGACGATAAGATCGGCCTTCCGCTCTCGGGCGAGGCGGACGATCGTGTCGGCGGGGCGTCCGATCAGCGATCTCAACTTTCCACGTGTCGCGGTAGGCCTCCGGTACGAGGTCACGGAGTCGGGTCAGCGCCTCGTCACTGTAGTCCTGGCGGACAACCGTCGGGTCTGACACAGGAGCCATAGCCAGGCGCCCACCGGCAACGACATCAAAACCCGCCTCAAGTCCTGAAGATGGGGCGCCGGTAACATAGTAGACACCTGTGCGCGCGTCCACTGGCTGCACATGGAGCAGCGTGACTTTGGCGCCATGCAGGATCGCCTCTTCGACCGCATAGCTCAAAGCGTGATTGGCCGGCTCTGAGAAGTCCGTCGGGACCACGATATGTCTCGAAGGCCATGTGTGTACCTCCTCGCCGGACTGATAGGCATCAAGCGTGCCTGATTCACATCAGCCAGAAATCAGGATGTTACACGGTAGCCGACAAGGTCGGCCCCGTGTGCCGGAATCCCCAGGTGGGGCGGAAGCGCCTCTCTGCTCCGGGGCCGGCACTGGTCGCCGCCGCCCGTCGCGCGGTCGGGAGGAGCTCGCCGTGCACGCCTTCCGCTGTCGGCAACATCCTGCTCACCGCATGGGGGCCGGTCATCGTGGCGTTGATGCGATGATGGGGATCTACTCGGGCAGCGAGGGTAGCCCACGGCGTACCCGAACGGGCAGGGCAGCAGGCGCGAAGATGAGCCGGATGGACAAGTGACGGCGCCACGCCACGGGAGATGCTGATGGAGGAATCGGTAGCTTCGAGCCGTGCGCTGCGGACGCCGCGTGCGGCGGCGGTGGCGGGTGTCCTGTTCGCTCTCCTGCTCACGACGGCACTGGTGCTGGTACGAACCGCGGTGCCCGGTGGACCGGGAGATGGATCGTGGCTCGCCGACCCGGGCCGGAGACGGCAGGTCATCCTGGCCTTGAACCTCGTGCCGTTCTCGGGAATCGCCTTCCTCTGGTTTATCGGAGTCGTCCGCGATCGCATCGGTGAGCGCGAGGACCGGTTCTTCGCCACCGTATTCCTGGGCAGCGGGCTTCTCTTCATCGCCATGCTGTTCGTGGCGAGCGCGGTGGCGGCGGGCTCCCTCGCCGACCTCGCCGCCTGCGGAGGAGCCGCCGGGGACGGCTCGGGATTCAACCGCCGGATCGGCGGCTTGATCTTGCACACCTACGCCATGCGGATGGCGGCGGTGTTCACGATCTCGACGGCGACCATTGGGCTCCGCACCGGCTTCCTCCCGCGATGGCTTGTATTCGCTGGATATGCGATAGCCCTGATCCTGCTGCTGGTGATCGACGTCACGCCCTGGGTCGAGCTGCTCTTCCGCTCTGGATCCTCCTCGTGAGCCTCGACACCCTGGTCACGAGTCTCAGGAGAAGAGAAACGGAGCGGCTCGGGTCGACGGACGAGTCGCTTCCCAGGAAGTGAGATTTCCACAACTGCAGGTGACCAAGGAGTCACGTCATGGCCAAAGGTAAGAATGGGGAGAAGCTCAAGCGCAAGGTCTATGAGAAACATCTGGACAAGCTGCACGAAGAGCTGGTCAGTCTCCAGGAGTGGGTGAAGCTCAAGGGCCTGAAGGTATGCATCATCTTCCGAGGGCGGGACGGGGCGGGTAAAGGCGGCGTGATTGAAGGCTGAAGCGGGTGATCCCGCGGGTGTTCCAGGTGTTGGCGCTGCCGGCCCCTCCCCGGCGCCGGTTTCCAGTCGCACGTCACCATATCCGGAAGCTTGGTGGGTCGGTCTCTCTTTGCTGCGTGAACCTGATCGCAGGTGAGTCCCTCGACGCCAGTCAGGCTCGTCTGTCTAAGGTCCGCTGAGCCGAGGTTCGCCCCGGTGAGGTTGGCCCCCGTGAGATGGGTTCCGGTGAGGTTGGCCCCAGCGAGATTGGTGCCGCTGAGGTCCGTGCCAGTGAGGTTGGTCCCCTTGAGATTGGCTCCGGCGAGGGTTGGCCCCCCTGGGCGTGGCCCCGGCGGAGATCGGCTCCGGTGAGGTCGGCCTCGGGAAGGTTGGTCCCCCTGAGGATTGGCCCCGGCGAGGTTGGTCCCGCTGAGGTCGGTCCTGGCGAGGTTGGTCCCGGTGAGGTTCGCTTTACACAATGAGGAGCGGTGCGACGAACCTACCTTCGAGAATCTCCTCCAGAGGAGGGCGCTTTCCGGCGAACGGGCAATTCGGCTCCGCCGCGGGAGCCGCTCCGGACCATGCCACTACGGCCAGGACGAGTAGAAGAAGAGAGGAAGCAGCGGCCGTGGTTTTCACTCGTGTTGCTGCGTATTCCATGATTTGCCCTCGTTCCTCGACAGTTTCTCGAGACGCCGTCTCGATCCAGCGTTTTGGATCCTCGGTCCAGTCACCTCTTGGGCTTCGTTTCTGCGGTACGTATCCGAGGCAGGCTTCTCGCGCTTCCGCCCGTGCCGTCACGAGCGGTCCTGCCAACTGGGTCAGGATGCGAGGTTCGGCGCGCACGGCCTCGTGCCGCTCAGCGAGCGAATCGCACACCAGCCGGCGGCAGACCCTCGAGCGTGGCGTCATTGATCCGGTAACGGGTGAAAAGGCCATCCCGCCGACGCGCCACGGAGACCCTGCTCGAAGAGCAGGGCCAAGTGTTTGCTGGCATTGGCCTGCGACGCTCCCGTGAGCGCGCAGAGCTCTTGAACGGTACGCTCTTGCGCGAAAAGGGTCTGGAGAAGCGCTGAGGCGGGTGCGCGTCACCGAGAGCGCGGAAACGCTGGGCGACGAGTTCGAGGCCTCGGGTGACAGCGTGGACTTCGCTCGCTTCCTGGTCACGGTCAGCTCGGAGCCTCTGGTCATAGGCGCGGATCAATGGCAAGCGCGGTCCGGCTGACCTCGTCCACCACGAGGTAGGCTAGGCACCCATCGTCTGGGGCGCGGAAGGTATCAACTGTGAGGGTGACCGCCGGGCTCGTGAGCGTCGACATATGAGGTTGCCTCCTCTTGCCTGATTATAATAATCACATACTCATACAGTCAAGGAGAGAGACGAAGGTCCTGCGTGCACCTCGCCAGCATAGCTACCGTTCTGCTCGGCGTTCTCGCCCATGGCGTGCGCGCTTTGCCCCGGATCGGCCTCTCCGCGAAAGAATCGCGAGCCTCAATCCTGGCCGCTGCCGGGCTTCGGATGCTCGAGGAAGCGATCCCGCGCCCAGGCTCGGGGGCGGACCGCTGAGTGACTCGAGGATGGCAATGGGCCAGAGCACGGCAAGAATCGAGCACGATCCAATCAGAAGTTGCAAGAGGCACCGTTCCGAGGACTCGCGGGAGCGGCGCCCAGTAGATCGCGCACCACTGGGCGAAGACCAAGGCAGCAAGCGCGGCCCATATCCACGGATTCGGGGGCAGTCGCCACCATCTCACCCGCTCAGAGCGACAGTTCATCGCCTGCAGCGGATGGATCAGGACTACCGCCAGGAACGCCACCGTGTTGGCTCGTAGGCCTTCTCCATGAAGCCACACCGTGACGCCGTACGCGCTCAGGACGCCAGGGCGAGCAAGAGTCCCTCCACGAGCATCCGGCGCCCGAACTGCCACGGTGATCATTGCCTCCCCGGGGTCTCGAGCGGGACGTCTCATCACGTCCGGGTTCTGCAGGGTCCCGGATCAGGGCGACCGCAGGCAAGATGTCGGTCACGATGTTGATCCAGAGAATCTGCAACGGGAGGAGCGGAGAGGGAAGCCGGCAGCGATCGCGATCAGGATGGTCAGGATCTCCGAGAGATTGCACGAAAAGAGGAAGTGGATGACCTTTCTGAGGTTCGCGTAGATCGTCCGTCCTTCGGCAATCGCCCGGACGATCGTGGAGAAGTCGTCATCGGTGAGGACGACATCCGCCGACCTCGCGCGCCACATCCGTGCCGCGGCGCCCCATCGCGATCCCGATGTCCGCGCGGGCCAGCGCCGGGGCGTCATTGATCCCATCCCCGGTCATCGCGACGATTTCACCTTCGGCCTGTAGTCGCTCCACGAGCGCGAGCTTTTCGTGAGGGCTCACGCGGCTCCGGATGGCTCCGGGGTCAAGGCCAAGCTCCGCTCCGATCGCCTCCGCCGTGGCTCGCTGATCGCCGGTCAGCATGATCGTGCGAAGCCCGGCTTCTCGACATACCGCGAGGGCTTCTTTGACGCCTGGCCGCACCGGGTCCTGCATTCCTACGAGGCCGAGAAATGTCAGGTCCGCGATTGCGTCTTTCCTCCCGTCACGGGCGCCAGGCTACGGCGAGGACGCGGAGTCCCTGGCCGGCCAGCTCGCGATTCGTCTCGAGGATGCGCTCCCGTTCTGCTTTGGTCCAGCGGCATCGTGGTGGTGGCGGTCTCGCGATCACGGCATACGCGCCAGAACAGCGTCCGGGGCGCCCTTGACGAGCAGCGCTATCAGTCCGCTTGGCGAGTGTCGTTCCACGTGGCCATCAGTCGGGTGGCCGGATCGAACGGCTGCTCGAAACGCCGCGGCCAGTCCCGCCTCAGGCGTTCTACATCGATCCCCGCATCAGTGGCGGCCGCAGGAAGAGCGGTCTCGGTGGGATCACCGATCAGTCTGGCATCGTCATCTCTCTCGATTCCCGCATCGTTGACCAGCGCAGCAACCTCGAGGAGCCTGACGGACGGTTGGCGTGAGCGCCGGCAGAGCGGGCCTCGACGATGGAGCCATCAACGGCAAATCGAACGACGGTCATCCGGTTTTCGGTCATGGTGCCGGTCTTGTCGGCACAGATCACGGTGGTGGAGCCAAGCTGTCTCGACGGCGGGCAGACGTCGTACCAAGCCGTTGGAGCGGGCGAGCCGCCAGACGCCCGCGGCGAGCGCCATCGCCGTCACCGCGGGCAATCCTTCAGGAATGGCCGCCACCGCGAGACTGATGGCCGTCTCCAGCATCAGGCCGAGGGGCTGACCGCGGAGAATCCCCAACCCTGCCACCACGGCGCAGATCCCCAACGCAACACGCAATGAGTCGCCGGCCCAGGGATTCGATCTGCTTCTCGAGCGGGGTGACACGCTCGCCCGCCGTGGCCACGGCCAGGCCGATGCTTCCGAGCGCGGTGGCAGCGCCAGTAGCCGTGACGAGCGCCCGCCCGGACCCCGCCACCACGGTAGTGCCGAGATACACCATGTTGACTCTGTCGGCTAAGGGCGTATCGGCTCCCACGGGTTCGTCCGGCAGCTTGGCGACCGGCATGCTCTCGCCCGTGAGCGCAGCCTCGCTGACCTTGAGCGCCGCACTTCGGATGAGGCGACCATCGGCGGGGATGTGGCTACCCGCTTCCAGAACAATGACGTCTCCGGGGACGACATCTGCCGCAGGGCATACGCTCAAGGCCCCGCCGATACACGAGCGCTTCGGGGGTGGCCAGCGTCCGCAGCTTCGCCAGGGACCGGCGTGCGCGCCACTCGGTGCCAAAGCCAATGGCGGCGTTCACCAGGAGGGCGGCAAGAATGGCCGTCGCTTCAAGTGTTCGCCCATGGCGATGGCGACTCCGCCGCCGCGAGCAGAAGCAGGACGACCAGACTTCGAAACTGACGCAGGGCGAGCCGCCAGAGCGGGGCGTCGCGCACTTCGGGCATGCGGTTCGGTCCTGAGGCGGCAAGTCGCTCTCGCGCTTCGCTCTGGGCCAATCCTTGCTCTGGATCGGTCCGCTGGATTGCCGCCACTGCCGCAATATCCAGCGCATGCCAAGGCGTGGTGTTATCGCTTTTCGGTCATGGTTCTCAGTGATTCCTCCGATCGCCGCGTAGACCTCTCCGAGTTTGCGAGGACGATCCGGGAGGGTGAAACGTCATCGTGGTAATATACGCGCGCAAATGCGAGTCAGCAGCTTTCGTGGCGACCTCTCCAAGCCTTCGCGCATGATCCAGAACTCAGAGGGTTAGCTCTGTCCGATCCTGATGAGTGCCTCCGCTTGCTGATGCGCAGCTCGCGTCTGTAGACAACGAGGACAGTGATGCCTGAGACCAATGACTTCCGTGTCTTGGCGGCGACGGATGGGTCGAAGCACGCCCGGGCGGCGATCGCGACCGCACGCACCTTTCCATGGCCGTCGGGCACGCGCGTCCGCGCGGTGGTGGCGCGCCGCTCTCACTGGAGCGGACTTCGGGGGCGGGCCATCGAGGCGTTGGGCGGACATTTCGAGCGCGTGGCGGCCGGCGCAGGTCGCACTCTTGCGCAGGACATGGCCGAATGCCGACGCCACCGCGGTCGACGCTCTGCCTGTCGAGGCAATCCTCGGGGAGGCACGACGATTCAGAGCGAAGCTGATCGTGCTGGGTTGGCGCGGCTACGGGCCGATGGCTCGGCTGGTGATGGGCAGCGTCTCGCGTGGGGTGGTGCGGCATGCCCTTTGCCCGGTTCTGGTCGTCCGGCGTCGACGTGACATCCGGACCGTTGTCGTCGGCGTGGATGGGTCGCCCAATGCTCGAAAGGCCGCAAGCATTCCTGGCGAGTCTGAAGCCACCCCGGGGTGCCCGCGTCATTTTGGTTCGCATCGTCGAACCCGTCATCGTCCCGTCGGCCGGACTGCTCCCCGGCACGGTGCGGTCGGTCCTTGGCCGCGAGGCCGCGAAGGTCAACGCGGAGCGATTGCGCCAAGGAGAGCGGGAGCTTCGGGCAATTGCCCCGAGGCTGAAGAAAGCTGGATGGAGAGTCAGCACACGCGTCCGCCTGGATGTACCTCTGCGAGGATTGCTCGCGGCCGTGAAAGCGTCGAAGGCGGATCTGGTCTGCGTCGGCGCACGAGGCACGGGTGGCGTCAAGCGCCTCTTGCTCGGGAGCGTGGCCGAAGGGGCGTTGGATCGCTGTCCAGTGGGTGTCCTGCTCGTCCGCTAGAATCGACGGCGGTCTGGGCGTCGCTCCTTTGATCAATCTCCTGGATGTTCTCGCTCGCCGGGTCGGTCTGGACGGTGCCGGGGCCGGCACCGTCCTCGTCGTGTTCGTGGTGACGTGTGCCGTGAGTCTCGCGATGGTCACGTTCTTCGTCGTGCGTATTCCCGTCGACTACTTCTCGGCCGGCCGTCGGCCGCCGGCCCGGCCGGGCGGGGTCCATCTCGCGTTTGCGATCCTCAGGAACCTCGCCGGCGTCATCCTCGTTCCTCGTCGGCATCGTCCTCTCCCTTCCCGGCATTCCCGGTCAAGGCATCCTGACCATCCTGGTCGGGCTCATGCTCACCGACCTTCCGGGAGTGCGAAGGCTTGAGCGTGTCCCTCGCGAGGAGACGCGGCGTAAGGCGTGCCCTCGACACCATTCGGGCGAAGTTCGGCCGGGAGCCCCTGAAGGTCGATTGAGGTGATGGGCAAGCGAAGCGAGGCCACCGCGCCCCACTGAGGCGCCGACGCCCTGTATCCGTGGCCGCACTCCTCTCAACTTAGCCGAGAAAATCGACGTTTACGGCGGGAAGAGCCTAGGCACCCCTATTGCAGTCTCTGCAGAACGAAACGTCTGGGGCGCTTCTCTCGATCGGAAGCCGGCGACCCTCGGAGGAAGGGGAGGATGAACATGTACAAGCACATTTTGATTCCAACTGACGGATCGCCGCTGTCGGAAGAGGCCGTGCGCCAGGGCATGGCGCTGGCGAAATCCCTCGGCGCCAAGACTACGGTGATCACGGTGTCGCCAAAGTTTCACACGCTGGCGGTGGAACCCGGGATGGTCATCGCCACCCCAAAAGAGTATGAACGGGAGTGCGAAGCCGTCGCTGCGAAAGTCCTGGGCACCGCGGAAGGCGTGGCGAAGCGAATCCAACGTGGCCTTCCGCGCGTTGCACGTCGTTCACGATCATCCCTACGCGGCCATCATCGAAGCGGCCCAGACGAACCACTGCGACCTGATCTGCATGGCTTCCCACGGCCGCAAGGGACTGTCTGCCTTGATCCTGGGTAGCGAGACCACCAAGGTCCTGACGCACAGCAAGATCCCCGTGCTGGTCTGCCGATGAAAACGTCCAAGCCTAGGCAGAGCGTGACGGTGTGTTCAATGGGTGTCACCGAGGCTCGCCGAGGGGACCGCGAGCGCATGGTCGCCACACAGATCGAGGCACGTGGCATCCACGACCCTCTGGTCCTCGATGCCATGCGCAGCGTGCCACGGGAGGCGTTTGTGCCGGCCTCCCATGCGAGAGAGGCATATGACGATGCCCCGGTTCCCATAGGGGAGGGTCAGACAATGTCTGCGCCCTACCTCACGGCCCTGATGGCGGCGTCACTTGAGCTCAAGCCCACCGATCGCGTCCTCGAAATCGGAACTGGCTCCGGCTATGAAGCCGCGATCCTGTCGAGGATTGCCGCGGAAGTGTACACGGTGGAGCAGGTGGGAAGTCTGGCGGACTCAGCCCGGCGGCGCCTCGCCGATCTCGGCTACCGCGTGTCCGTGCTCGAGGGCGACGGCAAACTCGGATGGCGGGCGCACGCCCCTACGACGCCATCGTGGTCACCGCATCCGGTCCGCTGGCACCGGCGGCACCCTTGGAGCAGCTGGCAATCGGAGGCCGTCTCATCATGCCAGTCAAGCAGGTCATGGGCTCACAACGTCTGTGCCGGTTCACTTCGGACAGGGGAGACGACTACGACTCTGAAAGCCTCCAGGACGTGGCGGTCGGCATCAGGCTCACCGGGGCCCCGGGGTGTTTCGGGTAGGCGTCAGCTCGCCACTCCGGAATGAAAGTTTCTTGATCGGCGACCGTCGATGGGCGGTCGCCACGACCCCGAAGGGCCCACCTCGGGGCCTACTTTGGCTAGGACTCGGGCGATGCCCGGGCGAACCCTTCATGGGACGAGTCGTCGGACTGGATGAGGCGGGGCCGTCTCATCGTGCGCGGCGTGCTCGGCGAGCGCCAGTGGTCACTGCCGAGGCGATATGCGCCTGTGATTGAGGTCGACGACCCGAAGCGTGGAAAGCACGAGCGCGGTGACGGCGTAGCCATATACAGGATTTCTCCACGATTGTCCTTCTTCCGCCGGTTGTACCATCCACCCTGTGCGCGGGCTGGGCTATGCCTCTGGAAAGCTAGCTTCGTCGGGTGCGGTGCTCGTAGGAGGCCGGACATGAGCCCCACAAGGACGCGGACGCATGGCTTGCCGCCATCGTCAGGTCTTCAGACGACGCGATCATCAGCAAGACCCTCGAGGGGATCGTCACCTCCTGGAACCCTGCCGCGGAGCGGATCTTCGGGGTACCGGGAGGCCGAGGATGATCGGCCAATCCATCACCTGCATCATCCCTGAGGAGCGCACCGCCGAGGAGGAGCAAATCCTCGAGCGCATTCGGCGTGGGGAGACGGTCGAACACCTCGAAACCGTGCGCGTGACGAAGGATGGGCGGAAGATCGATATCTCGCTGACCAGCTCGCCAATTAGGGACGCAGGGGGCGAATCATCGGCGCCTCAAGATCGCCCGAGACATCACGGAGCGGACGCGAGCCTCCGCGGCCGTTCATCGAAGCCAGGCCCACACTCACGCGATCTTCGAAGCCGCGTCGGACGCCATCCTCATCGTGGATCAGCGCGGGACGATCATCTCGGCCAATCGAAAGAGCGCAGAGATGTTCCGGTTATCCTCACGAGGGCCTGCTCGGACAGCCGCTGGAGATGCTCTTGCCCGAGCGCCTGCGGAGCCGGCACATCGGCCATCGCGCCTCGTACTTCCAGAATCCCCATGCGCGACCGATGGGTCGTGGTCTCGACCTGGTGGCCCGGAGAGCCGATGGCACGGAGTTCCCGGTGGAGATCTCCCTGAGCTATATCGAAACGGAGGAGGGGCTGCGGGCCCTCGCCTTCGTCACCGATATCACGGAGCGGCAGGTGATGGAACGAGCGGCGCGCGCAAGCCGATCGTTTGGCCGCGCTCGGTCGCCTGTCCGCGGGTATCGCGCACGAGAGTCAACAATCCGATCGGGATCATCTCATCGCGCATCGAGATCATGCTGCGTTGACGCCGAGGGCCCAGCCGCTACCGGGCACGGTGATGGAAGACCTGAAGGTGCTCCATCGCCATGCCCAGCGGGTGGCCGGATTGCCCCACAGGCTGCTGTCCTTTGCCCGTGCGTCGTCGGTCGAACACGTGGCTGTCGACTTGAACCAGGTTGTGGAAGAGACACTCCTGCTCGTGGAAAAGGATCTCGGGTAGCGCGGCATCACGCTCCATCGATCTTTGACGGTGGGCCTCTCCGGTCGTTCACGGAGATCCCAATGCGCTTCAGCAGGTGCTGATCAACCTTTTGACCAACGCCGGGGACGTCCTGGAGGTCGGCGGAGAGATCTCACTGGAGACAAGTCGTGTGTCCGGTGACGAGGGGATGGCCCGGCTGATCGTGCGTGATACCGGACCCGGAATCGCGCCCGAGATTCTGCCGAGAATCTTCGATCCGTTCTACACGACCAAGTCCGACGGCACGGGGCTCGGGCTGTCCATTTCGTACAGCATCGTGCGCGAGCACAAGGGGACGATCGACGTCGAATCGTTGCCGGGAAAGGGAACGATCTTCGTCCTCACCTTTCCTGGCGCAGGAAGGGAGGGGCGAGCGTGAGCCGCGCGCGCGTGCTCATCGTCGACGACGAGCCGGACATGGTCGAGAACTGTGCTCGCATCCTGAAGCCGGCTGGATACGAATGCCTCGTCACCACCGACGCTCGACGGGCTCTGGACATGCTCGAGGCGAGCATCCCGACCTGCTCCTCACGGATTTGAAGATGCCCGGGTCGACGGCATGGAGCTGCTGCACCGCGCTCACGAACTGGACCCCGCCTTGCCCGTGATCATGATCACGGCGTTCGCCAGCGTCGAGTCGGCGGTGGCCGCGGTCAAGGAAGGTGCCTTCGACTACCTGCCGAAGAACTTCTCGGTGGACCAGCTGCGCGGGTGGCCGTGGATCGGGCCCTCCGCCACCGGGGCCTGCAGCGCGAGAACCGCAGTCTCAAGGAGCAGCTCGCCCAGACCTACGGACTCGAGCAACATCATCGGCCGGAGTTCCGGCCATGAGCCGGATATTCGAGCTGGTGCGCAAGGCCGCGCGCTCCGAGGCCAATATCCTGGTGATCGGAGAGTCCGGCACGGGCAAGGAGCTGATCGCGCGGGCCATCCACGCCAATAGTCCGCGAGTGTCGCACCCGTTCGTCCCCGTGGACTGCGCCTCGTTGCCCGAGCAGCTGCTCGAATCCGAGCTCTTCGGGCACGAGAAGGGCGCCTTCACCGGCGCCATACGCACCAAGCAGGGTCTCGTGGAGTCGGCCCACCGCGGCACCCTCTTTCTCGACGAGATCGGCGAGCTGCCCCTGAGTCTTCAGGTCAAGCTCTTGCGCGTGCTGCAGGAGCGGCAGATCCGGCGGGTGGGCGGCACCGGTCTCGTCGATGTGGACGTGCGACTGGTGTCGGCGACGAATCGCGATCTTCGCGAGGACTCCGTCAAGGGGACAGTTTCGCGAGGAGCTCTACTACCGGATCAACGTGATCGCCATCCAGCTTCCTCCGCTCCGGGACCGGGCCGGCGACGTGAAGCTCCTCGTGCACGCCTTTCCTGAAGCGCTACGGGCAGGGGCGGGTGAGAGGCGTCGACGACGAGGCCATGGCCGCCCTCGAACGCTATCGATGGCCGGGCAATGTGCGAGAGCTCCAGAACGTCATCGAGCGAGCCTGCGCCCTCGCCGACACCGAGACCATCGGCCGTCGCGACCTTCCCGACCACGTGCTGGGCGTGGGCGAGGTGCCGCTGGCTGTCCCGGTGGCGGGCGCGGCCGCCGGCATGCCAGAGCCAGGGACCGATCTGACCCTCAAGGACGCCAAAGAGCGCTGGATGGCCGTGTTGGAGGCCTCGTACCTCCGCGACCTCCTCGCGCGAAACGACGGCAACATCTCGGCGGCCGCCAAGGCGGCGGGCATAGACCGCAAGACCTTTCACCGCTTGATCAACAAGCACGACCTCAAGTAGTCGCCGCGATCCTCGCGGCGCGTGGTCGCCCGCGAGCGTGGGGCGGCGGTGACCCAACGAGGAGCGCGCGTCCCACGCCTGCGATCGTCCGCCGACCGCGTAACTCATCGTTTTTACGCTCTCCCTCCCGTGGCACCCCGGTTGCACCACCAGGGTCGTGTGAACCAGTTGCCGGGGTCCAACTTCACAAGGAGAGAACGATGAAACTGACGAAGATTCTCGTTCCGCTCGACGGCTCGAGCCGGGCCGCCGTCGCCATCGACACCGCTATCGATCTGGCCGCGGCTCCTGCAGCCTGGTGCTCCTCAGGGCGGCGGAGGCGCATGTGCTGCCCGCCGTGGATCCTACCGAGATGCAGGTGGCCGTGGTCCGCGAAGCCGAGGAATATCTCGCCTCGGTGCGGGATGACCTGGCCAAGCGCGGCATCACCAATGTCGAGACGAGCGTCTGGTACGGCGCGCCCGCCCACGCCATCATCGAGGGCGCCCGGCTCCAGAAAGCCGACCTCATCGTGATGTCGAGCCATGGGCGAAGTGGTTTGGGCCGGCTCATCCTCGGGAGCGTGGCCGAGTCCGTGCTGCGCGGGACCACCGTCCCGGTGTGCATCGTTCGCGCGCCCGGCGCGCCCCTCGAAGTGCCCCACGGTGAGGCCACTCCCGGGAAGCGGAAAGGCGGCCCTCCATGTATAGGCGGGCCCTGGTCGCCCTGGACGGCTCGGAAGTTGCCGAGACGATCATGCCCTTGATCTTCAAGATCGCCGGTCCTCTCGAGGTGACGCTCCTCCGCGTCAACGTGCCCGTGCGGCCCCTGGTCGTCGAAGGCGCGGGTCAGCCGATATTCGAGGATCCCGAATCGGCGCCGGATCGACGCAGAGGAGTACTTGGCCCCTCTCGCCGTCGACCTTCGGCGTCGGGGCGTCCGCGTGAAGACAGAGGTGCGGCGAGGCGAGGCGGCGGAGGAGATCCTGAAAGCGGCGCGTGAGGCGAAGGCCGATGTCATTGCCATGACCACGCACGGACGGACCGGCCTCGGCCGGCTGCTCTTTGGATCGGTCGCCGAGACGGTGCTGCGCGAGAGCGAGCTGCCCGTCCTCCTCATGCGGTGGTCGGAGGCCGACGTGGCGCGTCTGGCGAGCTCGGCCCGGGCGACCGCAACGGTCGCCAAGCCGGGGGCCGTCGATGAGCCGGCTTCGTCGCATCCTTCACGCGACCGATTTTTCTCCAGCCTCGCGGGCCGGTTTCGCCCGCGCCATGGCCATGGCCAGGGCGGATCGAGCGCAGCTCTTCCTCGTCCACGTGCTGACGCCTCAGGCCGCCCTGGCCGTCAACGGGTACATGTCGCCTCAGATCTATGACGACCTGGGGGCGGCGGCAGAGAAGATACGGCCAGAGACATCTGAGCGCCCTCGAAGCCAAGGCGCGCAAGGGCGGCGTGCGCAGCAAGACGCTGCTGCTCCATGGGCTGGCCGACCAGCAGATCATTCGCGCCGCCCGATCGACGAAGGCAGATCTCATCGTCATCGGCACTCACGGCCGCACGGGACTGGCGAGGCTGTTCCTGGGCAGCGTCGCCTCGCGCGGTGCTGGCCGGCGCGCGCTGCCCTGTCCTGACGGTGCGCGGACACTAACGGTATCTGGAAGGAGGAGCTGGCGATGAAGCGTATGGCGTTTGTAGCGACGGCACTGGTGTTCACCGCGCTCGCCTTCGGCCCCGCCGGGGCGCAATCCGGAAGTCCCGGTGGCCCCCGCAGGCGGCGGACGACGAGCAGATGCAGCAGATGATGAAGCGAATGCAGGACATGCAGGAGCAGATGAGGGGTATGCAGGGTCAGATGCAGGGCATGGGCTCCATGCACGGCGACATGCGCCAGATGATGGCCATGATGGCGCAGATGCAGGGCATGATGCAGCAGCATCGCGAACAGATGGGCATGGGCATGCAGTGTCCGATGGCTGCTCCGCAGCCGCCGGCGAAATCGGAACCCTGACCGAGACCGCACCGCGTACGCATACCCGTGGAACCTGTGAGCGTGAGATGAGCTGGGCAGTCTGGATCAGCGGCCCGCACCGCAAGCGGGAAGACGGCGGTGGCGCGGGCCACCGCCGAGCTTCTCGAGGCACGTGGCGAGCTGGTTCGTGTCCTCGAGCTCGACACCATCCTGTCTCGACTCATCCCGGATCCGAAGAACACGGCGGGCGAACGCGATCTCGTCCACCGCGCCCTCGGGTACATGGCGGCCCGGCTCACGGAGGCGGGGATTCCCGTCATCCTGGACGCGACAGCGCACCGCCGGCGGTGGCGAGTTTGCGCGGGCAACCATCCGGCGCTTTGCGGAGGTTCAGCTCGAGGGAAGACCCGGGGCGAAGGTGCCCGACGTCGACGTGCCCTATGAGCCGGCGCTCGCCCCGGAGCTCGTGATTGACACGACACGCTCCGACGTGTCGCGGAGTGCGGCCGCCGTCGCCTCTCTCGCCGAGCAGCTCGCCTCCGGCACGACGGGTAAGCGAGAAGGCGTGATGCGGTGGGCAATCTGGATCACCGGCCGGCCCGGCAGTGGCAAGACGACGCTTGGCCCGCCGGGTCGCGGAGCTTCTCGCGACCGAGCCCGTGCCCACGACGGTCCTGGACCTGGCTTTCGCCCGCCGCTCCATTGCGGGACGCGAGTGGGCCACCGAGGGACAGGAAGAGGTCGTCCATCGGACTCTGGCCTCACCGCCAAGCTTCTGACCGAAGCCGGCGTGGCCGTGATCCTCGACGCGACCGCGCCGAGGCGCGCCTGGCGAGAGCTGGGGCGCGAGTGGATCACCCACTTCGCGGAGGTCCAGCTCATCTGTCCCGAGGAGATCTGCGCGACGCGCGAGCGGGCCGCGCGCTGGCATCTGGGAGGCGCTCGACTGGATCCCCCCGGGCAGGGGACAGCCGCCCCCGACATCGCCCTCGCATACGAGGAATCCTTGTACCCGGAGCTTCGCCTCCATACCCACGCTCCCGATCTCACCATCTCGGTGGAGGAAGTGCTCCGGCTGGCCAAGCGTCTGGAGCGGAGGGCCACCGCTCGAGCCATCGACCAGGAAAGGAGCATCACATGAAAGTGCGTGAACTCCATGACGGGCGCCCTCATCACCGTGAGCCCTGAGATCGGCATCTTCGAAGCCCGGCAAACCATGTTGAAGGAGCGCATCCGCCACCTGCTCGTGAAGGAAGGGGGCCGCCTCGTCGGCATCGTCACCGACCGCGACATTCGCTTGAACCTGCCCTCGCAGGCCACGAGTCTCTCGGTGTGGGAGGTCAACCATCTGCTCTCCCGGCTCACCGTGGGCGAGGTCACTGACCAAGGGGGTGATCATCACCGGCCCCGACCAGGAAGCGCGGGCGGCCGCGCGGCTCATGCTCGAGCACAAGATCGGCGCCCTGCCCGTGCTCGACGGCGCGCACCTGGTCGGCATTCTCACCGGAGACGGACATCCTGCGCGCTTCGCGCGTGCCCCCGAGGCAGCCGGGCGGACCTGAGACACGTGAACCAGATCCTGGTGGTTGAGGATGAGCCGGACATGGGGGCGACCTACGAGCGACTGCTCCGCCGCGCGGGGCACCGGGTGGTGAGGGGCTGCCTCGCGCGCCGAGGGGATGCGGCTGCTGGAAAGCCTGCGGCCGTGGCTCGTCATCTCCGACCTGCGGCTCCCGGACGGCGACGGGCTCTGACATCATCCGGGCGGCTCAGCAGTTCGACCTGCCCCGGCTGTGATCGCCATCACCGCCTTCTCGTCGCGTGACACCCGCCAGGCGGCTCTGGACGCCGGGGCCAGTGCCTTTCTCGCCAAACCGTTCGTCATCGCCGAGTTCTCGAGCCTCGTCGAGGATCTGATGAGTCGTCGCGATGACGGTCCCTAACGTGGTGATGATCGGCTCCGCGGATGAAACGTAACGGGGCGACTCGAAGGGTTCGAGCGCTGATTCGCTGAAAAAGGAAAGGAGACCACGATCATGCCAGCCAGCTCCCTGACCATCACGGACAATCGCACGGGCAAGGCCTACGAGGTGCCGATCGCCAATGGCGCCATCCGCGCCATGGATCTCCGCCAGATCCGCACGGATCCCGATGACTTCGGGCTCTCTCGTATGACCCAGCCTTCACCAACACCGCGTCGACGATCAGCTGCATCACCGAGATCGACGGCGACCGCGGTATTCTCGCTACCGCGGCTATCCCATCGAGGAGCTGGCGGAGCGCTCCAACTATCTCGAGGTCGCCTACCTGGTGCTGCACGGCGAGCTGCCGACCCTCGCCGAGATGGACCGGTGGATCTACGACATTACCCACCACACCTGGGTGCACGAGAACCTCAAGAAGCTCATGGAGGGCTTCCACTACGACGCCCACGCCATGGGGATGCTCGTATCCGGGGTGGCGGCGCTGTCCACCTTCTACCCCGACGTCGAAGGACGGCGCGGATCCGGCCACGCGACGGCTGCAGATCGTGCGCCTCATCGCCAAGATGCCGACCCTGGCCGCCTTCGCCTATCGTCACAGTCTGGGCCTGCCCTACAACTACCCGGACAACGAGCTGTCCTACACCGGGAACTTCCTGAACATGCTCTTCAAGGCGACCGAGCCGAAATACCACCCCAACGCGACCCTCGAGCGCGCGCCTGGAGGTGCTCTTCATCCTGCACGCCGACCACGAGCAGAACTGCTCGACCAACGCCGTCCGCGCCGGTCGGCTCGTCCCAGGTCGACCCGTACTCGCGCGGTGGCGGGCGGCGTGGCTGCGCCTGTACGGGCCGCTGCACGGCGGCGCCAACGAAGAGGTGCTGCGGATGCTGGAGGAGATCGGCTCCAAGGAGCACATCCCCGCCTTCATCAAGGGGGTCAAGAGACGGCAACGAGCCGGCTCATGGGCTTCGGCCATCGCGTATACAAGAACTACGACCCGCGCGCCAAGATCATCAAGCGCATGGCCGACGAGGTGTTCGAGGTGACCCGGCCCAGTCCGCTCCTCGCCCGTGGCCCTCGAGCTCGAGCGGATCGCGCTCGAGGACGAGTACTTCATCTCGCGCAAGCTCTATCCGAACGTGGACTTCTATTCCGGCCTCATCTACCAGGCCATGCGGCTTCCCGGTGGAGATGTTCCCCGTGCTCTTCGCCATTCGCCCGGACGAGCGGCTGGCTCGCCCAGTGGCAGGAAATGCGCGGCGACCCGGAGCAGAAGATCGCCCGGCCGCGCCAGCTCTATCTCGGATCCGGGAAGCGAGCATACGTCGAGATGGGGAAGAGGGAGGAGGCGCGGGAGCGCCGGGCATGAACGGGAGCCTGCGCTTCGACCGGGCCCCCGGCGCGTGTACTGGGAGGTGACGCGGGCCTGTGATCTCGCGTGCCGCCACTGCCGCGCCGAGGCCGCGCCTGAGCCCGATCCGTCCGAGCTGGATCCGGAGGAAGGACTGCGCCTCATCTCGGAGCTGGCGGAGTTCGGCCCGCCGCTGCCCCATCTGGTCTTGACGGGCGGCGATCCGCTCAAGCGCCTGACCTGTTTGCGCTCTCATCGCCGCGGCGCGGGCGCCGCGGCTTCGGTGTATCGGTGGCGCCGAGCGCCACGCCGCTTCTGGACGCAGGAATCATCGCGCGCCTCAAGGCGGCTGGAGTGGAAGCCATCTCCCTCAGCCTGGACGGCTTCGGACGCGGCCCGCCACGACGCCCTGCGCCGGATAGACGGCTGCTTCGATCGGACCCTCGTGGCCGCGCGGGCCTGTGCCGCGGTGGGGCTGCCCTTTCAGGTCAACACTCTGCGTGAGCGAAGAGACGCTGGACGATCTGCCCGCGATCCATCGCCCTGGCGACCGAGCTCGCGCCGCCGCGTTGAGTCTCTTCTTTCTCGTCGCGATCGGGCGGGGCGCGGTGCTCGAGCCCATCACCGCCGACGCCTGCGAAGAGCTCTTCGAGCGTCTCCTCGACCTGGGTGACGGCGGCAGGCGCCGGGCGTGGCCCCATCATCACGACCGACGGAGGCGCCGCACTTCCGTCGCGTCGTCCTCGAGCGGGCGCGGCGCGCCGGACGCGGTGAGGCAGCCTCGCCGCAAGGCCATATGGGCCACGGCGCGGGCATCCGCGACGGCAACGGCATCATGTTCATCTCCCACACCGGCGGGGTACATCCGTCCGGATTCTTTCCCCTCGCGGCCGGCGATGCGAGAATCGGCGGATCCCGTCGCGCTCTACCGCGATTCGGATCTGTTCCGAGCGCTGCGCCGCCCAGACCTCCTGACCGGTCGCTGCGGGCGCTGCGAGTACGCCGAGTCATGCGGCGGCTCGCGGGCCCGTGCCTTCGCGGCGACCGGCGACGCCTATGGCGGAGGATCCCCTCTGCTCCTACGAGCCGGCCGTCTGAAGCAGATGCCTCAGTGGGGCTTCCGCGCCCCACCGAGCCCAGCCGGCGGGATCACGGCCCGAGCAAGCCTTCTCGCCCTTCTGCCGTCCAACCACCCGACTCTCCTGAGAGATTCCGCGGGTCCCCAGCGTCTCGGTCCCCGCCGGACTGCTGGTATACCACTTGCTCTCCTCTCTGCTAACCGCTTCACGTACACGGTGAGGAAAGGCGCGGCGCCTCAAAGGAGAGCAGATGGGTGGGATCACGGCGATTGACGCGGGTACGAGATCCACCCCAAGGAAATTCAAGTCACCGTGGACGGCAACGAGGCCGCGGCCGCCGTGGCGCTATCGACTGAGCGACGTGATCGCCATCTATCCGATCACACCGTCCTCCACGATGGGCGAGTGGGCCGACCAGTGGGCGGCCGCGCACCAGCGCCGATCTCCGGGGCACGGTGCCCACGGTGATCGAGATGCAGAGCGAAGGCGGGGCGGCCGGTGCGCCTGCACGGGGCCTCCTGACGGGAGCGCTCGCCACCACCTTCACGGCGTCCCAGGCCTTCTCCTCGTGATCCCCAACATGTACAAGATCGCGGGCGAGCTGACGCCGCACCGTCTTCCACGTGGCCGCGCGCTCCCTCGCCACTCAGGCCCTGTCCATCTTCGGCGACCACAGCGACGTGATGGCCGCGCGCGCCACCGGCTTCGCCATGCTCGCGTCGAGCTCGGTGCAGGAGGCCATGGACATGGCGCTGGTGGCTCACGCCTCGACCCTCGCGGCGCGGCTGCCCGTTCCTGCACTTCTTCGACGGCTTTCGCACGTCCCACGAGGTGACGAAGATCGAGCCGCTCGCCCGCGGCGGACCTGCGCGCCATGATCGACGACGATCTGGTCCGGGCCCATCGCGCCCGCGGCGCTGTCGCCCGATCACTCCGTGATTCGCGGCACCGCCCAGAACCCGGACGTGTACTTCCAGGCGAGGAGACGGTGAATCCGTTCTACCTGGCCTGTCCCGCCATCGTGCAGGACGCCATGGACAAGCTCGGCGATCTCACCGGCCGCCGCTACCGCCTGTTCGACTACGCGGCGGCGCCTCGACGCCGAGCGGGTGATCGTGCTGATGGGTTCCGGGGCGGAGACGGTCCAGGAGACAGTCGAGCACCTGGCGGCCCAGGGCGAGAGAGTCGGCGTGCTCAAGGTCCGGCTCTATCGCCCGTCTCCTCGGCGGAGTACTTCCTCGCGGCGCTGCCCGCTACCGTGCGGACGCTCGCCGTGCTCGACCGCACCAAGGAGCCCGGGCAGCGTCGGTGAGCCGCTCTTCCTCGATGTCATGGCGACGGTGAGCGAGGCCGCAGAGCTCGGCCGGGCGCCGTTGCCACGGCGCCGCGCATTCTCGGTGGCCGGTACGGTCTGGATCCAAGGAATTCACGCCCGGCCATGGTGAAGGGCATTTTCGATGAGATGAGCAGAGCGCGGCCGCGCCGCCACTTCACCATCGGCATCCACGACGATGTGACCCACACCAGCCTCGGACTACGACCCCTCGTTTCCGACCGAAGACCCGGCCACCGTCCGCGCGGTCTTCTACGGCCTGGGCGCCGACGGAACGGTCGGCGCCAACAAGAACTCCATCAAGATCATCGGCGAGGAGACGGACAACTTACGCCCAGGGCTATTTCGTCTATGACTCGAAGAAGTCCGGATCGGTGACGGTGTCCCATCTCCGTTTCGGACCGCGGCCCATCCGTTCGACGTACCTGATCGAGCCGCGCGACGTTCGTGGCCTGCCATCAGTTCTCCTTCCTCGAGCGCCTCGACGTGCTGCAGCCGGCCGAGCCGGGCGCGGTGTTCCTGATCAACACCGTCTTTGGTCCCGGCGAGGTCTGGGATCATCTGCCCCGGCCGTGCAGGAGCAGATCATCGTCAAGCGTCTGCGCGTCTTCGTCATCGACGGCAACCGGGTGGCGCGCGAGGCGGGCATGGGCGAGGCGCGTCAACACCGTGCATGCAAACCTGTTTCTTCGCCATCAGCGGCGTGCTGCCGCGCGGACGAGGCGCATCGCCGCCATCAAGCATGTCGATAGAGAAGACGTACGGGAAGCGCGGCGAGGCGGTGGTGCGGAAGAACTGGGCGGCGGTGGACAGCGCTCTCGAGCACCTGGCCGAGGTGACGGTACCGGGTCGGACGACGAGCGCGCTGGGCATTCGTCCGCCCGTGCCGGTCGACGCGCCTGAATTCGTTCAGCGCGTGACGGCGACGGATGATCGCGGGGAGGGCGACTCGCTCCCGGTGAGCGCGCTGCCCTCCGACGGCACGTATCCTACCGGGACCGCGCAGTGGGAGAAGCGCAACATCGCGCTCGAGATCCCCGCGTGGGACGAGGCGCTGTGCATCCAGTGCGGCAAGTGCGTGCTCGTCTGCCCGCATGCGGTGATCCGCGCGAAGGTCTATGCGCCCACTGTTGCTGGACGGCGCGCCGTCCGCGTTCAAGTCGGCGCCGGCGCGCTGGCGCGAGTTCGGCGACGCCCGCTTCACGCTGTCAGGTCTCGCCGGCGGACTGCACGGGCTGCGCGCTCTGCGTCGAGGTGTGCCCGGCCAAGAGCAAGAGCGAGGTACGCCACAAGGCCATCAACATGGCGCCGCTGCGCCGCTCCACGATCAGGAGGCGGCGAACTGGAAGTTCTTCCTGGGGCTGCCCGGAGCGGACCGCCACGCGCTCAACGCGGCCAGATCGAAGGACGTCCAGCTCCTGAGCCCCTGTTCGAATTCTCCGGAGCCTGCGCCGGCTGTGGCGAGACTCCGTACCTCAAGCTCCTGAGCCAGCTCTTCGGCGACCGCGCCGTCATCGCCAATGCCACCGGCTGCTCGTCGCATCTACGGAGGCAATCAGCCGACCACGCCATGGACGATCAATCGCGACGGACGGGGGACCGGCCTGGGCCAACTCGCTCTTCGAGGACAACGCCGAGTTCGGTCTCGGCATGCGGCTCGCCTCGACAAGCAGGCGGAGATACGCGAGCGAGCTGGTCGACTCGGCTCGGGCCGGCGCTGGGCGAGCCTCGGGGCCGGCGCTGCTCGGCGCCGATCAATCCACGGAGGCGGGGATCGAAGCCCAGCGGAGCCGGGTCGCGCGAGCTCAAGGAACGCTGCGTGGGCTCGACGAGCCCCGCGAGGCGCGAGCTTCGGGTTTCTGGCGCGATGCTCTGGTGAAGAAGAGCGTGTGGATCGTGGGCGGCGACGGCTGGGCCTACGACATCGGCTTCGGCGGGCCTCGATCACGTGCCTGGCCTCGGGCCGCAAACGTGAACGTGCTCGTGCCTCGACACCGAGGTCTACTCGAACACCGGCGGCCAGATGTCGAAGGCGCACTCCGCGTGGTGCGGTCGCGAAGCTTCGCCGCGGGCGGCAAGCCGACGGCGCAAGAAGGATCTGGCGCTCATGGCCATGACCTACGGCACGGTCTACGTGGCCCGCGTGGCCATGGGCGGCAGCGACGCCGCAGACATCCACAGGCGTTCCGCGAGGCGGAAGCGTACCAGGGCCGTCGCTCATCATCGCCTACAGCCACTGCATCGCCCACGGCTACGATCTGCGCCACGGCATGGATCAGCAGAAGGCCGCCGTCCTGTCCGGCCACTGGCCGCTCTTCCGCTACAACCCGGATCTGGCCGGGCAGGGCCAGCCTCCGCTCCAGCTCGATTCCAAGGCGCCGAGCGTGCTCGCTCAAGTCGTACGCCTACAACGAGACCGCGCTACTCGATGCTGCGCCCACAGCGATCCGGAAACCGCCCGGCGAGCTCCTGGAAGAGGCGCAGAGCGATGTTCGCGCGCGCTGGCGGCATGTACGAGCATCTGCCGGCGCTGCCCGTGGCGCGGGCCGGCGCCGCCGCTGGGGAAAGACCATGATCGATCTCACCACGCGGTATCTGGGACTTCGCCTCTCGAGCCCGCTCGTGGCCTCGGCGGGCCCCCTGTGCGAGCGACGTGGACAACATCCGCCGCATGGAAGATGCGGAGCAGCGGCCGTGGTGCTCCCCTCGCTCTTCGAAGAGCAGATCACCCTCGAGAGCGACTATCTCGACCATCATCTCTCCGCACGGCACCGAGAGCTATCGCGGAGTCGCTCACGCTACTCTTTCCGACATGGGCAGCTACAACCTCGGGCCCGACGCCTACCTCGAGCATCTCCGCCGGGTCAAGGCCGCCGTGCGGATCCCGTCATCGGCAGCCTCAACGGCGTGTCCACGGGCGGCTGGATCGGCTACGCGCGGAAGATCGAGCAGGCGGGCGCCGACGCGCGTGGAGCTCAACATCTACTACGTCCCCACCGATCCCGAGATGACGGCGGCCCAGGTCGGAGGACATGTACGTGGAGCTGGTCCGCGACGTGAGAGGCGGAGCGTGAAGATTCCCCGTCGCGGTCAAGATCGGGCACGCCTTCAGCGCGCTCGCCCACCTCGCCGCAGCGGATGGATCGCGCGAGGGCGCGACGGCGCTGGTGCTCTTCAATCGTTCTACCTGCCCGACTTTCGATCTCGAGCGCCTCGAGTGGTGCCCCGCCTGACGCTGTCAGAGCCCCACGAGCTGCTCGTCAGCCTCCACCGGTCGCCATCCTCGTACGGTCACATCAAGGCGGCGGCTGGCGGTGACGGGGGCGTCCACGAGGCGAAGATGCAGGTCATCAGGCCATGATGGCGGGCGCCCGGGCGTCCCATGATGACCTCAGCGCTCCTCCAGCGCGGCATCGATGCATTCACGTGAGCGTCGTGCGCGCCGCCGCGCTCGCTTGGTGGATGGAGGCGCACGAGTACGAGTCCATCGACGCAGATGCAGGGGCAGCATGAGCTACCGCTCCGTGGCCGGGAGCCGGCCGCCTTCGAGCGCCTAACTGCTACATGAAGTGCTGAGCTCGTACGCCCTGCCCGCCCAGGGGAGTCCTGGCGCCCCGCGAACGTCCGGCCCGAGCGCCGCAGCCAACGGCAAGGAGCCGCCTCAGGGCGGACGGTAGAGTCCCGCGTCGCGCGCCGCCGTGGCGGAGCCTGGTGTTTCGGCGTGTTAGTTCCAGCGAATGCGTGGCACGGCGGTTGCTCAACTGGTCGAGAGGTTCGCGATCCATCGAACGGACGCGGACGGCCATGACGGCCGGCCCGGCCAGAGGAAGAGTCGACGATGCGATGCCGTGAATGTGGCAATGGAGCCTGATCGCCGATAGCCGTGTCTCGGCATCGTGGCGGCACCGGCCTTGCCGCGGCCGGGACGAGATCGCGTTGGGCTCGGCGATTTCCCAGACCGGCAAGTACGCGCGCGAGGGCAAGTTCTACGTGGACGCTTACACACTCACGGTGGACGCCGTCAACAGGCGGAGGCGTCAAGATCGCCGGCAAGCCCCTACAAGCTGGTACTCAAGCTCTACTGACGGATCAGAGCGATCCCAAACCTGAGCGTCCGACTCTTCGCCCGACTGCGTGACCTCCGGACAGGGTCAACTTCCTCCTCGGCCCCTATTCGAGTGGGATCACCGATCCCGGCGAGCGCGGTGTCCGAGAAGTACGAGGTCCCGCATGGTCCAGGGCGGGGGCGCCTCTCGGCAAGATTCTTCGACCGGGGCTACATGGCACATCTTCGGCACCCTGCCCAAGGCCGGAGTTCTACTTCCAGTCGGCGATCGAGGCGGCGCGCAAGTTCACCCCGCGCGTGCAGACCGCCGCGCTCCTCTACTCCAACGAGGCCTTCGACCGCAGCGTGCGCCGAGGGCGCCCGGCAGTGGCTCAAGGAGCAGAAGATCGACAAGGTCTACGACGAGGAGTACCAGCCGGCGACGCAGGACTTCACGTCGGTGCTGGCCGTCCTCAAGAGCAAGAACCCCGATCTCGTCCTGGTCGCCGGGCCACGAGGAGAACGCGCTGAACTTCATCCGGCCAGGCCCAGGCCGCCGACCTGGCTCCGAAGATGATGGTGCTTCACCGTCGGGCCGCCCACCGCCGACTTCCGCAAGACGCTGGGCAAGGCCGCCGAGTACGTCTTCGGCATCACGCCGTGGCTGCCGGACATGGAGGTGGGCGGCGAGATCTTCAAGTCGCGCGCGCGACTTCGCGAAGCAGTTCCAGGACGCGCTTCGGCTACGCGGCGGACTATCACGTGGCCTCCGGCGCCGCCGACGTGCTCGTCTACAAGGCCGCCATCGAGAAGGCGCAGATCGCTCGACGCCAAGAAAGTGCGCGACGCGCTCGCCGCGCTGGACGTCGAGACGCTCTACGGCCGCGTGAAGTTCGGAGCCGACCGGCCAGATCGCCATCGGGCCAGGTGCGTCGTCCAGATCCAGGAGGGCAAGGTGGTACCCGTCTACGCCTTCGGCAAGATCGCTCGGCAAGCCGGTCTATCCGGCACCCAAGTGGAGCGTGCGCAAGTAGCGCCCATGCTCGCCCTCCAGGTGCTCATCAACGGGATTCTGCTCGGCGGTCTGTACGGCCTCATGGCCCTCGGCATGTCGCTCATCTGGGGCGTCATGAACATCGTGAACATCGCCCACGGCGCCGCTCATCATGCTGGGCGCCTACGCTGACCTTCTGGCTGTTCACGCTCTGGGGTGCGGGACCCGTTCGTCTCGCTGCCCGCTGACGATCGCTGCGCCTCTTCGTCTACGGCTACTGCCTGCAGCGCTTCGCTGCTGAACCTGATCGTGCGCGCGCAGCTCTTCCTGACGCTGCTCATCACCTTCGGCGTCGAGGTCGTGATGGTCAACCTCGCGCGCATCCTCTGGTCGTCGGACCTCCGGCAGGTGACGCCGACCTACGCCGGCGCCAACTTCGCCGTCGGCGGGCTGACCATCCCCTACGTCCGTCTGTGGGTGTTCGTCACCACGTCGTGTTCTGTCCGTCCTCTTCCTGCTCGTCCTGGAGCAGACGCGGCTGGGCCGCGCCATCCGCGCGACCTCTGAGGAGCTGCGCGCGGCGCGTCTGACGGGCATCCCCGTCGCCCACATCTACGCGGTGACCTTCGGCCTGCGGCGCGCGCTGGCCGGCGCGGCGGGCGGGCTGTGGGGCATGCTCTTTCCCGATCACGCCCGTGATGGGCGGCGCGGCTCACCCTCAAGTCCTTTCGTGGTGGCCGTCCTGCGGCGGGCTCGGCACGATGATGGGCGCGATCGTCGGGCGGTCTCGTGCTCGGGCTCGCCGAGTCGTTCACCGCGACGCTATCTCGGTCCCACCTATCCCAACGCGATCAGCTTCGGCCTCCTCGTGCTGATCCTGATCGTTCCGCCCCACCGGCATCCTGGCGGGCAGGACGGCCTGATGCGCGCAGCGTCTCGGCCGCTGGTCCCGCTCGTGCGTCGGTCGCGCTGGCGGTGCCGCGGCCTGATCGCCGCTGGCCCTCGGCGGGCTCGTCGCCCTTCATGGTGCAGTTCGTCATCAACCTCTTCATGCTGGCCATCCTCGCCGAGAGCTGGAACATCATCGGCGGGTTCACTGGCTATGCCTCCTTCGGCAACGTGGCGTTCTTCGGCATCGGCGCCTACACGACGGGCATCCTCCTCACCGCAGGCGGCGTGGCCCTTCGCGCTGGCGCTGCCCGCGGGCGGGCTGCGTGGCCATGGCGCTTCGCCGGACTGATCGGCCTGCCCATCCTGCGACTGAAGGGCCACTACTTCGCCATCGCGACGCTCGGCGTCGCCGAGACGATGCGCGAGATCGTCTACAACCTCGAGATCACCGGCGCCGGCACGGGCCTGACCATGCCGATCACGCACGAGTCCGCTCCTGTTCTTCTTACCTGATGCTGGGCATCCTGGTCGCGGCGACCCTCGTCGAACTGCGTGGCTCTCGCGCCTCGCGTTCGGCTACGGGCTGATCGCCATCCGCGAGGACGAGGATGCCGCCGGCGGCCATGGGCATCAACACCGCGCTCTACAAGACGCGCCGCCTTCGCGCCTCGGGCGCCTTCGCCGGGCCTCGCTGGCGGCGGTCTTCGCCTACTGGATCACGTTCATCGACCCCGACGCGGCGTCGTTCAGGGTCATCGTGACCATCCAGATGATCATCATGGCCGGTGTTCGGCGGCGCCGGCACGGTGCGTGGGCCCGCTCCTCGGCGCCCTCGTGCTGCGCCTCGGTGTCCGAGCTGCTGTCCACCCAAGCTGGTCGAGCTCTGGCCGAGCTGTTCAACGGCCTCATCGTCATCCTCGTGGTGCTCTTCATGCCCAAGGGTCTCGCGGACGTGATCGCGCAACGGCGAGTTCTCGCTGCAAGCTCTGCCCGGAACCTCCGCGAGTACCGCGTGCAGCGCCATGGCCCTCATCGAGGCACGCGGGTGACCAAGCGGTTCGGCGGGCTGGCCGCCGTGTCCGAGGTGAGCTTCGACCTCGCAGGACGGCGAGATCCTCGGCCTCATCGGTCCCAACGGATCGGGCAAGACGACGCTGGTCAACGTGATCACGGGCGCCCTGCCGCATCGGCGGGAGACGTGCGCTTCCGGGGGCACTCGCTGCGCGGCCGTCCCTCGTATGCGATCGGGCGGCTTGGGTGAGCCGCACCTTCCAGATCGTCAAGCCGTTCCGCAACCTCACCGGTCGATCGCTTGGTGATGCGTGCCCTCTTAGCAATACGTAACTGAACGAAGTACAA
>ERZ1370068.5937-contig-4941_pt1 | contig 29033 bp, 41 predicted proteins | sample MGYA00561227_ERZ1370068 | MGnify/ENA primary metagenome ERZ1370068 (study PRJEB38410, sample SAMEA6850437) | metagenome | study: Metagenomic assessment of the ecological functions of the soil: analysis of the soil microbiota associated with the...
TGACTTATCAGTTACCTGAATTGGCACGACTCTGGTCGGCGACACGCGTGATTTGGCGGTCAGAGACTTGGCCTTGTTACGGCCCACCTTTTCAACGTTCTCGAACTCGTGCGTGCCCAGTTCTTCATTGGTTTTGGCGTCAACGATGATGTAGTTCCAGCGGATGGCTTTGATGGGCTTGCCGCCATCATTTTGAATCTCAGTCGAATAGAGGAAGAAAGGGCCTTTTCTCTCGGCGAATGTCGGAGAGTCGTCAGAGCTTGAGGTACTGCCCGAGCTGGAATCGCTCTCTGCTTTCCAGGATGGATCCACGTTTGGACCAGGCCCAACTTGTTGCCACTTATATTTGCGGATGGTAATTCCCGGCGGTGTTTCGCCGCTTTGAATTTCCTGCGCCTGAGACGTGACCACCCCAGAGCCAACAGAAACAAGCAGATCAGTTTCATTCTATTTGGATGAGTTGGAGTTCTATGGCCGTTCATAAACCCACGCCGTGGCGCTGTCTGAAGCGAATGTTCGCCGGTTTCGAGTGCCGTGGGTTTGCACGCCGGAGGGGCGCGTACCTAACGCTTCAGCAGTTTCCAACCTGACGGCAGCACGGCAGCTGCCAGCGAGATTTTGACGATGTCACCCGGAATGAATTTCAGCACGGTGGCGAAGAACGTGATAGACGGCGATGTACGCATAACCAAAGAAAACCATAACCAGCCGCTGAGCATGATCAGGATCGAGCCGACCGCCATCGCCGCCGCCGCCGTCAGGAATTTTCGATCCCAGCCGTGCTCAGCGAATGCGCCGGTGATGAAAGCGCCAGCCGGAAAGGCGACCAGGTAGCCACCCGTTGGTCCCATCAGATGAAGAATGCCACCGTGTCCGCCAGAAAAGAATGGCAAGCCGATCGCGCCTTCAAGCAGATAAACAATCATCGTGATTGCACCCAGACGCGATCCGAGTAACGCGCCGGTCAGCAGCACGGCGAACGTCTGTCCGGTGATAGGAACCGTGCCCACCGGAATTACGATTTGCGCGGACAGCGCCGTGAGCAAACTAAACCCAAACACCAGGCCAACTTGTCTGACAAAATCCAGCGGCGCCAGCGCGACGCCTAGTAATGTTTCAGGCTTTGCGATTGAAGTATTCATCCGTAACCTCTGAATATCTGACCTCTGATCCCCGACCTCTGACTTCTGTCTTTACGGGCGCACGCACAGCACCGGACAGGGAGCGTTCCTGATGATGAACTCGGCCGTGTCAGTCAGCTTTGGATCGCCGCCGGAACCGAGCGAAGTGGTGATGGCGACCAGATCGGCCTTATGACGGGCCGCGTATTCGAGCACTTCTTCGCCGACGCCGCCGTGCAGCCGCTGGAACTTGCTGCAACTACCTTCAGCCTCTTTAAAGAAGCGTTCAATAATTGACTGTCCGCCGTCGGCCGGCTCTTCGTCGCCTTCATTGAAGACGCACAAGGTCTCGAGCTCTGCTTTGGTTTTGTGGCGATCGAAGCCGCGACCGGCAGAATCTGTTTTGAGTCTTCGGCGAGGTCCGTCACAAAAAGTATGCGCTTAAAACGATCGATGGGACGGGTCGTCCGCCGGGGCCCGTACAATCGGGCGATGATCGTGGGAATCTTTGAATCACGGGCCACCTGTTCGGCGACGCTGCGACCCAGGAAGAATTGGGCCACGTCGGAACGTCCGTGCGAGAGCCATGACGATCAAATCGCAGGTGCGCTCCTGAGCGTGACGCATGATTACCTGGGCCGGATCCTCTGCGTCCTTCGGGACGATCGTTTCAATCACTCGAACTGACGACGCGCCGGTCGGCACCGCGGGAAATTCATAGCGAGATGTTTCGGTGATGTGTGGATCTCCGCCGTGCGCAATATGAATCGATTGGACGATCGCGTCATATTGCGCGGCCACCGCCAGGGCCAGCGGAAAAGCGCTGTTGGCGACTGCCGAGAAATCGGTCGGAAAAAGGATCGAGCGAATCATGACGTCAAGCAGTGAGACGGGTACGCAGTTACTCACTCACTAAAACTTCTTCTCACTGCTTACGCGCCACACTGCGATTTTACTTTAGTACCGCGCACTGGTCTACCTTTAAAAAAGTGGCCCGGGCTCCCGCCCATGGAATCACGCGCAAGATGCGCGGGCCACCTACTTATCGGTGCCGATTCGCATTCCGTGAAAGGAACGGGCTACGAAAAAGACACTAATCAAAAGAAGACCGCAGCCAGGATGTATCCCAGGGTCGCACCGTTCTTGTTCGTCAGGCTTACCGCCAATTCTACCGCCAGCAAACCAAACAACGTGGTGAACTTGATGACCGGGTTCATGGCCACCGACGAAGTGTCTTTGAAGGGATCGCCCACCGTGTCGCCTATGACCGTGGCGTCATGCAGCGGCGTACCTTTCTGCTTCATATCGACTTCGACAACTTTCTTGGCGTTGTCCCAGGCGCCGCCGGCATTGGCCATGAAGATCGCCTGGTAAAGCCCGAAGATGGCGATCGAAATCAGATAGCCAATGAAGAAGAACGGCTCGAGGAAAGCGAAAGCCAGCGTGGAAAAGAACACGCCCATGAAAATATTGAACATGCCCTTCTGCGCGTACTTGGTGCAAATCTCGACGACTTTCTTGCTGTCCTCAACGGACGCCTTTTCGACGCCTTCCAGTTTGATGTTGGCCTTAATGAACTCAACTGCGCGGTAAGCGCCGGTGGTGACGGCTTGCGTTGAGGCGCCGGTGAACCAATAGATCACCGCACCGCCCATAATCAGTCCCAGCACGAAGGGCGCGTGCAGCAGCGAAAGGCTTTCCGTGTTTTGGTTAGTCCTTCCGTCAGCGCCATGATGATCGAGAAGATCATCGTGGTGGCGCCGACCACGGCGGTGCCGATGAGCACTGGTTTGGCCGTCGCCTTGAAAGTGTTTCCGGCGCCGTCGTTCTCTTCCAGCAAATGCTTGGCGCGCTCAAAAGCGACCGTTATGTTGTATTGGCTCTTGAGTTCTTCAACGATGTTCGGCTCCTGCTCGATCAGCGACAACTCATAAACGGATTGTGCGTTGTCTGTGACCGGGCCGTAGGAATCGACGGCGATCGTAACCGGGCCCATGCCGAGGAAACCGAAAGCGACGAGACCGAAACCGAAAACCGGCGCAATATGAATCGTAGCGGTAGAGACCATCAAAGCGTCCAGTCCCAACGTGCTGATGATGAACGCTATGCCCATCAAACCGAGAATGCTGATACCCAGCCAGTAAGCCGAAAAATTTCCGGCGACAAAACCCGACAAGATGCCCAGCGAGGCGCCGCCTTCTTCGGCCGACTTCACGACTTCCTGCACGTGTCGGGAATCGGTTGAGGTAAATACTTTGACCAACTCTGGAATTACTGCGCCCGCCAAAGTGCCGCACGAAATGATCGTGGCTAACTGCCACCAAAGCGAACTGTTGCCGCTCAACACCGGAATCATTAAGTACGAGACGATGTACGTGAGCGCAATAGAAACGATTGAAGTGATCCAAACCAGAGAAGTCAGCGGCGCTTCAAAATTCATGTCTCCGGCATTGGCGTACCGCGCCTTGGCGATGGCGGCGTTAAGGAAATACGAAGCCGCGCTGGAGATGAGCATCATGATGCGCATCACGAAAATCCAGACCAGCAACTGAATCTGAACTGTGGGATTCGGAACTGCTAATAAAATAAAAGTGATCAGAGCCACGCCGGTTACGCCGTAGGTTTCAAAACCGTCAGCGCTGGGTCCGACTGAGTCGCCGGCGTTGTCACCGGTGCAGTCGGCAATCACGCCCGGGTTACGCGCGTCGTCTTCCTTGATCTTGAAGACGATCTTCATCAGGTCTGAACCGATGTCGGCAATCTTGGTGAAGATGCCGCCGGCGATACGCAGCGCCGCCGCGCCGAGCGACTCGCCGATCGCGAAACCGATGAAGCACGGACCGGCGTATTCGCCCGGAATGAACAGCAGAATGAACAGCATGATCAGCAGCTCGACGCTGATCAAAAGCATGCCGATGCTCATGCCGGCCTTTAATGGGATCGCGTAAATCGGATAAGGCTTGCCTTCGAGGCTGGCGAAAGCGGTTCGCGAATTGGCGAACGTGTTGACGCGAATACCGAACCACGCGACGCCGTAACTGCCGGCGATGCCGATCAGACTGAACAGCAAAATCATCGGCACGGTCAGAAATATCGGATGTCCCGGCACTGGCCGCAAAATGCCAAAGTAGGCGATCACGATGATCGCGATGAAGATCCAGAGAATCATGATGAACTTGCCCTGCGTAATCAGGTAGGTTTTGCAGGTCTCGTAAATCAGTTCCGAGATTTCCTTCATCGAGCGATGCACCGGCAGATTCTTCAACTGCATGTAAATCGCCAGCCCGAACAGCAATCCGAGAAAACAGAAAACCAAACCGACGAGCAGCAGTTTGTGACCGTCAATTCCGAGGAAAGTGACCTGAGACAGATCTGGCAGCTTGAGCGCTGCCTCGCCGCCCTCGGCGGCAAACGCTGCCGGAGCGCCGATCGCGGCGCCGGTCAACACTAATAAAATTGTAAATAAGCGACGGCCGTTGAACAGCTTCCGGCCCGCGACAAAGTTCGACGTGAAATTCACTATTAAGAGAATCCTTTCAGTTGCTTCTTTAAGAGGGAAATAATGCCCGTTTGAAAAGCCGAACATTATGGCCGATTTGTGAGGGAACTGTCCAACCGTGAGCGCTCCGTCCGAGGAAACATCGAACCCGGCAGGGTCGTATTGCTAGGCAAAGGTGGCGTCGATGACTTGCTTGAAGGGAGAGCGAGATGAGAAAAGGAAAAGCGCCTGGTTGGTTTTTGCCGGTGGCGGTTCTGTTTGCCGGGCTCGTCCTGGTTCCGGCTGTCTGCGGCCAAAACAGCAAACAAACTGAAGATCAGGAAGCCATTCAGCAGTTGCTGGCCGAGGTGCGCATGCTGCGCCAGGCCCTCCAAACGCTGCACCGGATGAACCTGGACACCTATCGCAGTCAGTTGCCTGTCTGAACGCATCCGGGCAAATCGCGAAGACATCAGGCGAATAAACAATGATCTGAACGAGACTCGCGACACGTTAGTCAAGACCCAAAACACCATTCCTCAGTTCGTTGACAGGCTAAAACTTTTCGAGAATCAGCTCCAATTAGAGGTCGATCCACAAAAGCGCGCCGATTTAGAGTTTGAAGCAAAGCGGACCAAAGAAGGCATCGAGATGTACAAGTCGCAGATCGGGCCGCTCAAAGAGCGCGAGCAACAACTCGCGGCCGAGTTGAACACGGAAAAGAACAAGCTCAACGAATTAGAGAGTCGATTGGAGTTGCTCGAGCGGGCGTTTGAAAACGATCGGGAAAAACTCGAGAGCGAGAGTAAGACGTCTTCTAAGAATCCCTGAAGTCAGCGGGGCCGCATGGGCGCAACCTGTCCGGTTTGCGAGTAGTGGTGCAGTTTGCCTCCCTCTCACTTTGGGAGGGCAAGGATATACTTGACTCACCTGTCGTACCGATTGAATGGCAACCACGATATAAGACGTGACCATTCAACAAAGCTGCGGAGCAGCGATCAGAGTTAAGCCCAAGGCGAGGCTTTGTGAGCCTTGGGTAATGTCCGTTAGATTTGCAGAGCCGCGAAGCGGCGACAGAGAGTTAGTAACCGGGGCTCCCTCTGATTGCCAGTCACCGCGGTCGCCTCTTCGGGGCTCGATCGCCTTAAAGAGGTCGCTGACCCAAGGCTCGCAAAGCCTCGCCTTGGGCTTAATTCTGATCGCTGCTCCGCAGCTTTGTTGAAGGTTCACGTCTAGTGTGGAGTGGTTGTATAGATCGGATCCTGAGGCCTCAGGTGAGTCAAGTATGTAAGGGAGAGCACTGTACCAATACCGGTGCGAGAATTAAAAAACGAGGAAGTCGAAACCGCTTTGCGCTACTACTATGCTTCCGCCGGCAACGATTCAGTAATCAACTCAGGCCGTTTACGTCCGCCGATCCATCTTCTCACTGAGTCGATCAAAACGATCACGGCCGCTGTCGTGATCAGCACAGTCAGCGAAGTGTTGATGTAACCCTGGGTCAGGGTCGCCGGGTTTTGCGTCTGCGGCCAGAAGATGTCTCGAATAGATTGGTAACCGGCCACCAGCGTGGTCGTCGCAACGAACGAGCAGCGGCACGATGGTGACCCAGCAATAACGCGCCTTGCCCAGGTTGATGATTACGGTCGTGGCGACGCACAAAGCAACGGCGGCCAGTAATTGATTGGCAATTCCAAACATCGGCCAGATGGTTGAGATCGATCCGCCCCAGATAAACGCGGCCCAGGCTGTCACCACCGCGGCGCTGGTGAGGATCGATCCCGGCAGCCAATTCGGCTCCTCCAATTTTCGATAGAATCGTCCCCCAAATTCACCCAGCAGGAATCGCGCGACCCGCGTCCCGGTATCGATCGTCGTGAGAATGAATAGGGCCTCGAACATGATCGCGAAGTGATACCAGTACTTCATCAAGCCGCGCAGCCCGGGAATGCCGTCAAAGATTTTGGCGATCCCCAGCGCCAGCGTTACTGCGCCGCCGGTGCGGCCGCGCAGATTCTTCTCGCCGGACTCCTGCTGCAGTCGATCGATTTCCTGAGGCTTGAGGTTGAAGTCCTGGGTCGTGTGCTCATCGACCATGCGGACATATTTTGCCTTCTGGGCATCGGTTGTCTGTTGCGGTATTGATGGCAAAGTAGTCGCCCGGAAACAGTGAGGTTGCGGCGATCAAGGCCACGACGCCGACAATTCCTTCCATCAGCATGCTGCCGTAACCAATCATCCGGGCATCTGTTTCTTTGGCGATCATCTTCGGCGTCGTGCCTGAAGAGATCAAAGCATGAAATCCGCTAATCGCCCCGCACGCGATGGTGATGAAAACGAACGGATAGACCTTGCCCGGAACAACTGGCCCGCCACCCGAGATAAACGGCGTCACGGCCGGCATCTGTAAATTAGGATGGACCAGAATCACACCAACGATTAAGACCGCGACCGTGCCAATCTTGAGATAAGACGAAAGGTAGTCGCGCGGGCAAAGCAGCATCCAAACCGGCAGCACCGAGGCGATAAACCCGTACGCCGCCATCAGCAACAGGATCTTATGCGGCGACAGCGTGAAGGCAGAGGCCCATGATGAATCGGCGACTCGCCCGCCGAGGTAAACCGCCAGCAGCAATCCGACGACGCCGATCACGGTGGCCTCGGTAATCTTTCCTTTGCGGAAGCGGTACATGTAAAGACCCATGAAAAGGGCCAGCGGAATGGTAAAAGCCGACGGTAAATGTTCCCCAGGGCGATTCGGCCAGAGCATTCACGACCACCAGCCCGAGCCCGGCGAGCGCGATGATCACAATAAATAGAATCGCGACCCCGGCTACGAATCCTGAAACGCCGCTTATTTCGGTGCGCGCGATTTCCGCCAGCGACTTTCCTTTGCGCCGGATGCTGGCGGCGAGAATCATGAAGTCGTGCACCGCGCCGCCGAGGCAAACGCCAATCACCAGCCAGAGCAGCCCCGGCAGAAACCCAAACTGAGCTGCCAGCACCGGCCCGATCAACGGTCCGGCGCCTGAGATGGCTGCGAAATGATGTCCGAACAAAACCCACTTGTTCGTCGGGTAATAGTTATGACCGTCGTACATGGTTTGCGACGGGACGGGCCGTGAATCGTCGAGCGCCAGGACCTTCGCCGCGATGAACGCGGAGTAATAGCGATAAGCGATGGCCATCACGCAGAGGACCGCGACGATTATGGAAGCGCATTCATCTCTTTGATCCGAAAGCGCGGGTATCATAACCGCGCTGCATGATTTTGCGAAGCAAGTTGAAGGGTCAATCTTTAGGCTGCCCGGCCAGGGCGGCTGACGATTGAACTCCGGGCGTAGTGGGTCAATTTCAAAAACAAAGGTCCGACGAACTTTAGTTTGTCGCTAAGTTTCGACAAGCTAAAGCTTGTCGGACATCAAACTGCACCACTACCCTCGGGCTACGTCGTTGACTTCTCAAGACACCTGCAATAGAGTGGCGAAGCTCTTCAATAATTGGTTGTGGAGATTTCCCCTGCAATTACGTCAAGTTTACCCGGCCAAGAGCCCGCTTGATTACCTTCAGGCTGGATTTCCAAACAATAAAACAACAGTTCTATCGGAGGATGAATGAAAAAGTTTCTATTTCTTTTAAGCGCAATTGCGCTTATCGCGAGCGGCTGCGGCCCAGAAACCGGCTGCTAATACTGCTTCTACGGCAACCCCAAGCCCAGCGCGAGTGCGGCATCGTCACCCAAGGCAGCGGCCAAGAAGGCCGCCGCTGTCGACGAATCCTGTCCCCGCGGACTGGATCCGGATGTTTGACGATGTTAAGGGTTATGAGTTTATGGTTCCCCAGGGAACTGACCACAAGTCACAGACCGTTGACGGCGTGGATGTCTACATGGCCAGCGTGCCTGCGCCCTACGATATCGGCGTGATGGTCGTCGCGTTCAAGGACAAGACCATCGGTAAAGAGGAGTTGCTCAAGCGCGCCGAAAATATTCTCAAGGCTTTCGACGAGAAGGACATCAAGATCGAACCAGCGAAGGAATTGAGCGATGACTACAGCATCGCTACGTTCACTTCGACCGGCAAAGATGGTAAAGCCGGCAAGGGCAAAATCCTGGTTCGCCACCGACGTCACCGACAACTACATCATGTTGGTGGGCGGCGACGGCGAGAAGTTCGCGGCGAACGAAAAGACGATCGACGAGATCTGGGGCAGCTTCTCGATGTACAGCGGCGGCTACAGCGGCAACAGCTAAACTGCAACTTCCTTAACCACAATCAGCGCTCGAGGCCTCGGGAAACCTCTCGCCCGGGGTCCTCGGCACTCGTCTAATCGCCAGCCATCAAACCACGGAGGACCAGGCGAAATGAACACCCGACGCTTCATTTTGTTTTGCGCGATTCTTTCTGTTCGCAGTCTTGCTCGTTGTCCGCTTTCCAGCCGTCAAGTCCGCCCAGGATAAGTCCGCTACAAAGCCGAATGGACGCTTTTGATGTACACGGACGCCGATAACGATCTGGAATTGGATCAGATGGAAGACGTCAAAGAGATGCTGGCAATCGGCAGCTCAGAGCAAGTCAATATCGTGATGTTGGCCGACCGTCATCCAAACGGAGATGGTCGCAAAATACACGAATGAACCAATCGCAAATCTAAAGGACTGGACGACGGCCAAGCTGCTTTCGGTCGAGCATAATCATCTCGAAGAACTCGACGACTGGGGCGAAGTCAACATGGGCGATCCCGCTACTCTGAAGAAATTTCTGCAGACTGCGATCAAGTCATTTCCGGCAAATCGTTACGGAATAATTTTTGAGGATCACGGGACCGGCTGGCCCGGCGCTTGCGGAGATGAGAGTAATGATGACGACATGCTGACGTCAGATGAAATTGCCGCCAGTCTTAAGCAAGTCACCGCCACCACCGGCAAGTTTGAACTCATCGGATTTGATGCCTGCCTGATGGGCAACTTCGAAGTTGCCAGGGCCATGGCGCCTTACGGGCACGTGATGGTCGGCGTCGGAAGAACTCGAACCGGGCACCGGCTGGGATTACACTCCGATGCTGCGAAGCCCTGAACAAGTCACCAAAGATGGATGGTATCGGACTGGGTCATGTAATCGTTGACACCTATCGGGATTCATTTCGTGAGCCGGACCTGGAGGATGAGGGACAGGCGATAACTCTCGGGTGATCGCGCTGGATCAAATCGGTCCTCTGGAAAAGGCGGTCAACGATTTTGCGATGGCTGACCAGACTGCGCTCGCAAAGCAGGATCGAGAGCGGTGGGAAAAATTGCCGCAGCCCGCAGCCAATCCGAAGACTATGGCAAGAGCCCTGAAAACGAGAGCATCAGTCATTACGACCTGGTGCACCTGACGCAAAATGTGAAGCAGAATCCGCCTAACAGTGAAGCCGTCACCGCGGCCAACTCGGTAATTCAGGCGATGAAGAGTGTGGTCGTCTACAGCACTCACGGCAGCGCGCGCCCGCATGCCAACGGGCTGTCGATTTTCTTTCCCGCCGAGAAGGATGAACTGATCTCGAAGCAGGGAAAGGCTGACTATCTAAAGACGGCTTATTCACTAAGTGGTAAGTGGCTGCCATTTCTGAATGAATACATTGGAATTGAGGAAGAGGATACCGAAGCGCCCAGCGTTGGAGATGTCAACGCCACCGACGGTGACATGCAATCCGGAGACGTATCGACCATTACCTCGCAGGTCAAGGCCAACGATATTGACGAAACGACCTTTGTGTTGGCTTCAGTGCGCAACAACAGTGAACTAATCCTGGGGTCAATACCCACAGAGCCGGACGACAAAGGACAGTTAAAAGATTCGTGGGATGGCGAATGGTTCACTATCGGAGACGACCGCGCCGAATTAATCTGTCCGATTACTGACTTTGAGGAGCTTAACGACAAAGAGGACACCTATTTGGCTGAAGTGCCGGCACAGGTTCGTTTCAAGGGCACCAATCAGTGGTTCGAGGTTGCACTCTACTTTTACCTCGACTTTAATGATGAAGAGGTGGCCGGCAAATTTATTTATGCGTTCGAAAATACCAGGTTTGGGCCGCGCGAGATTCAGCTCGAAGCCGGCGACGATGTCCGGCCCGTATACGTTTCGATTGACGCCAGGGGCCACGAGCATCTGATTGCTTCAGACAATCAGGACGAAATTCTTCATCTCAGGTCTGAGAAAGATCTTAAGGTTGGGCGACGGCGGGTGGCCAGAGGCTCGTATAAAGTCGGATTTGTGGTCACCGACTTTGCCGGAAATACATCACAAAAATTTACCTCTGTTAAGATTGATTAGTATTTAGTAGTTCAACGCGAGACCTCGTTCGACACCTTTCAAAGAAGGAGCTGACTTATGAAAACCAGGGTGATTGCCCTTGTAGCTGTCGCACTCTTATTGGCGATAACCGCGACTGCGTCTGCCCAAACGGCCGCCAAACCAATGTCGGCTGATGCGTTGGTGGCTGATCTCTACAAGGCCCACGATCAGAAACGCAGCCCGTTCTTTCAGACCAAGAGTCGCGCGCTACTCTACAAATATTTTGAAAGGACGCTGGCCGATATGATCTGGAAAGATCGGGTGACTTCAAAGAACGAAGTCGGCGTTATTGATGGCGATCCGCTTTATGACGCCCAGGACATGGAGATCAAAAACTTCGCGATTGGCAGGGCTGAAATAGACGGTGCGAAAGCGAAGGTCCCGGTGACCTTTGAGAATTTTGGCCAGAAGAAAACCCTGGTCTTTATGCTCGGGAAGGGCAGCACCGGGTGGCGGATTAACGATATCGACTATGGGTCGGAAGGTACGCTGCGCGGCTGGTTTAAGAAAGGCGCGAAGTAGTGTCAGAAGCCCGACCGTAAGGGAGGGCCACTCTAGTGACCTCAATCTTCGACCATTAACGAAACGGTTCATCTCCTGCCCGTTGAGAACGTAATCAATCGCTCGCTCCAAATCTTCTTCCGTCCAGAGATACGGCGTACTGCCATGGCGCGCCCAAGCCTTAGCATCGGAGCTCAGCAGGCCACCTTCGCGCATTTTCCTGGTTGCATACGCCTTGAAGCCATTCATTACGTGTTCGGGTTTGCACGCTGCGCCCACTACGGAATGTACGTGGTTTGAGCGCGCATTGACGGCATGAAGCTCGAATCTCCGATGTTCGCATACTTCTCGAATTGCTGATTCGACAACAGCCCTCTGCGCCGGGTTAAGAGTCACCGGACCGTGTCTGAGTTCGTCCTGCTCATCCGTAAGTAACTTTTTGTTTGGTGGCATGCCAGGGTCACCGTAACGATGGTAATTACGGCGATCAACTGATCCACGGTCTTCGCCATGCAACCATGTGCCGTAAGTCCGGATTGTGATCAGGTAGCCGAGCGGTTGAGTTCGACTTTGAAAATCGATGTAATCTCGTTTGCCCATGAGCGTGAGGGTAATTGTAGCCCTCCCTTACGGTCGGGCTTCTGACACTCAACTGGCTGCGGCTTTCAAATCGGCATGCAGCAAACGATGAAACAGATGCTCGCCTGCCTCGCGCCGCACCGATAGACGACCTGCCTGATAGGCGCGCGAATTCAATCCTCTTTGCACTGATTCGCAAATATCCAGATCTTCCTGCTGAATCCGATCACCGACGGCGACGCTGGCGAGATTGCGCTCACGGGCCGCGGCGGAGACATCGTGGAAGTAGAAGTCGAAAATCACTTCAGTTCGATCGACAGCCAGCGGCCGCACCAGATTCGTATCCAGCGTTCCTTCGTAATAATTCATCATGAGGTTCGGATATAGCCAGTAATACAGGGCGCGTTGGCCGCTGCGCACCGGCGCCGATCTGTTCATCGCTGGTGGTGACCATCGGACTCGATTGCAAACAGTATCGTGCACCGCTTTCAATCGTGTAGTTGCTGTAATCCAGCACGCTGTCGAGTCCCCTGGTGCAAGTGCGGAACGTGATACCCGCCGTCGAGATAGTTATCGACAAAGACTTTCCAGTTGCACCTTAACTCGTAACGCCGGCGCTCAAACCAGTGCAGCGCCCCGAGATCTAAAGATTCGATTTGGTTGCTGAGTTCGCTCTCGACCACAGCTGAACTGTTTTGGCCGCCGCCAAGTCTGACAAAAACCCATTGCTCCCAGACGGTTGCTTCAACCGGAACTAATCCGTTGCTTGCTCGATCAAAATTACAAACGTCGTTGAAGTCAGGCGTGCCTTTCAACTCGCCTTCAAGTGAGTAGGTCCAGCCATGGTAAGGACAACGCAGTTGAGGCGCGCGACCTTCGGGTGCAGTCATAACGGCGGCAGCATGATGTCGACAGACATTGAAAAACGCGCGCAGCTCATCGTCATTGCCGCGAACCAGGACCATCGGTTCGCCAGCGATTTCAGTAGTGACGTAATCGCCGGGATGCATGAGTTGATCGATGCGCGCTGCGAACTGCCAGGACTGACTGAAGACAGTTTGCCTTTCAAGTTCGAAAAGGCGCAGGTCCGTGTACCAGGAGGCGGGAATTGTAGAGGCTTCAGCGAGTCGCGCGCCGGGATTGTAACTGTTGATGATTTGGGCGAGAGTGTCCACGAGTTGAGTTTAGGCGGCTTGGCCGCAGTTGGTACGCACGCCTCCGGCGTGCCTGATCATGTAGGCAGCAAGCCAGAGGCTTGCCTACCGGCACGCCGGAGGCGTGCGTACCGTCACACCGGTGTCGCCGTCTTTTGTTTCGGGTTATAGAAAGGCGTCCTGGCGACGGTGGCGCCCACGCGATGACGTACCGCTTCTACCGTCATCTCGATTTCAATCCTGGAGCCGGGCCTGGCGAAGTCGCTGGTTACGGTTGCCAGCGCGATCAGCTTCTTCAACACGGGCGACCAGGCGGTAGATGTAGCCCGGCCAATTTGCCGGCCGTTGCTGAAAACCGGCACGGCGACGCGCGAAGCAATGGGCGAAACAGCGGGCGGCAAGCCCACTCGTTCGTAGATTGATTCCACCTCTGGCCAATTGATTTCCAGACCCACAATCTGTTTGGCGACACCGCGAGTCTTTTCCGCCATCAGCGCTCGCTGCCCGACAAATCGTTCCTTGTTAAGACTGACCAGCCGGTCCAAACCCATCTCGAAAGGCGTGTACTTCTGATCGTCAATCAGAGCCTTCTTGCTGCTGTTGAAAGTCGATATCGATCGAGCAGCAAACCGGCTTCGATGCGCGCCACGTCAAGCGCCAGCATGCCGGCGGGTTTGATGTCGAAAGGCCGCCCGCGTTCCATGAGCAGTGTCCCAAACTTTCACGGCCGAGTCGGCCTCGACCCATATTTCATAGCCCAAATCGCCGGTGTAACCGGTACGGGAAATCTCGACGGGTACGCCGTCGATGGATGGCCTCTGGTTACGTCGAAAGTATTTGAGATTCTCGATGTCTGCATCGGCGATCGCTCGCAAGAGTCGTCCTGAAGTCGGCCCCTGTAAGGCCAGCGCGGCGACACTCTCGGAAATATCTTCCAGCTGAACGTCGAGACCGGCCGAGTTCTGTGTGAGCCAGCGCAGGCTGGGATCAGCCGCGGTCCAGCGATAGACGATTTTCTTCCAGACGCGAAACCGTGCCGTCGTCAATTACTTTGCCATGCTCGTCACACCACGGCGTGTAGACGACCTGGCCGACGGAAATCTTGCGCACGTCGCGGGTGATGATTCGATCGACCAGACGCGACGCGTCCTTCCCGCTCACGCGATATTTGAAGAGCGGTGAAATGTCGATGAGCGCGGCGGCGTTGCGAATCGCGTTGTACTCGTGCTCGTGATGCGCTCTCGAAGGCGCTGACCGCGTAGTAACCGGACCACTCGCGGTAATTCAGGCTCTCGCACAGCGCGAACGTTCGCTCGTGAAATGGTGTTCCGATCGGCATGACGGTACGCACGCCTCAGGCGTGCTCGGTAAACCGTTGATGATTCTCTTAGCACGCCGGAGGCGTGCGTACCCTCCAACAGATTGTCAGGGCGTGCGATTATAAGTATGCTCTTGCGTTAACGAGCAAGAAGTGGTTTGAGTAGTGTCTGGATTTGACATTGTTGGAGTGCTGGAAATTTAGTTCGGCGGTTCTTTCGTCAGCGAGAGTATCCGGCTGGGAGTCTCTAACAAAGCTCGCGAAATTAGGCACTACCTGGTTTGGCCCCCTCAATTCGAATTAGTCCTCCGCCTTTTGTCGGAGGGATTGTTATGCGAAACACCATCAAAGTTGCACAGCGGTTTACATGTGGTCTGATCGTGCTGACTCTGGTTCTGGCCATTGCCGGCCTGGCTCAGGCGCAAAGAACGAAAAGAAAATTGCGGCCAAGTGCTGAAGAGGCCCAGAAGGCGTCGGATGTGTTCACTCAAATCATGAACGTTCCCGACAAGTCGATTCCGCGCGATTTGTTGGCCAAGGCCGAAGCAATCGCGGTGTTTCCGGGAGTCGTTAAAGGCAGGATTCATCATTGGCGCGCGCGGTGGGCACGGACTCATCAGCCGTCGCGTGAAAGGGGGCTGGAGCCCGCCGGCTTTCTTCAATCTTGGCGGCGGCAGCGTCGGCCTGCTCATCGGCGCCTCAAAGACAGATTTTGTCTTACTCTTTATGAATACCGGAGCGCTCGAGAGTTTGATGAACAACAAATTTGAAATCGGAGGCGAGGGAAGTGTAGCAGCCGGTCCGGTCGGCCGTTCGACCAGTGCCACCACGGATGCGCAAATGAACGCGCAAATACTGTCGTACTCGCGCAGCAAGGGCCTGTTCGCCGGATTGGAACTCAAGGGCAGCGTTATCGATCCTGACAACGACGACAACAGGGCTGTTTACGGAACAGACGGCGGCGGAAGATTCTTTCGTCAACGCCGGCGTTAACCGTCGCGCAGATACCGGCCGGCATGCGGATCTTTCCGCGCACGCTGGCGCGATATTCGACGCGAAGATAACGGTACGCCGGCCGCCGGTGGTCCCGTGTTCGCTGCAACCAGTTTGCCCCAGGTTCCTGACGACAAACTCATGAAGAGATCAATGAAGAATATCCAAACTGTTTCTATCAGTCTGTTAATTGTTTTGTTCACCTGCGCGGCAGCTTTCGCGCAGAGCAGCCGTGAGCGCAGCACCAAGAAGACCCAGGCAGCCGCGCAACAATCATCAAACGCCGCCCGCGTTTTTACCGAGATCATGGGCACGCGCGAAAAATCGATTCCGCGTGATTTGCTCGATAAGGCCGAAGCCGTGGCGGTTTTCCCCGGCGTCCTGAAAGGCGGCTTTATTGTGGGCGGCCGTGGCGGCAGCGGTGTCATTAGCCGGCGAGTCGACGGCGGATGGAGCGCGCCGGCGTTTTTCGATCTGGGCGGCGGCAGCGTGGGCTTGCAGATAGGCGTCGCTTCGACTGATTACATTCTGCTTTTCATGAACGAGCGCGCGGTGGATTCGTTGTTGAGCGACAAATTCGAGATTGGCGGCGAAGGGAGTGCCGCCGCCGGACCAGTGGGCCGATCTGCCAGTGCTTCCACGGATGCGCGACTGAATGCGCAGATACTCTCTTACTCGCGCAGCAAGGGCGCGTTCGCCGGATTGGAGTTGAAAGGCGTGGTGATCAAGCCCGACAACGAAGACAACAATCAGGTTTACGGCATGACCGCGCGCGACATTCTCACCGGCAACAACAAGATCTCGATCGAGGCCATGCCCGAAGGCGTGCGCGTCTTTCCAGAAACGCTGTTGAGGTACTCAACCCGAAAGTGAACATCAGTCGTGGCCTAATTTCATCTTGTGATTTTCTTCTGGCCCAGGCGTTTACGCCTGGGTGAGAAACGGAGAGGCGTTATCAAGCCCCATTAATGGGGCTTTCAAAACAAACGTCCTTTCCTTCCCAGGCGTAAACGCCTGGGCTACGGAAAAAGTCATGCGAATTACGACACTACTTGAACATCCGTTCAGTTGCTTCCGCAATCTCTCCGGACTCAGCCTCACCATCCTGCTATCGGCGCCAGCGAGCAACTTGCCTTCTGTATTGGGGCCATAGGAACCATCGACTTTCAGCAAATCGTTGGGATTGTTTTTGTTCCATGTCTGCTGGAAAGCTTTGATTTCGGCAATTCCGAAATCGGCATCCTGCGGACCGTGGAAATTGAAGTGCGGACGATCGGCAGGCCCCCGCCAAATCCAATGATGGCGCTTCAGTACTTCGATCCATGATTGATGTTCCTTAATGTCGATCGCGATTCCCCGTTCATGCGGACTGGTTCCGGGCGACGCGGCCAGTGGGATATCGCACAGGTGATGAATGTACTGATAGTGCACCATGTACTGCTGGGGCAGTGTCCTCAGGGCGTGGACGAGCTTTGGTTTTCTCCCCGCTTCTTTGATGGCCGCGATGAAGGCTTCACCGGCCGCCGTTTGCAGATAAGGAAGAGTCGATCCGCCGACGATATCTGACATGAGGAGTGATGTCGATCACTTCCGCGGCCGGCAAAATCGCGATGAGCGTTTGCGCGATCTGGCGTGGCCAGCGGCGCCAGCTTTTCGGTTGAGCACTCTTGTTGTGCGAGTTCTTTTAGATTCATTTCTCCTCCTGAGATGGCTTCTCAATTGATCACGCCCCTTTGAGCAGCCCGCTCAGAATCTAGGACAATGCCTGCATGAACTTCCTGAAGTTTTGAATTCTCTCCGGAAGGCCAGTAGTCCCGCCGTTTACGGCCTTAGTAACCCTGGTTACGGTCGCGTCGTCCGCGCCGCGATCGCAAATCGCCCAAATCTTGTTTGAGTTAAAGTAGAAGGCCGCTGAAGCCGAGCGGATATTTGGCAGCCACCAAATCAGGACTGGCAACACAATCTTCTCCGACAAAAGTCGAGAAACTCGTGTAGTTATTCTTTCCGGTGAGTTGAATGTATCCGCGGCCACGGAACTTGAACCCATCGCCTGACGCCTCGTCACCATTTCCCATCCGGTTGGCATAGACGCGACTACCGAGCTTCTGCGGATTGTGCGCATAGCCGGCAGGATTCACGTTCTGGAAGTACTTCTTGAAGATCACCAGAATCCGCGGCGCGCTGTAATTCAAATTCTCCACGGTCGCGGTGAATCCAGTTGATTCAAGCGCGCATTGCGCCAGGAAGTGTGCCAGTCGCAGGTTGGTGGTGATGCCGAATTCGGCCGCAGCGGACGGGATTTGCGCGATGACCGCAGCCGGAAGCTTTCCCGCAAGACCCTCCAGATTTAATCCACTGGTATCGGCTGGGGCGCCGGCTACGGCTGTGCCCTCGGGAGCGGTTGCGGCGCTTGAGGCATCCGGTGCCTGTGCCGCCAGCGTTGATTTGCAAAGCCGCCGACGTGTTGGGCCCAACGTTACCGTCAACGCGTGAGACCCTTTGCCTGTTGAAAAGCACGCACGGCAGCTGCGGTACCCGCACCAAAAACGCCGTCAATGCCGTTAGGATCGAAACCGAGATCTTTCAGTCGCTGTTGCAGCGCCTGAACGAGCGGACCTTTGAACCTGATCTTAGTATTGGCATGATTAGCTCTCCTCAAATTTTCGTTATGATTTCCTGCGTGAATTTTCCGCCGTGCCGCTAATGCAGGGTCGTAACAGCTTTCGTTCACGCCAGGCCACCCAGGTCTGCGATAACTTAAATTATTCCCAGGATCTTATTGGCCACGTTCACGAATTTAGTCAGTTGGTTGTTGCTCGCGGTTCCAGCCTTGATTGCATCGACGAGACCTTTCAACTCTTCCGGCGTGACAATTTGTTTCAGCTCGGGTGCCTTAAGTATCCAGAGTGAGGCAAAGTTTTCCTTCGTCGTCGCCAGATCCTGCTGCAGCTCAATCGTGCTGAGTTTACTTTTCGCTTCAATTTTGAGTTCCAAATCAGACATTTCGTTCTCCTTTAGCCTTTATCTCTTGGTTGGTGGCAGGTTCTCCAAGGCTTCGGTCTTTGGAATGACTAGATTTAGAAGTTTCAGCGGCAGACCACTTGAGCCCGGAATTGTGCCCAGCTTCGCGATCAGGTTATTTCCCAGTTCTCGCTGTGCTTGCCTTGCGTTTACCAGTGAAGTGATGTAATCCGAAACCGCTGTATTAATCTGCTGCGCTATCTCGACGTGGTCGTCGAGCTTCATGAACTCGTCCTTTGTATCCAGCAATTGCTTCTCCGAGTCGGCGCGCATCCTCGCGAAGGCCTCGGTAATGATCTTGTTCTTGTCGGCGGGCAAGACATCGCTACTCTTGCCTGTCGCCGGATATGGATTGCCATCCTTATCGTAGTAACTAGCAGTGTCGCCAACTACTCGCAATCCAATCGTGTATTTTTGCCGAAGACGCTCTTCGTTCTCTTCCAAAACGGCGAGCTGTAGAACTCTAATCTGAGCGAAGAGGGCGTCGACGCTTGATTTATACGCGCTCCTGATTTGTTGAAGTTCAGCGGCTTGCTTCTCCATGGCCGTCTTGACTTCGATAGGAACCTGCTCACCGCATGCCGCTATGAGCGGCATCAAGGCGAACAACAAGAGAGCCAGAATTTTTCGTTTCATGGGTTTCCTCCTCAAATATTCAGCGCTTACCGAGGCCAGCGACTGCTTAATGTCGAGCCAGCAAAGTCGGCGTCGCGGCCCGTTCTTCAGGGCCGCGATGTCACGTCAGTTAGTTATGAGCGCGTCGCGAGACACGCCGGAAACGATTGGGATAAAACCAAAAGTGATAAAGAGCTGGAATCTTAAGATCGATTCAAGGGGATACGCGGCTTATACTCTGGCAGGGAGCACGTGTCAAGAATTTATCAGTTGCTAACCTGCTTCGGTTATTAATGAAAACGGCTCTTGCATAATTCGCTATCATCCCATAACGAACCATCTTGAGAGAGGAACTATCAGCCTGGACGATTGGTCATTCGACGCTCGCGATCGAGGACTTTCTTCGCGCGCTCAGTGCATTTGAGATCGGGATGCTCGTCGACGTGCGCAGCTTCCCAGGATCGCAGCGCTGCCCGCAATTCAATAAGGAGCAGCTGCGAACGAGTTTGACGGCGGCAGGAATTGCGTACACACATCTGCCTGAGCTGGGCGGCCGCCGAAAAGCGAAACCCGATTCAGTAAATATGGCGTGGCGCAACGAGTCATTTCGCGGCTACGCCGATTACATGGAAACCGAGAGCTTTCGAAATGGGATTGAAAGGCTGATCAAGATCGCGGAAGAGCAGCGGACCGCGATCATGTGCGCCGAAGCCTTGTGGTGGCGTTGCCATCGCAGTTTGATTTCGGATTTTCTAAAAGTGAAGGGGATCGGGATCGCGCACATTCTCAGCAACGGAAAATCAGAGGAGCACCCGTTTACCGCGGCAGCGAGAATAGTTGATGGCCAGCTTTCATATCGCGGGATGCTCGAGGACTAAGCCCGGTCTGCTGAACCAGCAGTCAAGTGCTAAGATGTTTCACCCATCATGATACCGGGCGAGCACAAAACGATCTATCGTTGCGAAAGATGCGACCACGAGACGCCGCATGTCGTCGAGTCCATCGGCGAGGACAATCGTCTGCATCACTTTTGCTGGGATTGTGTCGCGCGGGAAGAGAAGCGATTCAATCAAAAACCCGGATGGCGCAGAGCGCATCGGACCCGCCGCTATGAACGTCAACTTTAGGTGCGCACGCCTCCGGCGTGCTTAATTCAACCCGCAGCGCGCCCGAGGCGTGCGTCCAGACTCACCGCCGCCGGCTCTGGCTTACGTGCTGAGTTTCCTCCCACTTATGACCGTCAGCCGCCAGTAAATCGTCAGCTTCCTTCGGCCCCCACGACCCGGCTTCGTAATTTGGAAAAGCCGCGGGTGGCGTGCCGGCCCAGGCTTTTGCACCGGCGTTACGACTGCCCATCCAGCTTCGACTTGATCAGCACGCTGAAACAAGGTCGCGTCTCCCAGCATGCAATCGTGCAGCAGTCGCTCGTAGCCTGTGCTGGATACGTTGCCGAAGTAGTCTTCGTAATCAAACTCCATGTCGACCGCGCCCAGTTTCAAAATCGGTCCGGGGACCTTGGCGCCAAAACGAAGCGACACTCCTTCGTCCGGCTGAATGTGCATGACCAGTCGATTGCTGGTTAATTGATCAACTGGTGTGTCTCGGAAAAGCATGAACGGCGCGCGCTTGAAAGTGATCGAGATCTCGGTATCACGGGCGGCGAGATGCTTTCCCGTCCGCAGATAGAAAGGGACGTCGGCCCAGCGCCAGTTGTCGATTAAGAGTTTCAAGGCGACGAACGTCTCGACGTTTGAATCGGGCGCCACGTTTGGCTCGTTGCGGTAACCGGGGGCCGGCTGGCCGTCTATGACTCCGGCTCCGTATTGTCCGCGAACGGATCGCCGGCCGGCCTCGTCCGGCGACGGACATTGGATGGCATGCAGCACCTTCGCTTGTTCGTCGCGGACAGCGTTGGCTTCGAACGAAATCGGCGGTTCCATTGCGGTCAGGGTCACCAATTGCAGCAGGTGATTGGGCACCATATCTCGCAGCGCGCCGGCCTGCTCGTAATATCCACCGCGCTGCTCAACGCCAACTTTTTCCGCCGCGGTAATTTGCACGCTATCGATATACCGCCGATTCCAGATGGGCTCGAAGATGCCATTGCCGAAACGAAACACCAGAATATTCTGGACCGTTTCTTTGCCGAGGTAGTGATCGATTCGATAAATCTGCTCTTCACGAAGCACCTGCAGCAGTTCTCGATTGAGTTGTTTTGCAGATTCCACGTCAGAGCCGAAGGGCTTCTCGATCACGACCCGGCGCCAACCCTGGTTTTCTTCCTCAGTCAGACCCGCCCGGCCCAGACTTTCGACCACCGGCGCAAAGTACTGAGGCGCAGTCGCCAGGTAAAAGATGCAATTTGCTTGCGCATTGCGCTCGTGGTCGATCTTATCCACCGCGGTTTTAAGGGTGGCGAAAGTCTGCTCGTCATCGAAATCACCGGAGAGATAATGAAGCCGTTCAGATAGCCAGTTCCAGACATCCGGTTCGATCTCTTCCGTGGCAAACTCTTTCATGTCATCAGCCAGGCGCCGGCGGAATTCCTGGTCGTCCATTTCCGCGCGGGCGACACCGATAACGGCGAAGTTGTCTGAAAGCAGGTCCGCTTTTTTCAGGTTGTAGAGCGCGGGAATGAGTTTTCGTTTGGTGAGATCTCCGGCGGCGCCAAAGATGACCAGGATGCAGGCTGGATTCGTGTCAGTTTTCATTCGATTAGTCACAGGTTCCCGGACAGAGTGTGTAGGAATTTAGACAGGATTGACATGATTTACAGGATCGACAATGCCATTCCCACTCAGTTGTCCTCTGTATCTTGTCAATCCTGTAAATCCTGTCTAATTGGTATTTCTCGCGTGCCCTCCCTTACGGTCGGGCTTCTGACACTCTAATTGATCAGCCCTTCGCTTTGGGCTCGAGGTGTCCGCCAAATTTTTGTCGCATCGCCGAGAGAATCTTTCGGCGAACGTGTGCTCTTGTCGCGAACGAAAGCGCGTGTACAACGCCGCGCTCAACACCTCGGCGGGCACAGCTTCTTCGATCGCTGCCTGGATGGTCCAGCGGCCTTCGCCGGAATCCTGGACAAAGCCGCTGTAATTGGCCAGCTCCGGATCTTCGACCAGAGCCATGGCGGTCAGATCCAGCAGCCACGAAGAAACCACGCTGCCACGCCGCCACACTTCAGCGATGTCAGCGACATTAAGATCGTAGCGAATATCTTCCGGCAATTGAGTTGAGTTAGCGTTGCGAAAGATGTCAAAACCCTCAGCGTAAGCCTGCATCAATCCGTATTCGATCCCGTTGTGCACCATCTTGACGAAATGGCCGGCGCCCGACGGACCGCAATACAAGTAGCCTTCTTCAACCGTGCCCGCGATTTCTGCCCGCCTCGGCGTGCGCGTGATCTCACCACGACCGGGGGCCAGGGTTTTGAAGATTGGATCGAGATGGCCCGCGACTGCTTCCGGCCCGCCGATCATCATGCAGTAGCCACGCTCGAGTCCCCACACGCCGCCGCTGGTTCCCACGTCCACGTAATTGATCCCATAGTCTTTCAGCGCGCTCGCGCGCCGCGCATCATCTTTGAAATAGGAATTGCCGCCATCGATGATGATGTCGCCCGAGTCGAGGCGTGGCGGCGAGATCACTCACCGTCTTTTTCAGTGGCATCGCCGGCCGGCACCATGATCCAAATCGCGCGTGGTTGGTTGAGTTTCGCAATCAGGTCATCGAGCGAGGCTGCGCCCTTTGCGCCTTCACCAGCGAGTTTCTGGATGTTTTCATCGCTGACATCCCAGACCACGCATTCGTGGCCGCCGCGCATCAGCCGGCGGACCATGTTCGCGCCCATCCGGCCCAATCCAATCATTCCCAGTTGCATACAAATGAAGTCCTTTTTGGTTAATTGTGATTTTTGGGAATCGTTTTCCGCGGCAAAGCCGCTCCGAGCAAGTCAAACAAGTACGCTTCGATCCCCGATTCAAGATTTGCTAAACCTTCAGTAACCTCCGGCCCCAAATGCACTCGCAACGCACGGCGGCCGCGCTCGTTCAGGACTTCGAAATCACCCCGCGCCTGGGCGGCTTTGACGATGCCAAAAGTGTATTTTTGATCCGGCACCCGCAAATCTTTGGCATCATCGCAGGTTACCTGCAAAAAGACCCCAGTGTTCGGCCCGCCTTTATATGCCTGTCCGGTTGAGTGCAAAAAGCGTGGTCCAAATCCCAGACAAGTGGCTACGCGCTTAGCATTTCCCGACCGTGCCGCGCGCAGACTGCAACAATTGCTCGTGCTCGTCATTCATTTCCACGTAAGCCAGCAGGGCAAAGTAATCATGCCGCGCTAGTCGATCAAGATGAGCTTTTAGATAGCTGGTCAACGATTGTTCCGTGCTCGCATCCTGCAATACGCCGGCGTTTGTTTGATCTGCGAAAAGCTTAATTCCTTCGGCCTCAAAGAACGGAGCCTCCGCGGGCAGCGATCCATTTTGCTCATACTTGTCGGTTAGTTTTCGCGTGGCGATTTTGCTCGCCTCCACGTCTGGTTGATCGAAAGGATTGATCCCGATTATTGAGCCGGCGACGGCCGTAGCCATCTCCCAGCGGAAAAATTCCTGGCCCAGGTCATAAACATCACCGATCGTGATTGAGATAACGGGTTGGTGGGCGCTGATAGTTCTGCCACCGCCGCATCCTGCGACGTGTCTGCCGCTGATTCCAGCCGCAGGTAAACGAACACCCGGTCATCTCCGTAACTTTCAGCCGGCGCCAGTGGTTCACGATCGACGGGTATTATTCCTTCGCCGTTCTTACCGGTTGACTCAGCGATAAGTTGTTCCAGCCACGCGCCGAGATCATGAATTCCCGGCGACGCGATGATGGTTAGCTTGTCGCGACCGTGAATCTGGGCGGTGCCCAGAATCGCGCCCAGAATGACCCCGGGATTATTCTTCGACGATTTATCAGGCCCGCATGCGACCACCATTGCGTTGGTGCGATCGAGAAACCGCGCCACATCGAGTCCCATCGCGGCCGCCGGCACCAGGCCAAAGTCTGACAGCGCTGAGTAGCGTCCGCCAATGGTTGGCACGCCCAGAAAGACCTTACGAAAACGATCGTGGTCGGCTTCCTGTCGTAATTTCGATCCCGGATCGGTTATAGCGATGAATCGACTTCCGACCTGATCTTCGCCCACAAGCTCTTTGTGCGAGTGAAAAATATTGTTTGAAGATATTCGGTTCGAGCGTTGTGCCTGACTTGCTGGAAACGATGAAGAGCGTATTTCCCAGATCGACTCTGTTCTCAAGCGATTTGACTCGCGCCGGATCGGTTGAATCCAGGACGTGAAGTTCGGGAAAGCCTGCCACCCGGCCGAATGATTTGCTGAGTACTTCCGGGCAAAGGCTCGAACCTCCCATGCCCAGCAACAAAACATGGGTGAAACCTGCGTCCTTAACTTCAGCGCCAAAATTTGTGAAGCGTCGGATGGTCTTTTGTTGTTCGGCGACGATGTTCAGCCAGCCGAGCCATTTGTTCTCGTCTCTTTCCGGTCCAGAGCGAAGGGTCTTGCTGCCAAAGCCTTTGAGCTTTGTGGTTGGCTTCCCACTCATTGAGCGCCTGCTCGACAGCCACCGTCAGCTCGCCCGGCAATGATAGATTCTGCAAGTTGATGCTCGGTTCTATGGCGGCCTCCTGCTGTTAGGTTGCGTGCGCCGAGCGCCCCGTGACCAAGCTTCGGAGGCTTTCGCTGTAGGGCGCCCGGGCCACGCCACGATCGGTGATTATGGCCTCAATCAATTCGTGAGGCGTGACGTCAAAAGCAAAATTGTGCACCGATGTGCCGTCGGGAGTGAGTTGTATTTCGCCCACGTGCGTCACCTCTTTGGCGTCGCGCTGTTCGATGGGAATGCCTTCGCCCGTTGCCGTGGCCAGATCGATCGTCGAGATCGGGGCCGCGACATAGAAAGGGATGTTGTGCTGCTTTGCCATCACCGCCACCATATAAGTTCCGATCTTGTTGGCCGTATCTCCATTGGCGGCGATGCGATCGGCGCCGACCACCACGCAATCGACTTTGCCTTCCTTCGATCACATGGCCCGCCATGTTGTCGGTGATCACAGTTACCGGAATGTTGTCTTTGGCCAATTCCCAGGCGGTCAGTCGCGCGCCCTGCAGAAACGGTCGCGTCTCGTCTGCGATGACGGCTACTTTCTTGCCGGCGTCAATCGCGCCGCGAATCACTCCCAGCGCGGTGCCATAATCGCCGGCCGTGGCCAGCGCGCCGGCATTGCAGTGCGTCAGGACCGTGGCGCCATCAGGAATCAGTTCACCGCCAAAACGTCCCAGGGCGCGATTCGCTTCAATGTCCTCCTGAAAGATCGTCAACGCTTCGGCGGTCAGCCGGTTTTTGATCTCTTCGACGTCGTGAACTTTTTCAGCTTTGGCTTTGGCGATGACGCCGCGCATGCGTTCCACCGCCCAAAACAGGTTGACCGCGGTGGGCCGAGTCGCCTCCATCACCTTGCACATGAACTTGAAATCAAATTCCAGATCGGCAACTGAGGTGCCCACTGATTGACTGGCGCCGAGCGCCAAGCCCATAGCGGCCGACACGCCGATGGCCGGCGCGCCGCGCACCACCATCTGCTTGATGGCGTCGGCGACCTCTTCATAAGAGCGCAAGGTCAGATATTTTTCTTCGGTGGGCAGCAGGCGCTGATCGAGCATGCGCACGCCCTCACTGGTCCATTCGACGGTTTTGATCATGTTTTCTTTATGTTCCGATTGATTAGAGAAACGAATCTTACTTGGTCAATAGCCCGGAGGCAACGCGGCTGAACCTGGCCTGGCGTTCAGAGTCTTCGTACTATTCGGTCAGCCAAACGACATTCGACGTTCACGTCTAAATATCGACACTACGATCAGATCTCACTGGCGCTTAGGCGGTGGCTTTCAACGGAATTGAACCCTGCGGCGATCTCGCGAATTTGCAGCGCGTGACGCGCTTCGTGGCTGCCCACGAACAACGCCCATTGATAGATATTGATTGGGCCCAGCACCGGATGCGGCTGCTTCACCTGCGCCCAGAGCCAGTCCATCCCCGGTGAGAAATGCCGCGCGCAGCTTCGCTCGCGCATTGCTCAAGTTCGGTCCAGGCAGCTTCGGCATCGACGTCAGTCCGCGGGCGAATCTCTTCAGGTGCGTTACACTTGCGAGAGCGATCAGTGATCAGCGCATTGGGAACCGAATTGATCACCGAACTCGTCTCGGTTTCGGCGGCCAGGCCTTTTGTCCGGGCTTCAGCGATCCATTTGCCAAAACCGGCGGCCACTCGTTTATCGATCATGGTCAAATGATCCAAAACCTGGGCCACCGACCACCGATCAGCAATGGGTTGCGCGTTTCGCGCGGCTAATCGGAACCGAATCGACGGCGGCGCGCAACTCCTTTCGTTGCGCGTCGAGATAATTCAACACTTCTTCGCTTCTGGGATGCATGCTGTGTCTCCTTTTCCCTCCAAGTATCACCAATGAAAAGCGAAGGTCAAACCGCGGCAACAGCTAGTGCGAACTCCGGCGGCGCAAAGTCAGGGCGCTTTTGCGGAAAAAGAGCGCGAACCTTGCGCGGATAATCCTCAAACGCCGCGCAAGGTCGCGCTCTTTTCAAAACCTGAACTGAATCTAACGAACGGCAGATTACCTGCCGCTGCCGCGTAAGGCTCCGCCGGCCGAATACCAGACCCAGCGCCACGTGAATGACGTGGTCTATCGTGCCCAGGGTGAGCAGTTCGCCGCCAACATGGAACAAATGTTCGGGGCCTGTCCCGAGGAACCAGCCGCAAACGCCCAGCAGCAGATAGACGATTCCAAAAATAAAACAGAATCCTTTTGCGGCTGCCGCGCTGCCGGCAAATCCAAAGTAGAGGGCGATAGCGCCTGAGACCAGGTGGACCAAATTATGAGCCGGCATCAGGTGCGCGCCGAGCAGGTGGGGCTTCACAAATCCGGCGACACCGACAATCACGAATACGATCCCGAGAAGTTTGCAAACAGTTTTCGCCATGATTCTCCTCCAATCAGGGAAGTGGGTTGCGTAGTGGGACACTTCGAAAGGCGTGCAGAGGTCAGCCTTCGGCTGTCCTTTTACCCACCGGCTTACAGCTTGATATCGAAACTGTTCCACTACTTATGTGCGGTAATGCTCAAAAACAGCGAAAGTCCGCGCTTAAGAGCGAGGGGTCTATTCAGGGAGGCGCGGATTGTACATCAAACCGGGAAAGTAATGACAAAGGTTTTTGGAATACTCGCCGCTCTCGCCTTATTTGATCTTTGTAGCTTCGGGAGTATAATTCGCGCAATCAAATTGCCATCGTCAAGGGGGTAGCGACTATGAAGTCTTCTGTCGCGTTCTTTCTTGCCCTGACCATCTTCACTTCGGGAGCAGTTCAGGGCCAAGCTCCGTCTCGGAAAGCCTAATCAGGAGCCGAATACTAAGCCGCGCAACGACACCTTGAAAATATGTCAGGGCGTTCCGATACCGGATGGGTACGTGATCATTGCTTACATGACGTCGACTGCCTGTCCGCATGGCGCGTATCTGCTCAAGAAGCAGAATGATTACGAAAGTTCGTTGGCCGTGAATGGCACGCCCGCGACAACCTGCGGGAGATTCGGCCGCTGCGGCAAATAAGACAGGGAACTTCGACGGCGCCTGCCAGAAGCACATCGACCCAGGCCGCGAAGAAGTCAACCGGAACGCGCCTGGATCCGCGCCCAGCCGCGAAACAAACCGGAGATGCCGCATCGGCGGGAACGTCCGCCTCGGTCACGCGACCACGCCGAGTGGCTTCAACGTCGCAGAGCACTACGCCGCAGAACACAAGCCAAGCGCCGAGTCGTGACGTCGCCGGCTCAGGCGCAAAACACAGGAATTGGCCCAAAACCAGGACACGACCCAGACGCCTGCAGGGACCGCCTTCATTAATCGGCAGTCAAAAAACATCTCCAACCGGTCCGCCAACATTGGGCAACCTGGGTGCTCCGCCCGCCGCTCCTTCGGACAGCGGTACTTCTGAAGCTGCGCGCAGCAGGGTCCGGAAGAGGTCGGCGAGGGGCGACGTGCTCCGCGTAGAGACGTCGCTGGTAACGGTGCCGGTCAGTGTGCTCGATCGGCAAGGCCGTTTTATTTCCAACCTTAAGCAGGAAGACTTTCGCATCTTTGAGAACGGCGTTGAACAATCAGTCGCTTATTTCGAGCCGGCGGAAAAACCGTTCACGGTAGCGCTGTTACTGGACACTTCCGCCTCGACCCACTTTCATCTCGAGGATATTCGCGAAGCCGCAATTGCCTTCGCTAAGCAGCTGCGGCCGCAGGACCGGGTACTAATCGTGAGCTTCAGCGATGAGGTGCTGCTGCTGACCGAAGCCGACGAACGATCTCAATCTGGTCGAGACCGTGATTGACGAGAATGTGAACCCTGGTAATTCGACGCGACTCTACGACGCGGTTGATCTCACGATCAAGGAGCGGATGAACAAGGTTAAGGGCCGTAAAGCCATCGTGTTATTCACCGATGGCGTTGACACGTCGAGCCAACAAGCGACGTATCACAGCACGCTGAATGAGGTAGACGAACTCGACGCGCTCATCTATCCGATTCAATACGACACCACTGATTACATGAACGCGATGCAGAACAATGGTACGGTCACTGTTACCACCACGAGCAGGGGATTATTCGGCATCGGCACTTCTACCCAGACCTATAACGTGCCGACTGAACAACGGCGTTTCCGTACCCGGGACGAGTAAGGCCGACTATGCTCGTGCAGATCGATACCTGCATGCTTTGGCTGACAAGACCGGTGGCCGCTTGTAATTGTGCGAATGAGCAATACGTAACCGGAACGAAGTACA
>ERZ1370068.5260-contig-429_pt1 | contig 29030 bp, 51 predicted proteins | sample MGYA00561227_ERZ1370068 | MGnify/ENA primary metagenome ERZ1370068 (study PRJEB38410, sample SAMEA6850437) | metagenome | study: Metagenomic assessment of the ecological functions of the soil: analysis of the soil microbiota associated with the...
CATCCACCGGGTCGCTATGGTCTCCGCTCCTCCGAAGCCCCGCCCTTCTTCGGGGCGGACCCGTCGTCACGGGAGCGCTCGCTCGTCCCCGGTGGGCATGGCGACGATTCTTCCCTCACGCGGCGAAGCAGGTCCGTCGCCTTGAAGAGCAGTTGCTCGGTCAAGTCAACCGGTGGGGCTACGATGAGATCATTCTCCCCACGTTCGAGTATCTCGACGTGTTGGCTCCCAGGCTTGAGCCGGAACTGATCGAGCACTGCTATCGAATTCGTCGATCGTACAACGGGGCGGACGCTGCTTCTCCGTCCGGATGCCACGGCGCAGATCGCCAGGACGGTCGCAATGGGACTCACGGGCGCGACGCTGCCGTTGCGTCTCTCCTATCGAACGTCCGTGTTCCGCTATGAACAGGAACACGCCGGGCGCGGCCGAGAAATTTTTCAGGTCTGGAGCCGAACTTATTGGCCTGGACGATGTCGCGAGCGACAGCGAAGTGATCGGTTTGATGATCGAGTGTCTCCGCACGATCGGCCTTCAGTCGTTTAAAGTGTCTGCTTGGACATGTGGGCTTTATTCAGGGGCTCCTGATGCGATCCGGGCTGTCGGCGCAGGGGCAGAAATTGGCTGAGCAGGCGGCGGCGCGAAAAGATCTGCCGAGACTCGAAGAGATCCTTGCGGGCGAGACGTATCTCAAAAATGGCGGCGCGCGCGATCCGGGAAGCGCCTGAACTGTACGGTCAAGAGGAAGTGCTGGCACGTGGACGGGTCCTCGCGGTCGGCGATCTGGCGTTGGCCGCTCCGCTCGAACGGCTTGCCCAGGTGTATCAATTGCTTTGTGCGGCAGGGCCATCGGGAATCGCTGATTCTGGATCTCGGGTGAATTCCGCGGGTTCGACTATTACGATGGTGTCGTCTTCGATGTCTTTGCCGAAGGAATGGGGTCGGAGTTAGGCGGCGGTGGACGGTACGATCACTTGATCGGTCGGTTCGGCAAGCCACTGCCTTCAACCGGTTTTGGTTTGGACGTTGATCGGCTCTTCCGTACCGTGGAGTTCCCTGAGGAAGGATCGACATCGGCGCGAGTGGATTATCTTGTCGCCGCGCCACGCCGGGCTACTCGTCGATTGACAGCGGTTGTGGCCCAGTTGCGTCGGGCTCGCGCACGAGTGGTACAGCAGACGATGAAGGGGAGTGACGCGGCGCTCGTGTCCGCTGCAGTGGCGGCGGGGTTGGCCCAGCGAGGCAGCATTCGTGGTCGTGGTCGGAGCGCCAGGAACGGGTCATGACGAGGTGCTGGTGGTCGAGTCATCTGGCTGCTCATCGGCAGGGCCGCCGAACCGGCAATCTGAGCCGTCGATCCGAAAAGATGGGGGTTGCCGACCTGGTGGCCGCGGCTTACCGGGTCTCGGCGGCAGGTCAAGGAGCGGTCGTGAAATCTATGTCGGCCACCGATCTGTCTCAGCCCAAACTGCCTCCGCAGAATCTGGAGGCCGAGCAATCGGTTCTCGGCGCGGCCTCCTCGACAATAGCGCGGATGGCCGAGGCGATGGAATTGCTGGTCGAAGAGAATTTCTACCGCACGTCGCATCGGAAGATCTATCGTGCGATGCTGGAATTGTCCGACGTCGGAGAAGTGATCGATCAGATTACGCTGACGGAGCGGTTGAAGGCGCAGGGAGAAATTGAGGCCGTCGGGGAGCAGCCTATTTAGCCGAGCTCGTGCAGAGCGTGGCCAGCTCCGCCAATATTCGCTACCACTGCAAGATTGTGCGCGACAAAGCGCTGTTGCGAGAGCTGATCCATACCTCCACGGAAGTCCTCACACGCGGGTACGAAGGCACCTCTTCCGTCGATGACCTGCTCGATTTCGCGAGAGCGGTCGGTGTTCGGCATCGTCCAGGGAAACTGGATCGGTCGTTCACCCCCATTAATTCTATCATTAAGGAAAGTCTCGACCTCGTCGACAAACTGTCAAAGCGAGAAAGAGCATATCACGGGTGTTCCCACAGGCTTTTACGACCTCGACGACATCACGGCGGGGCTCCAACCCTCCGATCTCGTGGTGATCGCAGGGCGACCCAGCATGGGAAGACCAGCCTGGCACTGGGAATGGCAGCCCATGCCGCCATCCACGCGGGCACCGTGGTCGGAATTTTTAGTCTGGAAATGTCAGAAGCCGCAGATTGTACTGCGCATGTTGAGTTCAGAAGCGAGAGTCGATTCGCATGGTCTCCGAACCGGCAAGCTTCAGAAAGAGGATTGGTGGCGTCTTGCGGAAGCGGCAGGCCGGCTGGAACAAGCGCCGATCTATATCGACGATACCGGCGGCATCACCGTACAGCAGATGCGGGGTAAGGCGCGTCGGTTGAAAGCAGAACGGGGGCTGGATCTCTTGATTGTCGACTACCTGCAGCTCATGCAGGGACGGAGCGATTCGGAATCCCGCCAGCAGGAAATCTCCGATATTTCCCGCTCGCTGAAAGCCTTGGCCAAGGAACTCAATGTGCCGGTCGTCGCACTGTCGCAGCTCAGCCGCGCAGTGGAAGCCCGGAAGCCGCCGATTCCCATGCTGGCCGATCTCCGCGAAAGCGGCGCGATCGAGCAGGATGCCGACGTTGTCATGTTCATCTACCGTGAGGACGTGTATGACCAGAATTCTGAACGGAAGGGCATCGCCGACATTCTGGTGAGTAAACATCGCAACGGCCCGATCGGGAGAAAGGAACTCTTCTTCCACGACCGCTTCGCGAAGTTTGAGACCTCGACAATCGAGAAGTCGTTTGACCCTGTCGTCACCTCACTCGTATAATCTTTCTAACCACCGCAACCGCGCCTGAGTCTACTAAGAGGATCGTTCAATTGTTCACGACACGAGTCATGCTGAGCCGAACGGCGAATAGCCGAGGTCTCACCGTGCTCTCCGCAGCATGTGGGTGCTGATTTCCCTGATGGTGGTGGCCTGCGCCGCCGCGACTCAGACGCCTGAAAGAATGCTTGCCTCTGCCGGCACGCCGAAGGCTACACCTCCGATTCATCCCCCGATGCTGCTGCGTCCTATCATTTCATGCTGGGGTACCAAGCTGAGCTCGTGCAGGACATGGATCGTGCAATTCAGAGAGTATCAGGCCGCGCTGAAGGCGGATCCGGCGTCCCAGTCTGTGAAGGCTCGGTTGGCCGGTCTCTATTTTTCGCTGGGCGACATGCCCAATGCCGTACGCTATGCGGAGCAAGCGGCAGAAGGGACCGAGCCAAGACAGTCAACTGCTCACGCAGATGGCAGGTATTATGGCCAGTGCAGGGCAAGGAGAGCGTGCGCTGAAACTGTTGGATCGCGCGATCGAGGTTAATCCGACCTCCGGCGATCCTATTTTACAAAGGGCCTGTTGCTCCTGAATCTGAAACGGCAGCCCGAGGGCGGAACAGGCCGTTCGAGCCGGTTTGGCACGGGCGCCAGAATCTGCGGTCGGGCATTATCACCTGGGGCGCATTCTCCTAGATGAGGGTAAAGGGGAAGAAGCGGCGGCGAGTTTAGAGCGGGCGATTGCAGTCAATGCCTCGTTTGAACCAGCCTATCTCGCGCTCGCCTCGGTCTATGAATCGCGGCAGCAACAGGATCGAGCAATCGCCGTGCTACGGAAATATCTCCAGAGTGTGAATCCTCGAAACCGGGAGATTCGGCACCAGTTGGTTCGGCTCTATGTGGCCACAAGAGATTATCAGGGCGCCAGGAAGGAATTGAATGATTTGTTGGCGGAGGACCCTTCGGATCTCGATGCCCAGCTTCGATTGGCGATTCTGTATGGGGAAGAGAAGGAATACCCCAAGGCCATCGATCAACTGACCAAGATTCTCAAGGCGCATCCGACGGAACTTAAAATTAGAGATTACCTTGGATATCTCCTACGAGGAGTCAAGGACACAAAGAAGGCTATCGAGACGTACACACGTTTAACGTGCAACTTGAGCCATCCTATTTCGAAGGGCATCTGCACCTCGGCCTATTGTTCTATCGATTGAAGCAATATCCCGAGGCCATCACGCACTTGACCCGAGCCATTGCGATTAATCCAAAGCAGCCGGAAGCCCACATCGTATTGGGATTGGCGTATCTGCAGAAGGACCAGTTCGATGATGCGGCAAGGACCCTGGAAGAAGGCATCAGCCAGAATCCCAAGAGCGCCGATTTGTACTTCAATCTTGGCACTGTCTACGACAAGCTTAATCGATTTGATGACGTGGTGCGCGCCATGGAGACTGCAATCAAGCTGGATCCCCATCATGCTGATGCGCTCAATTATCTGGGGTATAGTTATGCGGAACGGGGGTCAAGATTGACCAAGCGCTTCCTTGACCAAGAGGGGCTGTCGCGCTCAAACCGAGCAATGGATACTATATCGATAGCCTCGCGTGGGCCTTGTTTAAATCCGGCTTGTTAACCGAGGCCTTGACAGAGATGAAACGTGCCGTTGTGCTCGCCGGCGATGACCCGGTGCTCTACGAGCATCTCGGGGATATTTACGCTCAAGCAACGAAACCCTCTCAGACGCGCGTGGAGTCCTGGCTCCGTGCACTGGAACTTGACCCATCCAATAGCAAGTTAATGGATCGATTCCGTGAACTGGGGATGGGTGACCTGACGCAGGAAGAACGTATCCAACAGGCCAAGCGTCGTGTATCAGAGAAGATACAGACTCAATAACACAGCCCTCCACCAATACCAGTAATCCCTAGATTCTCGCTTCTATCCTCTGCGCCAACCTTGATTTCCTTTTCAGCCATCTCTCTGAGTCATCTCAACTACTTCTGACAGGCAGATTTGTTCGAGTCTTCTCTCGCTCAAATCATTGCTTTCATAGATTATTTCTCTCGTGAGGTGGCGAAGCCGATCTGATCTACCTTCCTCCTCGGACAGAAAATGGAAGTCACCAGGTCCCGAACAGTGGATGACAAATATTGGCAGATCGCAGCAAAGATGGAGAGACAATCCCAAACCAATGGTCTGTTGCGACAGCGAGCACAACGATTACAACCATTTGATATTTCATGTAACTTAGTCTTTCACGACCTTGCCAGGTACCGGGCATCGAACCTGCTACAGGGCTAGGTAACAGCAATCGGATGCGAGTTCCGATGCAGAAAATAGAGGCAAGGGAGTGAAGGGGAGGTCAGTGAACCATCAACAAGGAGGCAGTACGATGTTTAAGGCATTGCAGGAAACAAGAGGGTTTACCCTCATCGAGTTGATGATCGTCGTGGCGATCATCGGGATCTTGGCGGCCATCGCCATCCCGAACTTCCTGACCTATCAGTTGAAGTCGCGGCAGGCCGAAGCGAAGACGAACCTGCAGGCGATCAAAACCTCTGAAGTCGCCTTCCAGGCGGAGCGAGGCTGTTACATTGGAGTAGGTGTGTATGGTGTGGTCGTACCTGCTCCAGCCCTCAAAACAGCTCCATTTACCTGGGGTACTGGACCACTACCAGCAACTGTTCCCTGCGGTGGGCTGGTGTATTGCGGGAGGTACGTTTAGTACCGCTAATGGTTTCACCGATATTGGGTTTAAGGCAACTGGTAATGTAATGTACATCTATGGAGTAGATGCAACGACCGTTGCGGCCCCGGGGCTTCTATACGCCGGTCAGCTATCTTGTTTATTTGTACCCCGGTGTTACTGGGACTGCTCGCTACTCGGAGTGCTTGGTAATAACAACTTTGTTGCGGTAGCTAAATCCAATCTGGATGGCGATGCGAATGTTTCAACCTGGGCTTCCACGCAGGACCATGGCGCCACCGACTGTACGACCGGTGGTGTTCTAGGGCTGGTGAGTAGGTCACGGGGTCCCGGCAGCCATTCGATGACTGCCGGGACCTTCCGTTTTACTCATCCTGCTGGTGTCTCTTCTCATGGCGGTCTCAACAGCCGTATATCATCGCAGCGCGCCGATCGTGAATCAGCTTCTGCTCGGCGTAGGGCAATCCTCTTGTTGGCTTGCGTCGGCTGGCTCCATGGAGAACTGACTGAGCGGCAGGACCGAACGGTCGCCACAGATCGAAAGTCTCGCGCAGCTTCCCAAGGGCGAATATCTGAAACCAGCCTTTGCTCGGCTACCACCACGTAGGGGCTGATCTTCTCTGGCTCAAGCTAGTGCAGGTGATTGGGAAGAAACGAAATAGCGCAGATGAATATGAGTGGATATATCACGCCTTGGACGTGATCACCACGCTCGATCCTCGGTATGCTTACGCCTATTATGCCGGCGGGGTCATTCTCGGCGATCTCGCCAACCGTCCGGACTTGAGCAATCGGCTGCTTGAAGGGGTGCCACCGCGAATCCCGATGTCTGGAACATTCCTTTCTGCTTGGGTACAACTATTATTTTCTGCTCGGTGATCCAGCCAAGGGTGCAGAATACATTATGAGAGGCAGCCCGCCTGCCGGACGGCCCATCCTATCTCCCAGGGCTCGCCACCGCATGGCTGCGGAGGCAGGGAGTCCAGACACGGCGCTGGCGTTTCTTGAAGCCCGTTTGCGGGAGACTCAAGATCCGGAGATGCGAGAAGTCTTGGCCTATCGAATGAAAGAAGGTTATCATTGAACGGAATCTTCGCATCTTAGAGGATGCGGTGGAAGCCTATCGGACCCAACATCAGGCCCTTCCTGCGACACTCACGGATCTCGTAGTGGCGGGAGCATTTCCGAGTCTGCCACAGGAACCGTTCGGAGGAGACTATCGGTTGGATCCCAAGACTCGGTTCGGTCTCCAGTTCGACGCATCCGGAGCGGCTGCGCACGTTTTCTAAACGTACAAAGCCTCTGTCTACAGTTTCCTGAAGGTAGAGCCTTCCTATAGTTTCCTCAGAACATGGGAGTGAGCCATGATGCCTAACGCCGATCTCGTGGTCCAGACTGAGCAACTCTCCAAGGTTTTCCGCGTGGGGTTCTGGGGCAAAGCGAGTGATCGCGGTGGACGGCGCTCAATCTGGAAGTTCGACGTGGGGAAGTGTTTGGTTTTCTCGGCCCGAACGGCGCGGGGAAAACCACTACACTCAAGATGTTGATGGGGCTTATCTATCCGACGAGTGGGCGCGCGGGTTGTTCGGCCGGGATCTAGGGCGATCCCGCAGACCAAGGCTAGGTTGGGGTTTCTTCCCGAGTCGCCCTACTTTTATGACTATCTCACGAGCCGGGAGTTTCTTGGATTCTACGGGCATTTATTCGGGCTGTGGGGAGCTGTTCTGGATAAGCGGATCGACGAACTCTTGGAACTGGTCGGTATGACGCATGCGAAGGATCTCCAGCTCAGGAAGTTCTCAAAGGCATGTTGCAGCGTGTGGGGTTGCCCAAGCCTTGATTAACGATCCGGAGCTGGTGGTGCTGGATGAGCCCATGTCAGGACTGGACCCCATAGGCGGAAAGAAGTTCGCGATCTGATCTTACGCCTCAAAGAGTCCGGAAAGACGGTCTTGTTCAGTTCCCATATCCTGCACGATGCCGAAGTGTTGTGCGATCGGGTCGCGATGATCCTGAAGGGGCGTCTCGTGGCCTGTGGCCGGGTGACCGACTTGCTGGATCAAGGAGCGAGTCACCAAGTAGAATTGGTCGTGGATCGTCTGACCCCCGAAGGGTCTGGATCACTTACGTCCGCTTACCGACAAAGTCGTGATGCAAGGGATCTGATGCTGGTGGTGCTGAAGAGCCAGCAGCAGGTCGGGGAGCGCTGGAGATTATCCGCACGGCGAAGGCGAGACTGGTGTCGCTCAATCCTCAGAAGGGATCGTTGGAGGACCTCTTCATCCGGGAGGTCGAAGGGCATCGGAGTCCATCGAAGAGTCGCGCATGAAAATCCTTTCGATTGCGCTCAATACATTTCGAGAAAACCTGCGAGACAAGCTTCTCTACAATCTGCTGGTCTTTGCCCTGCTCATGATCGGCAGCTCCGTGGTTCTGTCGCGGTTAACCTTGGGGAATTCCACCGCCTCATTCTGGACCTAGGCCTAGGGAGCATTAACTTCTTTGGGGTGTTGATCGCCATTTTCGTCGGGATCGGATTGGTGAGCAAGGAGATCGAGAAGAAGACCATCTACACGATTGTGTCCAAGCCGGTGGCGCGATACCAATTTCTGCTTGGAAAGTACTTGGGCCTCACGATCACGTTGTTCGTCAACACGGTTGTCATGGCACTGGGATTGTTGGTGGTGCTCTATGCTCAAGCGGTTCCCGTCGAGGGGATGCTCTTCAAGGCGCTGGCGCTGATTTTTGTCGAGTTCATGGTGATCACGGCGGTCGCTCCTGCTGTTTTCCACGTTTACCAGTGCCACTCTGAGCGCCATCTTCACATTGGCGATATATGTGATTGGGCATCTCACGGCCGACCTGAAAACGTTCGGGGCGAAGATGGACGATCTCAGTCGGGGGATCTTGGACGGGATCTATTATTTCTTGCCCAACCTCGAGCGCTTCAACTTGAAGGGACATGTCGTTCATCACTTGGACATGAGCGGTTCAGACCTGATGCTGATTGTCGCCTACGGGGCGACGTACACGGCAGTGCTCCTCTTCACAGCCAGTCTAATTTTTCATCGGCGAGATTTCCGCTAAACCGGCCAGCCGGCGGTTCTGATTCTCCACTTGCATTATGCCATAGAGCCAGGTATTGAAGGGTGTGTCACAACTGCCCTATCCGTTGTTCGCCTGTTGAAATTCATACTGGAGAGTAACGTCGATGAATGTACCGTTGCTTGATCTGAGAGCTCAGTTCCAACCCCTCCGCGCGGAGATCATGGCGGAAGTACACGCTGTCTGTGACGAGCAGGGATTTATCCTTGGGCCGCGCCTCGTGGCGTTCGAGGAATCCGTTGCCCCGGTACATCGGCTCTCACTATAGCAATCGGTTGCGCCTCCGGGAGCGATGCGTTGTTGCTCTCCCTCATGGCTATGGGAGTGAAGGCCGGCGATGAGGTCATCACCATCCCGTTTACGTTTTTTGCCACGGCGAGCACAGTTTCACGATTGGGTGCGAAGCCGGTGTTCGTAGACATTCAGCCGGATACGTTCAATATCGATCCCAAGCTGATTGAGCAAGCGATGACCCCTCGAACGAAAGCCATCATTCCCGTTCATCTCTTCGGGCAATGTGCGGACATGGCTGCGATCAATGAAATTGCCAAGCGGAAAAATGTTCGCGTCATTGAGGATGCTTGCCAAGCTATTGGGGCGGCACAGCAGGGAAAGCGCGCCGGTGTACTTGGAGACACCGGGTGCTTTAGTTTTTTCCCCAGCAAGAACTTGGGCGGTTTTGGAGACGGGGGCTCATCACGACCAACGACAAAGCCCTTGCCGACTCCATGGCCATGCTCCGTGTTCACGGGAGCCAGGTTCGCTATCTCCACGAGGCGATAGGGATCAATAGCCGATTGGATGCGCTCCAGGCGGCCGTGCTCCAGATCAAGCTGAAGTATCTTGACCAGTGGAACGAAGGCCGACGTCGGAACGCCGAACGATATCAGCGGTTGTTTGCTCCAGACGAAACATGCAGATTGCGTTGTGCTTCCACCAACGGCGCCTGGAAATTTTCATGTCTATAACCAATTCACCGTGCGAGCCCCAAAGCGCGACGCGTTGCGCGCTTTCCTCAAAGAGAAGGGAGTCGGTACGGAAGTGTACTACCCGCTCCCGATGCATCTCCAAAACTGCTATCGCGATCTAGGGCATCAGAAGGGTCCTTCCCTGTGTCGGAACAGGCGGCCGAAGAGGTGATGTCCATTCCAATCTATGCCGAACTGACGGAGTCGCAGCAGAGCTACGCGGTGGAGATGATTGCAGAATTCTACAAACGCGGCTAGCTCTGTTACGTCACGTCCCTTGCTTCAGCGAGGCCCCCGGCTCCCGTCAACGGCTAGTCCGTTCCTGTGCTCTGTCGTACAATGCCCGCACAGTTCGAATTGTAGGTGAACGTGGCTGGTGACCTAGCAGCCAGAATAAGGAGGCCATGATGAGGTCGATAACGTGGGGAGTCCTGTTCGTGTTCTCCTTGATGTGGAGCACTGTGGCTATCGGCAAGGAATTATCGCCGCGCGAGATTTATGAACAGGAGGCTCCAGGCGTAGTGATGGTGATGGGGTACGCGGATGGCGGCAGGAAGGGGAGTGGCGGAACAGGTTCAATCATTCAGTCGGATGGATTGGTTCTCACGAATGCTCATGTTGTGATCGAAGAGCAGACCGGGAAACCCTTTGCCCGTCTGTCTGTGTTTCTCAAGCCGGCCCGAGTCACGGGAGAGTCAAAGAGTGATCTCTCCCGTATGGTCCGTGCCAAGGTCGTGGCCTACACTCAACCATTGGACCTTGCTCTATTGAAACTCGATGGTGTCACCGAGCCGCTGCCTGTCGTTGATGTGAGTGAATCGGGGCGGGCTAGGATCGGGGATCGAGTGGTGGCCATCGGTCACCCGGAGCAAGGTGGATTGTGGACATTGACTACTGGAGTGATCAGCGCCGAAGTCGAAAACTTCAATGGGGTGAAGGGCAAGCACGTGTTTCAAACGGAGACGGGTCTGAACCGCGGAAATTCAGGTGGGCCACTTTTGGATGGAGAAGGGCGGATGATCGGAGTCAACACGGCGATTGCTCGCGTGGCCTCGGATGGCCTTCCCATCACGAGCATCAGTTTCTCGCTCAAGTCGAGCGTTGCCACACAATGGTTGCGGGAACAAGGCGTGGGGGTACGAGGGATGCCGATGCCGACTGGGCAGCTGCAGCCTGCGACCGACCAACCGGTGCCCCCGTCAGTGCAGCCCCAAGCCAAACCAGGCCCAGCCTCCTCAGTCTGATCTATCGCTCAAGCCCACGATGAAGCCTGAGATGGTTCAGCCGGTTCCGGCTCGTCCATACAATCTCGATCAATTGATCAACGATCGTGCAAAAGCTGAAGCTGACCTCGACAACATGATGTCAGAGATGCGGGGACGGATGAAGGGACGATAGAATCGAGAACGCCGCATGGGAAAAAGGCGCATCCTTGGGCGAAGAGGCTGTCTTGGCAAACTCAGGGCAGGCGGGTGAAGTGCTGCCGGGGTTAGGAGGGTGAGATGAGCGACTTTTTCAGCATCCGCCTATGTCGTGATGGCCCCTTCCGAAGCCGACGAGACGTGTCGCGCATACTTGCCCATCACGCCGGAGGTGTAGCGGGGTAGTGGAAGTTTGACCTTCTTGAGCCGCGCCTTGATCTCTTTATGCGAGAGCTCCACGGTCAGTGTCCGTTTGGCGATATCAAATACAATGATATCGCCGTTCTTCACGGCGCCGATCGGGCCACCTTTGATCGCTTCCGGTGCGACATGGCCGGCCATCAGGCCGTGGGTGGCACCGGAGAAGCGGCCGTCGGTAAGCAGCGCGACGGAGTCGCCCAGGCCTGCGCCGACGATGGCTGCAGTTACGCCAAGCATTTCTCTCATGCCAGGCCCGCCGGATGGCCCTTCATACCGAATGACCACAACATCGCCTGCCTTGATCTGACGGGATTGCACGGCGACAAAGGCGTCCTCCTCCCGGTCGTACACTTTTGCCGGGCCTCGAAATGTCATGATCGAGTGTCCGGCCACCTTCCACGACACAGCCCTCTGGAGCAAGGTTTCCCCGTAAAATCACCAGCCCGCCGGTCTGCTTGATCGGGTTCGAGAGGGGCCGGAGTACTTGTTGACTCGATGTTTCCTTCGCGTCTTTGGCTTCTTCCCCGATCGTCCGTCCGGTCACGGTCGGTTGGCCGGCGTGCAAGATGCCGGCATCGAGCAGCCGTTTGGCGACCAACGTGGTTCCCCCAGCCGCATAGAGATCCGATGCGGTGAATCGCCCGCCTGGCTTCAGGTCGGCGAGCAACGGTACCTTCCGGTTGATCTTGTCGAAGTCGTCGATGCTCAACTTGATGTTGGCTTCGCGCGCGATGGCGAGTAAATGCAGCACTGCATTTGTCGAGCCGCCGGTGGTTGCAACTGCGGCAATGGCATTCTCCAGCGATTTTCGCGTGATGATCTGGCGGGGCCGGATATCTCGCTTCAGCAGATCCATGACCATCTTTCCGCACTCGAAGGCCACATCGTCCTTCCGCTGATCCATGGCCGGCACCCCGTTTCGTCCCATCGGCGAGATACCGAGGAACTCGAATGCAATCGCCATGGTATTGGCGGTGAACTGGCCCCGCAGGCGCCAGGGCCTGGGCAGGCATGGTCTTCGAGATCTTTGAGTTCGGCGTTGGTCATCTTGCCCGATGCATGTTTCCCGACTGCTTCGAACACGTCTTGAATGGTCACGTCGTGGCCTTGGAAGTGGCCCGGCATGATTGATCCTCCGTAGAGCATCACCGACGGCAGGTTGAGACGAGCGAGGGCCATCACGGTACCGGGAATGGTCTTATCGCAGCCGGACAATGCCACCACGCCGTCAAACAAGTGTCCACGAGCCACGAGCTCGATCGAATCGGCGATCACTTCCCGGCTGATCAACGAAGCCTTCATCCCCTCGGTCCCCATCGAGATGCCATCCGACACCGCGATGGTGTTGTACTCAATGGGGCGTGCCGCCCGCAGCTCGGATACCGGCCTTCACCCGTTCCGATAATCGGCGCAAGTGGAAGTTGCAGGGCATGACTTCGATCCACGTGTTCGCGACGCCGATGATCGGGCGAGACAAGTCCTCGTCGGTGAATCCAACGGCTTTTAACATCGCGCGAGCCGGGGCCCGATCGGGGCCGACCAGTAAATTGTGGCTTGTGAGTTTCAACTCTTTCGGCATGACATCCTCATTCACGCGAGACTCGCGAGGCTTGCGAGAAAAGCGAGACTGGTTGGAAGATTCAACTGTGCGAGTCGCGCCTCTCGACGTACGTCTTATAAGCGACATTCAGAAGAGGACGGCCTATTTGAACAGGCTACGAACGTTGCTGGAGCATCCACGTCTTGCTCCACCCCTGAATTTCCCAAGTTTCAAAATAGTTTTCAGCACCCCTGCTAGGACTTCTTGGATAGCGCTACCGCATGTTCATGCTTGCTGGAGACGCAGGTTGTGCCGCATGTCACCTTTATGGGGATTGCCCTTCATTGGGCCGCCATGAGGGTTGTAACCCTTGCCGGCATCCTTGTGCTGTTGCATGACCTTGTCATGCTCGGTCTTTCCTTGGCGCGCTGTTCCGGAGTCAACAGGGCGTATACATCCCGACGGGCTTTGATGGAGGTCATGCGTAAGCCGACCTGCAGATCACCGCTCTGCTTTAGCTTGGCTTCGATAGCCCCCAGGTCGGACTTTTCATCCTCGGTCAGGGATCTCAATTCGCGTTCCGCGACCTGGATGTCGGCCTCGGTCTTGATACGAGTCTTGTCCAGGTTGAGTTGCATCTCTTTGAGTTTCGTGACTTGTTCTGCGGTGAGGCCAATGTCTTTTTCGTTCTTGAGCAGATGCTGGATCAGCTGGCTGGTGCTATTATGCATCATGCCCTTGCCATGTCCACCCATTGACCCATGTCCGCCGCTTCCGTATCCTTCTTTGCCGTAGCCCGGTTCGTTGGCCCAGACTGAAGACATCCCAACGGTCAGCGCGAATACCGATGCGACGCCCAGCCTCACGATGGTTCGTGTTCCCTGCTTCATACTTGCCTCCTTAGGTTGAACCGAATGAAGACGTCCGATTCCACGATAATGAATGTCCCAGTCACCCCATCTCATCCTTGAGCCCATTTAAACTCGCATTGAACCGCGAGTGCGGCCGGTAGCCTATCAGAGCGGTCATAATGTTTCTTCGCACGTGGATGTAGATTGCCAGATCGATCAACACAACGCAAGCCAACAACTTCACTCGCTGGGCCCACGAAGCTGGCGGCATTCTCAACAAACGGAGGGTGAAAATAGTCGCAGGCCCTGCTCACAGTCGGTCCTGTTGTCGGTGTCATGGCGGAGTGCGCGCGACAAGCCCGAGGAGTGAACCTCGGGTGATATGTGAACGCTCGCTTTACCAGTCGCGCTTGTCCCGCCCATCTCGCCTGTCTTGTTTGAGTCAGGGGTGTGATCGACGCCGGGCCTGGGCGAGCAGCTCGGCTCGCGGGTCCGGATGCGCAATGGCCCTGAGCTGGTCGTAGAGTGTGTGTTCCTGCGTCGGTCGATGAGGGCGGCATCACGATCTGGATCGTTAGGAAGAGATCGCCGTGGCTACCGTTCGCTGCCGGGAGGCCCTTACCCTTGAGTCGAAGCTTACTGTCAGCCCGGCTCCCAGGGGGAACTTTCACCCGAACCGGTTCCATGAGTGTAGGGGCCATCACGTCGGCTCCCAAGGCCGCTTCCCACGGGAAGACGGGGAGAGAGACATGAATGTCGCTCCCCTGTCGGCGAAAACGTTGTCCGGAGCGATCATCACGCGCAAGTACAAGTCGCCGGGCTTGCCGCCGTTGGTACCGGCTTCGTCCCTTGCCGGCCACGCGAACCCTCGTTCCATCCTGTACCCCGGCGGGGATTCGTACTTCGATCGTATTGGGATGCAGCGTGGCGCCGTGCCCCTGACAGACTGGACAGGTTCGTCCACGAAAGACTCCGCTCCCGTGGCAGGTGGAGCAGGGGACAGGCTCTTGCAGGGTCATGCGCTTCGTCACGCCGGTGAACACCTCGGCCAACGTCAATTGCACTTCCGTTTCAAGATCCTCGCCCTGCGTCGCAAATCCACGACCAGGGGCCGGCTCGCCCTCGTCCCTTGAACAGATTTTCGAAGATGTCGGAAAAGGCTTCCCCGCCGAACGAAGTCTCCGGGCCGTTCCCCCGCGCGCGCCGGCTTGCCGGCGCGCTTGCTCGTAGGCTTCGGCCTGTTCCCAGTTTGCCCCATACTGATCGTATTTCTTCCGTTTGTCCGGATCGCTCAACACTTCGTGCGCCGCGTTCAACTCCTTGAACTTCTTCTCCATTTCTAATTTCTTGGAACCGCTATGGAGATCGGGGTGGACCTGGCGCGCGAGGCGACGATAGGCCTTCTTGATGTCGTCCGCCGATGCAGACTTGGAAAGACCCAGAATCTGATAGTAGTCGCGTGCGGTAGTCGCCATAGGAGCAGAGATGACGTCGAGACACAACACATCATTGTTGTGGGCTCAGCTTACGGGGGTCGAAACAGGCTTTGCAAGGGTCGAGCACGTGATCAAAAGATGGAGTAGGAAATCCCGGCAAACGGGAGACCGAAGTTGAGCCCGGAATTCGGCGTACGCGTTCCACCGTTAGAAATGTGGACAAACCGATAGCCGATGTTCAGCGCCCATTGGGGGTCAAGAGCCATGCACCTCCGGCCCCGCCCCCAGACGACAAAGTTAAATTCCCCGGTTGCTCCGGCACCTGACCACCGAGATCTGTCCATATCGGACCTCCACCACCTTCGATGTAGGGCCGAAGCCGGTTGAGGCCGACGAAGGTGTATTGCAGTTTCGGCGTGACCCCAACTCCATAAGCGGTCAGTGGTTCGGATGTGGTGAACGCCAGGACCTCGACGCCTAACGACACTTGGCCTCGATACCAGGTGGAGCCGAGGGGATCGGTCATCGTCATTGACCAGGATGGTATGACCGCAGTGCCGAAAAGTTTCGAAGATTGGCCGGGCAGCACGCGAATCGGAAAGAAGGGGCCAACAACAAGTCCCACAGTCTGCGTACCAATGGCAGGAGGGGGAATCGGTTCATCGGCGCAAGCCAGACGAGCGGACAGACAGAGGACGGTTGCCAGCAGCCCGAACCCAGTGGTCAGAAGGCGATGGTGTCGAATGTTCACGAGGTAGAATGCGTCTTAGCCCGCGCCATCATCTTGCAGTAGGAGCAGACCTCCGCGGTAGTGGGCTGACTACAAGAAGCGCAGGGTGGAGGACAGCCCGGTCCTTCTCCGCCATGGTGGTCGCACTGGGCTGCTTCGCGCTGTTGCTTTTCGAGAAAGCCCCAGTAGAACGTTTGTTTTGTGCCAGGCGATTCGGTCTCCAGCCGATTCAAGACGTCCTTATACTGAAGCATCTTGGCGCCCTTGGCCATGGGGCATTCCTCGACGATGTAATCGATCCGGTTCAAGACCGCATACGCTGCGAGTTCTCGTTCCGAAAGCCGAAAGAGAGGCTTCACTTTCTTGGCAAAACCTTCCATCGATGCCGGCAACGACGGGCCCTGCTTCTCCAAATATTCCCTCTTGCCAATGCAGCACGTTGCCCAGAAGCCTGGCCGCTTCGTCATCGAGATTGTGGCCCGTGGCCATCACATCGTAATCCTGTTCGACCGCCACGCGATTGAATTGGTAGCGCTTGATCGTGCCGCACGTCGAGCAGGTCGGGCGATGGATGAGCTGAGCCAGTTCCTTGATCCCTGCTCCGGCTTCTTGTTCGACCGTATGGAGGTGCAGCGTGGCTCCATGTGAGGCGGCGGCCGCTTCGGCGAACTTCGTCACCTTGGCATGCGACTGCTCGGAATAGCCCCGATGCCGAGATCCACATAGAGCGCGTCGGCGCGATAGCCGAGCTTGAGGCAGAATGTCCCAGAGCGCGAGGCTGTCCTTCCCGCCCGACACCGCCACGAGGATCCGTTCCTCCTTCCCGAACATTTTCTCCGACTTGATCGCCCGCGCAACCTGATCGTGGACGAAGACGTTGAAGCAGCCTTTGCAGAAGGCCGCATTATGGCGCGGGAGGCCGATCACTGCTTTGGTTTTACACTTGGTGCAATTCATCTGGAGTCCGTGAAGCGTGAGGGGTGAGGCGTGAAGGGGTGAACCTCCGGAGATCACCGGTCGAATTTCAATCTGATCGCCGTCGTACAGCATTTCGTCCTCAGTGACGAGATCGTCACCTTTGATCACCAGATGCGCTTCGACCGGGAGATTCAGCTCGCGCAAGAGTTCCTTGACCTTCTTGGGGCCTTTGACCTCGACGGTTCTGGCTGGATGGCTCAGCTGGACTTGCACGAGAGCATGATAAGGCCGGTGTCGGCAGGATTGCAACAAAGCATCCAGCCGTCAGCAATCAGCGCGGACTGCTGACGGCGTTATATCGCCGCCTCCCGCAGAAACTTCGCCGATTCTTCCGGCGCTACCGGATTGATGTAGAACCCTGTGCCCCATTCGAACCCGGCGACTTGCGTGAGTTTGGGAATGATTTCGATGTGCCAGTGGTAAAAGTCCCCGGTCTTTTCGTGGAGGGAGAGCTATGGAGGACAAAGTTGTACGATGGACGAGCGAGGACCTTGTCCATCCGTCGCAGCGCTTCGGAAAGAATCGGCGCGAGGAACTCGAATTGCGTCTTCTGGCTCTCTTCGAAGTAGCCGGCGTGGCGCTTCGGGAGGATCCACATTTCAAAGGGAAAGCGCGGGGCATACGGGGTGACGCAGAGGAACTCTGGATTTTCCGCCACGATGCGATCGCCGTCAGCGATGTCCTGCCGGACGAATGTCGCAATAGATGCAGCGCTCTTTCTGAAAATAATGAGCCCGACAGCCATCGAGCTCCTCCTGGACGCTGGTGGGGATGATCGGCAGGGCGATGAGTTGCGAGTGGCTGTGCTCCAGTGTGGCGCCGGCGGTCGCTCCGTGATTCTTGAAAATCAGGATGTATCGGAACCGCGTGTCTTTCTTCAGATCGATCATGCGATCGCGATAGGCCCAGAGCACGTCCTCGATCCGTTTTGTCGGCATGTCGGCCAGACTATCTTGGTGGTTCGAGGTCTCGATGATGACCTCATGTGCGCCGATCCCATTCATGCGATCGTAGAGGCCGAGGCCCTGGCGGTCGAGGTCGCCTTCGACCTGGAGCGCGGGGTACTTGTTCGGCACGACACGCACAGTCCAGTTCGGGCCGTTGGGCTCTACCGGCTGTGGCCGGTACGCCATGATTTCCTTCGGCGTCAGTCGTTCTTGCCCTGGGCAAAAGGGGCAGAGGGTTGCGGCCAAAGGCCGGGCTGGTTGCACTGGAATAAAGTCGTGGGGCCGACCGCTACGTTCCGTCGTAATGATCACCCACCGACCGACAATCGGGTCACGTCTTAGATCAGGCATGGCTTCTCCGCCGTTACATGAAAGTCGTGAAAGTTGAGTTCGTGAGATGTGAGTGTCGCAGATGCAAGAATGGCACTCTTGCCACAACTCATAATTCAGTTTCAGCACTCAGCACTTCTTTGCAGATCAGACTCGCCATAGATTTGCTTCAAACTCCGGACCTGGCACGAGGAAGGTTGCAGGCTTGTGATGCGGGTAGCGTGCGACTTCCAAGCGATATTCCAACACCAGAATCGTCATGCGGAGTTCCTGCCCTGGTGTGAGCTGTAAGTCCTTAAATGGCACTAGCCAGTTCAACGATATTCCGACGACAGATCGATCGATAGTGGCCGATCTCCTGCCAGGATCCGCTTGCCAGTTTCTGTGAGAGCATAAACTGATCTGGTTCCGACTGCGCGAGTGAAAATGATAGGTGATACACGTGCTGCGGGCGTCTGCAGCTGCAGCTCGACCGTGAGCCCTGCCTGGCGCGGCTGCGATTGCTCGTCCGGATCGAGCCGGAGAAACAACTGGTCAAGACTCCAGCCGAACTGGATATCGGTCAATACCCCTTCGCCTTCCACATCGCGCCGAGCGGCGGCTGAGTCTTGATTCTGCCTGCTCCGCGCCACTCGAAAAAGTCGGTGACGAGTCCGTCGATGGAGGTTCAGCAATGCGAGAGGCGCGGTCATGAGGTCTGCGTCCGGCATGCTGCGGGGACTAGAGATCGGCTGATTCAACAGGTCCGGTGGCGTCAATCCCGCGATCGTCCAGACGTTCTGAAGGTGAGTTCGAAAGAGCCGATCGAACTCCTCTTTGTAGTCGGTATCGAAGTCGTCCCCATACCACCAGAACCAATCGCTGCCTTCGGCGGCATAAGAGCTCGTCCCAGGCGGCTTGTGCGCGATCCGATGGGAGTGTGGCAGAAATCTCGGCAAGACGCGATCGAGTCTGATTGACCAAGTCCCATCCCCGATTGTCTTCCTGGTGGCCGATCCAGATCTTGTAGTCCTGATTGATCCAGGAGCCTGAATGGAGGTGGCTGACCGCGCCGAGTAGCCGGCGAAGCGTGAAGCGCTTCGGAGATCGTCGCGGTGGTCGTGCGAATCGCGTCGCCATCGAGTGCGCCGGTTGAGCAGGCCTTGTAGAGCAGCGAGAGAGAAACTGTTCGCCTCCCTCGTGGTAGTGCTCCCACGGATTTTCCCCGTCGAGCGCGATCGTGATGGTGACCTGTTCCTGCGGCGTGTCGTCAATGATCTGGCGCAGCCGTCGAAGCACGTCTTCGGCGGCCATTTCAGGAGTGGTCTTGTGGTAGACGAAGCCAAAGGCATCGGAGATCTCCCGATCGCGAAACAGCATCGTGACGTCTTGGCCCTCCGGCCCGACCCGGTAGGGCTGATACAGATCCCGGTGGCGTTGCCACGGTTGCTGGGCCGCGTTGAGCGAGCGAGCGAGGATGCACTTCGTCGGTCGCCAGCCAGCGCAGTCCGGCCTTCGGCAGCATCGGAATCAGTTCCGGACAGACGGATCCCTCCGACGGCCAGAGACCCACGGGGGCTCGGCCGAACGTCGCAGTATGAAACTCGACGGCGCGTTGCAGCTGTGCCTCCGCATCATCCGGCGCATGGAATCGCGAGGGGAGCGGGAGATCGGGCCTGGCGCGATGAGTGAAGTCCGTATCGATGAGGAGCGGCAGGATCGGATGAAAGAAAGGGGTCGTGGAGAGTTCGATTTGCTCACGCTCCATCAGCCGCCGATAGAGCGGAATGATCTCCTGCACTGGCGACGAGCTGGAGGGCCAGCACCTCCTGTTTTTCTTCTTCCGTGAAGCCACGATTTTTCGCGCGCAGCGCAGCCAGGCGCGGATAGCGACTGACGGTGCCGTAGCCGAACCAGGCCAGGTTGTTGCCATGTCTGCAAGTCCCGCAAATCCTGCGTGGAAAACTGCCGCGAAATCCGCTCCAAGTCGCGGCCGTAAACATCGACTCCACGCTTCACGAGCAGCTCATGATAGCGCGGGTAGGGGCGCACCATCGTGGCCCAATTGGCGGAGAAAAAATGCCGGACAATAAAGGCTCTTCTCTTCCGGACGGAGGTCCGCTGCTGGACGCTGCGCATGTTCTGAGAAAGAGGTCGCGCACGGTCCCTGATCCGACTTTCTTGCAGTTGTCGCAGGAGGGAAGGCGTAAAGTTGAGACGTGGCTTTGATGGCGGGAAACCTCTCCAGCCCATAGGCCATGTCGTAGTAGGCCTTGGTGGCATGGAGACGTACCCAGGGCATGCTGGCAGACCCCGCGACCGGGTCCGTGTAGTACGGCTGATGCATATGCCAGAGAAAACAGATGTGCGCAGTCTTCATAGCCGAATATTGTTAAGACTTTGGCAGGAGGCTGAAAAAGTCCGCCAGCTTTCTAGAAGGTTAAGACTCAGGTCAAGGCTGGAGAAAAACTCTGATCTTCACTCAACCGTAACCTCAACCTTCGTCTGCTTCGCGTGTTCTATGAGTCTTTCCGCAACCTGTTCGTTATAAGTATGGCATAGGGTAGGAGGCGGAGCGAGAAGAAATTAATGCGTGACGCAGTTCGACAGGATATGATGGTTCAGGTGCTCTGGTACTGGATGCCGGTGGCGCTGTATGCCGGAGCGATATTTTTCCTGTCCGCCCAGTCGCACCCGGAAGAGCAGTCTGCCATCGTTCCTGCTCAAAGACGTCAGACGACAAAGTCTTGCATGCGGTGGAGTATGCCGTCCTTGGCGGACTCTGCTACCGGGCCTTTCGGTGGGGTCTGAGCGGGCAGATGGCGGCGCGCGCGCTTATCATCGCCATCGTCACGGCGTCGCTGTATGGCGTGACGGATGAAGTGCATCAACTCTTTGTCCCGTTCCGCGAGTCGAGCTGGCTGGGATTGGCTGGCCGATACAATCGGCGCGGTCATTGGGGCGCTGAGTTGGCGATCCTTCTTGGATGTCGGTCCGCATCCCCGTCATTGACACCTCCCCGCAGGGGACTACTTTGCGCGAAGCGCTTGGCACTTCGGGAACGTGTAGCCGGCACTGGCAATGCTGCGAACACCATGGACTCTGGTAAGGAGGGTGTGAAGATGGACGGTAAGACCTGTCATTCGTATCTGGTTCGACTCGGATTTCCTGCATTCATTGTTGCCGTGGGTCTTTCCTCTGGTCGGCTGCCCTCAGCCGATACCCAGGGTTCCAATTCCGGTTCTGATACGTCTCCCCGACCATGGCCTGGCAGACGTACAACATGCAGACAAAGGAGAGTGGAGCGATCGTGAAAGATGGCCAGTCGCTCGACGTGCCGTCCAGCGATCAGTATGTGTTAACGCTGGGAGTGGAAGATCTCAACAGCGGCGTGAAAGATGTCACCCTGAGCGGCAACGTCCATTATGTTTGCGAATACGGTGGCCAGGTCGAGGACAAAAGTTCCTCCTCGAAACGCAGGAAACGAAACCGACTCCCGACCAGGAGAACAAAGTGCCCATCAGAGCCTCACTTGTTTATATCGTGGAATTCGGCAAGATGGGATGTAAGGAAAACTGGAAGTTTGGCGGAGGGAAACTGTCGTTGGTAGGAAGGCGCATAATTTCGTTGGTGGCGCTGAGATGAGGACCCTGTACGTTAATTTGAAGAAGTAACTCGCATGATGAATAAGGCCCTGTCTGTCGAGGGCTTTCAATTGTCCATTGCTCTATACTTCCCGTTAGGAGAGTGGCCAAGGCTGCCCCGATCGCCCTCGTGACCGCAAGGAATTTCTAAGGTCCCCCTGCGGGAGAGTCCAACGTACGCGCATAAAAAACCTCTCTTTGAAATCAAAGGACCCTTTGTCGATTTCCCGAACGATTTGAACTATCCTTGGGCCGGTTCAAAAATAAAAGATTAGAAACGGAGTCAAGCTCAAGCTGAACACTGCAACAATAGCACTGCAAGGCGGCAGGGGTGACTCGCACCTCTTCAAGCAAAAACTGGCATAGCCGATCTGCAATTTCATCCCGTACCTGCCGGAAGACCTCGAGCCGGATCTCCACTGGGGCTGCGGCGGGATCATCAAAAGACCAATGTCGAATAGTGGCCGCGCCGGGAAAGACCGGACAGGACTCCCTGGCTCGATTGCACACCGTGATGACGTAGTCGAAGGACTGTCCGACAAATTCTTCGAGACTCTTCGATCGATAGTGTCGGACATCGACGCCGATCTCAGCGCATGGACTCTACCGTCATCGGATTGAGGCCACGCGGGATGGCTCCCGGCACTTTCAGCCTCGAAGTGGTCACCCGCAATGAGGCCGAGTAGGGCTTCTGCCATCTGGCTGCGCGGCTGAGTTTCCGGTACAGAGAAAAAGAATCCGCTGTTTCATGATTGGTTCATGTGCAACAACTTGTGGCACAACAAGCCGCTTGGCTCGCTTCGTGGCTTTGAAGCTCGAACGAAGCCACTCACGAACTTGCCATCGACAAGGGGGCGATTGCTCTCAATGTCGACTCCCGTCCCATTGAAGAGGTCGCGAGCATCTTGGGCCGTATAGACGCGCGTGGCTTCTATTGAACACCTGCTCGAAACCCTGCCTGACTGAGTTTCCTCTTGTATTCGGTCTCCTCCAATGCTCCAGCTATGCACCCAGCCCACAATTCGATGCTCTGCCGAATTTCCTTCGGCATGTCGCCTCGGATCACGATGTCCGATACCGGCAAACCGCCCACCCGGTTTCAGTACCCGGAAGGCTTCGGCTAATACCCGATCCTTATCCGGCGATAGATTGATGACGCAGTTGGAGATGATCAGGTCAATCGAATTGTCTGGCAATGGAATGTGTTCGATATCGCCCTTGAGAAACTCAACATTGGTGACACCGGCCTTGGCTTGGTTGGCTCTGGCCAGTTCCAACATTTCGTCGGTCATGTCCAGCCCATAGACCTTGCCGGTGGGCCCAACACGTCTTGCCGAAAGCAGGACATCGATTCCACCGCCCGACCCCAAATCCAAGACTGTCTCTGCCCATCGCAATCTGTGCTAATGCGGTCGGATTGCCACAGCCGAGCGATGCCCGAACCGCCTCTTCTGGCGGTACTGCCGTCTGGCCATCTCCGTACAAATTGCCGGTAATAGGGTCTAGCTGCCCATCTGTCAGGACAGACCCGGCCCCACAACATGAACGCCGTTCCTCTTGCTGGGATTGTAACGCGGCTTTCCCATACCGAGCCTTGATCTCTTCTTTTAACCCTTGTTGATCATTCATAACGCCCTCCCATCAAGAAATATTGATTGATTAGAGTCAAAAAAATCAGCAGCACCGATTTGCTGAAACTGCTGACTTCGCCGCCTGCTTCAACGTATCGACCACGGCTTCGAGTTCCTCAATCGCATCTGGATCGATCGAGTAGTACATCCACCGCCCCTCCCGGCGATCCCGAATGAGCCCGGCGTCCTTCAGGACCTTGAGATGAAATGACAACCGAGACTGTGCGGCTCTCATTGCATCTGTCAGCTCACAGACGCATTGTTCCCCCCTTTAGCCGTTCAAGCAATGCTAACCGCGTCTCGTCGGATAAGGCATGAAACAATGTGACGGATTTTTCAGTGAGACAGATAAAGCAACCATGATCACGTATATATCAACGAATACTTGATTAGTCAAGAGGCAATCTCCGATGTTCCGCAATCAGTTCTTTTTGAATACTCATGAGGATTGGGGCCAAACCCTTGAAGAATCGATGTCTAGTAACCTGGAACCGAACAAGGAATTTGGACTCTTTGAGTTCGTGCAGGATTGACGACAGATCCCGTAGGTGTTCAGCCCCGAGCTCTACCAAACCGCAGTCGCCCGTTCACTTCGAGTCGCCTGCTCCACAATCTTCCGCTAGGCCTTAGCCGGCTTCTTTGAGACTCCGATCCTTCCTTCGACTGGCTCTTGCATCATCCTACGTACCCTCCTACAATACACCACCTCACGAGGCTTTTATGGCCTTCATGATTCATCCCAACCGCCACGTTATCCATGTCGCCGTTCATCTAATTAGCCTAGGAGTTTTAAGACAGATAGCAGGTCACGACGGGAACGCCCCGATCACGCATCTCTGCTTTCGGGAATTGCCTTGATCTGGAGCGAATGACTCTCTTCTGTACCGGAAGCGAACCCCTCTGTGCCGCGGTGGGCACATGATCGCGCAGAGCGAGACCACAATCAGACAGTGTCTGGAGGCTCGATGCGGGACCGTATTCAAAATCGAGGCGGCTGGTCTACGCCGCCTCTTCATCAAAGGAGGCATGATCATGACCCGACCGTTCCACAACATGTGTGGTGGTGTGCGGCTAGCCGCCGCACTTGTAGCGACACTAGGCCTCTTGAGTGGGTGGCTAGCCGGCCCTGCCTTGGCGGCCTCGGCGAAAGAAATTGACGCCGGTGTGGACGAAGCCATCGTGATGTTCGGAAAAGAAGTGAAAGACGGCGCGAGTTTCCTCCAGAACAGCAAGGGCGTGCTGGTGTTCCCGTCAGTGATCAAGGCAGGCCGTTGGAGTCGGGGAGAGTATGGGGAAGGCGCGCTCCGGATCGCCGGGAAGACAGCGGATTACTACAGTACGGCGGCCGGTTCGGTTGGATTGCAAGCCGGGGGCAGATGAAGACCATCGTCGTGGTGTTTCTGCAGGCCGACGCGCTGAAGAAGTTTCAAGAAAGTGAAGGATGGAAGGCGGGAGTGGACGGCTCCGTTGCCCTGGTCACCTTGGGAGCCGGGGGCGCCGTCGATACGACGAATCTGAAAGACCCGATCGTCGGATTCATCTTCGGTCAAAAAGGCTTGATGTACAACCTGACGTTCGAAGGATCGAAATTCACGAAGCTGAAGAAGACGTAACGTGGTAGAGGGGTTTGAATGCGCGAGTAGTTCTTGCAGGGACTGAACCCCGAGAATAAGAGAGGGAATCGGCACGCCTGCGACCATAGGGATGCAGGCGTGTAACAAACGAAGTTTCCGATGGCCTCGCGTCAATTGTTCGAACGCTGGTACATAAGGGCGCTACGGATGTTTCGCATAGGGAGCGGAACAGGTCAGGCAAACTCACTCAAATTCCTTGGTAATCTGGTTTAACGCGGTATCTGTTGGCAAGCTGAGGTTGGACAATAGCGTGACGAACCCATTCTTCAAGGGCCTGATTTATGATCGAGGATCTGAATCTCAGTCACGCGGGCACGGACACGTCCGGGTGAAGTCGGTCGTCAGCAGTTCGATGACCGCAGTCACGCCGCACGCGGTTTCCATTTTGCGGAAGTTCATCGAGTCGCCTGGGGCCCTATCTACAACCGCCAAACACGTCAACGGGAAGAGAGCCAGTCCATCATCGAGCATAAACGTGGCTTGTCCATACAGAAGGCGGCCACACTTCGGGAGCGGATAGGGTGGCGTGATCACGCGTCTCTGGCCACACCTTCAAGCGTCACCAGATGTTTTTGATACGATGCCGCTTGAGCAGAGAGGAGGGTCTGTATTGAGACATGCTCCGGGGTGCCGGAGTACACCACATTCACACTAACGGTAAGGCTAACAATAGAGTAGACGAAACCACTTATTCGGCTTTTTCCACCTGTTGGGTGGCATCGTCATGCTTCCATTGGTTTTTGCAGTGTCATAGACACGCGCATCTCATGGTGTCAACGAGGGTCATGAGGTCGTCCAAAAGAAACGTGGATATCTGATCCACCGAAACCACCGGTCGCTATGGAGTTCAAAATCATTCCCTGAGGCGAGGACTTTCTTCACGCGTGTGCAAGCTGGTTCTGAGTGTCTACTTTTCTTCCTCCTCCACTCATAGCCGTTCGTTCTCTGCAAGGCATCACGCAGTGTATAGAGCCAGGAGTCTGAGTACAGTGTGCCAATATCAGTTGTTTTCAGACCCTAACAATTTCTAAGGTCTTGTTCCTCAAGAAATCAGAGAAGATACACTTAGGCATTTCCTGGCCTTTGGCCCCCACAGGTACTCCTCTGAAACTCCTCTGTCAGTTGCATCCATGAGCGCGTTGCGGGTGGAGTATTGTCTGGCGGAACCTTGTCATAATTTGGGACATCCAAACATATGAGTGGCGTTTGGCAGAGGTCGCTAAGAGCAGTTGGTGAACAACCCCCACTATCTATTTCAGCCGGGCGTGGTCATCTAATTCCGTACAAATCTTCTGCTCGGGAAATTGAGGCCGACAGAGTTCAGCTTGTATTGCTTGTCAAACTCCTTCCACTGCCCACAAAAATGCTTCGCGAATGGAGCGGCTTGTCGGTCGCCCTGGAAGGCCCCCTCCTGTGATATGACTCCAGATCTCCAGGAGCTGTCGTCATGCCATCGAAACAGTAGAGCCTCTTTTGTGCCGTCTGGATGAATACGCTCATATCGACTAGGCCGCAATCCAAGGGGAAGAGCGTCAGCTCGTGCAAGCACAGCCGGATTCGGGAATGGATAGAAGAATACTCCCAGTTCCAGATGGTAAGGCAGGACATGCGGGATCTTCACACTGAATGAGGACCCATCCCTTAAAGTTGGGGAAACTCGTAAATCACTGCCTGATTCTCAGTGCCAAAGGAGATGTTCGGTGCGAACAAGCGTCACGAGAGCGCCTGCGCCAATGATCCAATGTCTGGAGCCGAAGATGCGGCATTAGCATAAACCCTCCTCCTCTCCATTGGTCTCCTCACGGTAACTCCTTAGCGACCGAGCGGCTACAGAAATGTGAGTTGACGAGCAACGGCGCTGGCTCTAGTTGGTTGATTTGCCCCGCTTAGCGGAAGATCGTCCACTGCAGAAAGCCGATTGTGCTCATTTTGTGCTCAAGCCCACCTCAACTCTACACTCACCCAAGCTCATTCCAGCCTATTCCAGCCAAAGTTCCGAGTTTCTGGTCTTCCCCTGATTTTGTGGACACTTTCCAGGCATAATCCAGCGAAGGGAGGTGCCTCATGGGTCAGCGGCGACGGAGTTTCACGCCAGAGTTTAAACAGGAAGCGGTGGACTTGTGCCGGCGCAGTGGGAAAAGTGCCTGCCAGGTGGCGCGGGAGTTGGGCATTCCCAACCCACGTTCAATCGCTGGATGCGGCAGGCCGCGACGGACGCCCTGGGAGCAAAGAGCTTCCTGGCCACAGAGGAACTGACAGGTGCTACGCCGGGAACTCGAGCAGGTTCGAATGGAGCGCGACATCTTAAAAAGCCGTGGCCTTCTTTGCCAAGGAGTCGGGATGAGGTATCGCTTCATCCAGGCGGAGAAGGCCTCGTATCCCGTGGAGGTCTTGTGTCGCGGTGCTCACCGTGGCCCGGAGCGGATTATTACGCCTGGTGCCGGCGCCCGCTTAGGTCACGCGCACAGCAGAATCAGGCGGCTGCTCACGCATATTCGGACCTGTTATCAGGCGCCTCGCGGGGCCGCTATGGGAGTCCACGGATTCATCAGGATCTGCGTGCCCACGGGTTTCGAGTCGGCCGCCATCGCGTGGCCCGGCTCATGCGGCTGCACGGACTCCGCAGTATCCGACGACGACGAACCTGGCGCCACGCGGCCGGCGCACTCCGGCTGGTGGTGCGGGCGAACGTCTTGCGACGAGCATTTGCTGCCAGCCGGCCCAATGAGAAGTGGGTCGCCGATATCACCTATGTGCCCACACGCCAGGGCTGGCTCTACCTCGCCGTGGTGCTGGATTTGTACTCGCGGCGGGTGGTCGGCTGGGCCATGGATGAACAGCAGACGACCGCACTGACGGTGACGGCCTTAGAGATGGCGCTGGCGCCAACGGTCTGTGCTGGCGGGCTCCTGCACCATTCGGATCGAGGCAGCCAGTATGGCGCGGTGGCCTATCAGCAACGGTTGGTCAGTCTGCGGCATCCGGTGCTCGATGAGCCGTCCCGGCAATTGCTGGGATAACGCCGTGGTGGAAAGCTTCTTCGCCACGCTGAAAACCGAGTTGCTCATGCGCGGTCGCCTGTATCACACCCGGCAGGAAGCGCGCACCGAGATCTTTGCGTATCTGGAGGGATTTTATAATCGGGCCCGCCGCCATTCCACGTTGGGCTACCTCAGCCCTGTGGAGTTCGAACAGCGGGCCGCTCACTCAAGTCAGCGGTGTCCACTAAAACCGGGGAAGTCCATCTTGGCTGGACTTGGCCTGAATGAGCCTGAGTGGGCTGGAGTAGGTGGTGACAACGCTTTCCTAAACCGTTTGTCGTACGATTCAATTCGTATCGGGGCACCAATGTTTCAAGACGTTATGTTCCACGACAGTACCCCTCGCCATGTTAGCGTGCTCGAGATCGTGCTCACGTAATCGCCTCTCCATTCGTCGAACTCGCACTATGACAGATACCAGTTCCAGCCACGGTCATCCTCTGCTTCGCAAGCTCAGTCTCTTCCTGCTCGGGATGGATTCTACTGCTCGTCGCATTCGTGCTGTATCTCCAAACGCAGCACGCATTTCGGCACATCATTCTTCCGCTCGTGGCTGCAGTTGTGCCTGGCGAACTTCGAGTGAATAACGGGTCTCTCACCTTCCCCGCCACGCTCGAATTGACAGGACTCTCCTACCAACAACCGGAGGTGGGGCTGTCGCTGCAGATCGACCAGCTTCTCTGTCGGATTTCCGTGATGGCATGGCTGCGCGAACACCTCCTCTTTGTAGAAGAACTCGATCTTGAGAATGGCAACCTGCACATGGCCTCTGGGGATGACACGACCTCCCGCGAGAGGGCGAAACGGCAGTTGCGCCGGCTCTCAAGACTGCGGTGATGATCCCTTTCGTCGTTCAACGCGCGCGTCTGGATCACGTCACGCTTTCGATTCAAACAGGCGGTGATGAGTTCACGATGCGGGACCTGAAACTTTCCATCGATGATGTCGGGGCTGACCGAACCAGGGACCATCGACCTGCGTAGTGAGGTGGCCTTGAATCGCTCTGCAAGTCAGAGTCGATGGGCCGGTGCATTCCTCTTGACCGGCACTCTTGAAGCAATACGTAACTGGAACGAAGTACTAC
>ERZ1370068.440-contig-10398_pt1 | contig 29025 bp, 36 predicted proteins | sample MGYA00561227_ERZ1370068 | MGnify/ENA primary metagenome ERZ1370068 (study PRJEB38410, sample SAMEA6850437) | metagenome | study: Metagenomic assessment of the ecological functions of the soil: analysis of the soil microbiota associated with the...
ATTACGTATTGCTGATATGTGCGTGGCGAAAGGCAAGAACGATCAGCCGATCCGCCGATCGGGTGGCGGGGCAAAGGGCCAGATCGGCCCGCGTGATGTCCTGCCACTCGGGCGGGCTCACCCCGCTCGATTCCGTCGGCCACGCGGGCGGCGGAGCCACCGGGATTGGACTGGGCCGTTCGCGACGCGACGCCAAAGCCATCCCGCCGAGCATGGCGAGAATGGCGATGCCGACCAGGGCTGCCACAGTCCCGGCCAGCACCGGTCCGGTGAAGGTGCCCGGCTCCGCGCCCTCCTCGAACGTCCCCGGCGGCGCGTTGGTCGTGGCCGCGGGCTGCGGCGCAGGCTCGCTGCTGGCCGCTGCCGCCCGGGCCTGCTCGCGGTCCAGGAACGGCGTGCAGCGCGTCGTACACCGGGTTGGCTGCATTACGCTGGTACCGCCGCGCGAATGGCCCGGCCGACTGCCAGCGAGCCGTAAACCATAGGCGGGGTCGTGCGCCGGGGCGCGGTGGTCTGAGCGTGGCGAGGACGCGGGTGACGATCTGTCGGCCTGTCCCGTGACGGGTACTTCGACCAGACGAGAGCCAGCGCGCGCCGACGTGATCGCCGTCGCCTGGCTGGTGCCGTCTCCGAGGTAGGCGGCTCCGGGAACTCGCCCGAGCGAGGCGATGCCTACGCCAGGAGCGACGAGCGTCAGGTAGGGTGGCGTGAGGAGAACGGGGGCACCGATTCCGGTGCGAGTCGACGGCACCGACGGACACCACCCCAAGCAGACGCCCGGTCCTCGACCGGACTCGCCGCTCTGACCAGAGTCGTCCCCGGCCGCAACCACGATCGCGCCGCGGGCCACGGCGTCAGTCGATCGCGCTCTGCTCATCGGGCGGGACACGGGACGGTGTCCTCGGACCGGGTCCCGACGGCCGCCCAACGACATGCTGATGACCTTGGCGTGATGATCGACGGCCCACCGGATCGCGTCGGGGACGTGATCACTGGCGCTGGCGTCCGAGGTGTCCTCGATAGGATGGCAATCGGCAGCACCCGGGCGTCCGGCGCCAGACCGGTGATGTCGAGCAGGGTTGGCCGGGCCACCATGATCGAGGCCATGGCCGTACCGTGCCCGAACGTGTCCTGGTCCCGGTCTGTGCGGCCGTCCCCAGCCGCGTCGCCGAAATCCTTGCCCGGCAGAATTTTCCGGCGAGCTCGGGAAGCGCCGCATTAACGCCGGTATCGATCTCGGCGATGGTGACGCCCTGGCCGCGCGCGCCCGCCGCCCAGAGCGCCGGCACGTCCCAGGCGTCGAACCACCACTCCGGCGCCGGTCGGCGGACCCGGTGCCGCCGCGGCCGAGCCGGGCGCGACCAGGCCCAGTCCAGCACACAGGGCAATGATCACGCTGAGCCGGGCGAGTCGCATCACGGCACGTCCCAAACGATCTCGTTCGGCGTGCGTGCAGACGCGTGCGCTTCGATGCAAGCAAGGCGGTTTACCGGGTTTGGCTGCCCGCTGGTTATCGAACGTCAATTCTGTGTAGCTGCCGGTGACCTGCGCCGGCCAGTCACCTCGATGCGACCGTCGGCATCGGGCGCGACCGTCACCCGTGACGTCCTGGATCCTCGTCGTCGATGGCTCCGCGTACCGTGCCCGGAACGGCCCGGCCGCCCGTCGGCATCGGGCACAACGGATCTGGATCCGCGCTGCCGAGGCAGTTGCGAAGCGCAGCGAGCCACGGCATCTGCACCATCTTCTGTCCGACCGAGGTCACCGTGACCTCCAGCGGCGGCCCGCTTGGTGTCCTCGAAGCGAACGATTCGCCCAGCGTTCGGCGAGCTGTAGGGCCGGCGCGTCGAACGCGATAGGCACAGCCCCGGGGAATACCAGCGGTCGGCCGGCGGGGACGACGTAGCGCCGGCCACGGAAGCCCGGTGTTGCGCGCGTCTTGAGAGTCAGATCGACCGGCACTGCGGTTGCCGCCAATCGCCACGACCGGCCGTGCTTGATCACCGACACCTGATCGTCGACGACGGTGTGGTGTCGCTCGCGAAGGTGATCGCGTAGTGACGCTGACCGAGGCCGTCTCGTGGTCTTGATTGACGGCAATCACCGATACCGGACTGATCCGGCCTACCTGCTGCTGGGCGCGCAACACCGGGCCCAGTCAGCAGCTCACGAGGACCCATCCGGCAGAGCGCCGTAGCCCAGGGCTGCACGCGCGTCTCCGCGCGACAACGCCGCGAAGTAATCGCGCACCACGCCGACCAGGACCGGCGGATGTGAAGTACCCTGCCACGGCCACGAGCTGCCTGCGAGCGTCAGCACGCACGCCGCACAGACCGCAACCCAGAACAGGGTCCTCCGCGAGGCCATCACGGTTGTCACTCGACCCGCCGCCGCCCGGTGAAGGCTCGGCCTGAGGGTCACCTCGTCCGCGATACTCGAGATCACCGCCCACCGGCAACCCGCCTCGCCAAGCCGGGTAACGATGAGGACCCATCGGCATGACGAGCCTGGCCAGGTAGGTCGCGGTGGCCTCCCTTCCAGGTTGGGGGTCCGTGGCGAGAATCAGCTCCTTCACGAGTGCCGTCCTGCAGCCACGCACCATCAGCTCCCGGACCCGCAGGTCGCTCCGGACCCACTCCGTCGATCGGGCTGATCGCCCCGCCCAGGACGTGGTAGCGGCCGCGGAACTCGCGGGTCCGCTCGACGGCTACGACGTCCTTCGGCTCCTCGACGACGCAGATGATCGTGGCGTCCCGCCGCGGATCACGGCAGATCCGGCACTCCTCCGACTCCGCCACATTCCCGCAAATACGGCAGAACCGCACTTCGGCCTTGACCCGTTGCAGGGTCGCGGCGAGCCGCTCGACGTCGACCGGTTCGGCGGCGAGCAGATGAAACGCAATCCGCTGCGCGCTCTTGGGCCCGATGCCGGGCAGCCGGCCGAGCTCGTCGATCAGATCCTGGACGGCGCCTTCGTACACGAGCGTGATTCCGGCCGTCAGAAGCCGGGCAGGCCCAGGCCGCCGAGTCCGCCGGCCCCACCGGTCAGGGGGCCCATCTTCTCCCGGCCAACTCACCGGCCGCGCGGTTGGCGTCGCGTACCGCGGCGACGACCAGATCCTGCAAGGTCTCGATATCGTCCGGATCGATCACCGTCGGCGAGATGGTGATCGCGATGCAGTTCGCCAGAGCCGAGTGACGGTGGCCGTGACGAGTCCACCGCCCGCGCTACCTGTGACCCGCGCCTCGGCGAGCTCGGCCTGGGCGGCCTCCAGTTCCTGTTGCATCTTCTGGGCGCGCTTCATCAGCTGCTGCATGTTCGGCTGGCCGCCGAACCCGCTACCTCGGGAACTCACCTCGGCTCCTCTCGTCCGACCCTAGGGTAGTCGGCGAAGGGCGAGCGCCTACCTGCTGACCGCGGCTCGGAAGCGGCCTCCTCGACCCGCCAGTACCCATGCTCCCGACCGTCGATGAGGATGCACCGGCACCCGGTCGGGATATTCGGCCTGCCGAGCCGGGTCGGCGTCGACGCGTCTATCTCGGACATAGCCGAAGCCGACCTCTCGCAGACAGCCGGCGCAGCAGCGCCTCCGCGCCTCCTCGCACTAGGTGGCAGCCGCTGCCGGGTGACGAGGGTGACGTGGTGGTCAGCTGCTGGCATCGGCGGATCTCGCCGGGCGTAGCCGCCATTTCATGACCTTGCCGGTGACCGTGTGGGGCAGGGCGTCGACAACCTCGATGCCGGCGCGGCAGCTTGAACCGGGCCAACGATGTCGCTGCTTGGAGAGGCATCGCGTCCGGATCCAGCTGCGGCGCCGGACGCGGGCACGACGTACGCGAGCACCGCCTCGCCGGTTTCGATCGTCATCCACACCAGAGCAGCGGCATACTTCCGCGACGCCGGGCTGTAGTCGCCAGCACCGCCTCGACCTCGGCCGGATAGACGTTGAACCCGTTGACGACCACGAGTTCGGTGGTGCGACCGACGAGGAGTAACTCCCCGTCCTCGTCCCACAATCCGATGTCACCGGTGGCGAACCAGCCGTCGTCGTCCGGCCCGTCGAGCGCCATCCGGCCAGTACCCGGAGAACAGATTGGGCCCGCGGACGATCAGCTGGCCCGGGTCGTCGTCGGTGATCGGCTCACCGTCTGGATCGCGCAGCTCGACCTCGACACCGGGAAGTGGCCGCCCGATCGACCCGGGCTTCGCGTCTCCCGCATTCAGCGTGACGGCCGGGGCACACTCGGTCGAGGCCGTATCCCTCGAAGAGGACAACACCCTCCTCGGCATAGCGGTCGACGAGCGCGGGCGCGAGCGAGGCCGATCCGGACAGTGCGAACCGAACCGTCGCGAACCCGCGGTGAAAGTCGGGATGGGCACAGCCACGCGGTGAACATTCCTGGCGCCCCGATGACGACGGTCACCTTGCGCCTCGGCCATGGTGGCCAGCGTGTCGCCCGGATCGAATCGGCCGGCGAGCACGGCCGTCGCGCCGGCGTGCAACGTCATGCCGAGGCCAACGTTGAGCCCGAAGATGTGAAACAGCGGCACGGGCACGTACCCGACATCGTCGCCGCGCATGAGCGGCGGCTGCACGGCCGACATCTGCTCGAGGTTCGCAGAGCAGGGCGGCGGCCGAGAGCATCGCGCCGCGTGGGCGACCACTGGTGCCGCTGGTGTACAGGACAACGGCGGTCTCCAGGGCCGTGGCGATCGCCGGCGGGATCCGGGCCGTCACCGTCAGCCAGCAGGTCGCCGAGCGTGGACCCGTCATCACCGGGCTCGCGCATGGCCGCGATGACTTGAGAAACCGGCAAGCTCTCGCGCTCGCCCAATGCGGCGACCGAGTCGGTGACGAGCAGCGCCGCGCCGGAGTCGGTCAGCACGTAGCGAAGCTCCGGCGTCGTATAGGCGGGATTGACCGGCACCGCGATCAGCCCGGCCCGCAGCGCACCGAGGTACAGCGCGCTGAACGGCGCGCCGGAGCTCACCTGGATGGCGACCCGGTCGCCAGACGGAAAGCCCAGCCGCGAGCAGCCCGACGCGCGGCCCGCGTGGTCGCCGCGTCCAGTTCGGCCCAGGTCAGCACGGTTGCGCCGTCGATCAGGGCGCGTTGCTCCGGACGTTCGACCCGCCACCGTCGCACGAGCTCCGAGATCCCCATCGCTGGGTCCCGAGCCTGCGCGCGGCCGGTCTCCGCGGTCATCGTTACCTCCGATCCGGGTCCTACACCTGAGTAGGCTGTGCACCTTAATTCATGCGCGCGGGAGGTCAGCCGTGGCGGGTGCCCGTCCGGACCCGGAGATCGCTGGAATCGAGTACCCGGAGCGCAGATACCTCCAGAGCAGCCGCGCGGCGCTGCGTTCTTCGACGTCGACAACACCATGATGGTCGGCGCCTCAATCTTCCACTTCGCCAAGGGCCTCGCCGCGCGCAAGTTCTTCGATTGGCACGATCGCGTCACGCTTTACGTTGCGTCAGGCCAAGCTTCGCACCCGGGGCGAGTCGAAGGGCGACATGCATGCGACGCGGGATTCGGCCTTGGCGTTCGTTGCCGGCAAGAAAGTGACCGATGTTGTCGCACTGGGCGAAGAGATCTACGACGAGACGATGGCCGACAAGATCTGGTCCGGTACGCACGCCCTCGCCCGCGCCCATCTGGCGGCAGGTCGTCGAGTCTGGTTGGTGACCGCAACGCCGCAAGAACTCGCCCGAGATCATCGCCGACCGGCTGGGCTTGACTGGCGCGCTCGGTACGGTCGCCGAGACCATCGACGGCAAGTACACCGGATTGCTGCGTCGGTGACGTGCTGCACGGCGAGGCCAAGGCCCACGCCGTCCAGGAGCTCGCGCGCCCGTGAAGGGCTGGATCTCGCGCAATGCATCGGCCTACTCGGACTCGATCAATGACATACCCATGCTCAGCCTGGTCGGCACGCGCCGTCGCGGTGAATCCCGACTCTCGCGCTGCGGGCCGAGGCAGGCGATCGGGATTGGGAGATTCGGGATTTCCGCACCGGTCGCAAGGCGATCCGGGTCGGCGTGCCCATCGCGGTCGGCGCGTCCGCACGTCGCTGGTGGGGTCGCCGCCGGCGTGACCATCCGCCGCCGCCAGCATCCGCAGGTGTTCGACCGGCGGCGGGTGGCAGCCACGTGGTACCGAACAGGCGCGGCTGCCGGTCAGCGCCAGACGGATCGGCGCTGCATGAGCAGCCGGTACAGCGTGCTCTGGATGATCTCGCGAACTCGATCGGTCAGCTCGAACACGAGCATCGGATCATCGGCGCCCTGCGCCCCGTAGTCGGACGTGGGGATCGGCTCGCCGAACTCGATATACCACTTCACCGGCAACGGCAACAGCCCGAGCGGGCCCAACCACGGGAAGGTCGGCGTAAGCGGAAAGTACGGCAGGTTCAGGAGCGCGCGCCAGGGTCTTCGCGTTGCCCAAGACGGGATAAACCTCCTCCGACCCGACGACGGAGACCGGAATGATCGGCAGCGCCGGTGCGCAACGCGGCCGACACGAAACCGCCGCGACCGAACCGCTGGAGCTTGTATCGCTCGCTGAACGGCTTGCCGATGCCCTTGAAGCCCTCTGGCCAGACGCCCGACCAGTTCTCCCTGATTGAGTAGGCGCTGGGCGTCGGCGTTGCACGCGAGCGTGGCTGCCGGTCTTGCGGGCCAGTGGGCCGAGCACCGGCGTCGTGAACACCAGGTCCGCGCCGAGCATGCGGAGATATCGGTGATCCGGATGCGTGACGTGCACGGCAATCGCCGTCATCGCACCGTCGATGGCCCACAGCCCGCCCGCATGGTTTGCCGACGAGAAGAGCCCCGCCCTCTCGTGGCAGGTTGTGGATTCCGATCACCTCGGTGCGGAACCAGGTGCGGTAGACCGGCCGCAGCAGCGGCACCAGCACGCTTCGCGGTGAGGTCCGGGTCGAAACCGAAATCGTCGACCTCGTACTCACCGCGTGAGCCGGCGCCGCCAGAAGTCGAGTGCGATCGCGAGCTGTCGCGCTGCCAGGCCGACGGCACGACCGATGGCGGCGAACCGGCCGGCTGCTCGGGCGGTTCACCCCGGCGGTCGCTCGCCGAGATCGGGATCGACGCTAGGCCGAGGCGGGGATCGGTGCCCGCTCGGTCAGCGCCTTCGGGCTCAGGATCCGCAGCCGGACCAGGGCGGCCGATGCCGTCTCGACCGAGCGCGCACCGGCGGCCGGCGGCGCGCTCGGACGGCGGCAGTTCGCCGGCGGGGTTCGGCCGGCGGAGGTTCGACCGGCCGCGCGCGCAGGCCGGCGGCGCCTCGCTCCGGCCTGCGGGTTCGTCTCGCCGAGCCGCCCGGATTCGACTTGGACGAGACCAGCCGTAACGCGGGCGACTCATCCACGGCCAGCAACTCCTGTTGCCGCAGCTGCGGGCACTCGGAGTGTCTGCAGCAGAAGCTCCTCGCCGCGGCGCACGGCATTCGCCGAGATCACGGGCCGGACCGGCCGCCCGGACACGAAGGCCTCAAACGCCTCGGCGGTGGTGTACTGCGGGCGGTAGGCGAAGTCCTGGTGCAGCTTGGTCACGTCCACCACCCGGCCAAAGTTCAGGAACTGCAGCTGCTCGGGGAGAAGTCAACGCCGCGTCGACGCACGAACCGGCTGGCGAACTGCGTACCGAAGGCCGGTACGGGAATGCTCAGGTGCCCCGCCCGCCGGATGGCCTGGGAGAGCAGCAGCGCGCCCATCACCAGCGACGTTGAACACGCCCGGCCGGTCAGACATTGTCGCCATCCGGAGCACTTCGATCGCATCGTCCTCGTGCAGCAGTTGTAGCCGGGCGTCATGTCCCAGGCCGGTGGGAACGATTCGAAGCGCGAGATAGCGGGTGAGCGGCGTCTCGATGGTCGGTCCGATGAAGTTGGCGAAACGCAGCATCGTTACGCAGATGTCCGGACGACGCCGGCTGAATCCGCGAACATAGCCCTCGACCTCGACGGCATCCTTCGCGTAGCCAGAGCGCGGCAGGTCACGTGCTTCGGTGTCCTCGGTGAACACCGCCGGATCGCGCGGGCTCGAGCTGTAGACCGCGGTCGTGGACTTCACCACCAGGCGCCGCACCGCCTCCGACTTCTGGCAAGCGGCGAGCAGCCGCATTGTCCCGATGACGTTGAGTTCCTTCATCGGGGCACGCCCACCTGCGCCGCGCGGAGTCGCGGTGACTGAGCGCATGCACGACCGTGTCCACGTTGGCGTGCGCAATCACCCGAGCAATCGAGCGGATTGCGGATGTCGGCTCGAACGAACTCCGCGCGACCAAGGCGGGCTAGATCAGCCTTTGTCGGAGGAGCGGTATCGACGCCGACGATGCGGTCGACAGACGGGTCGGCCGACAACTGCCCGCACAGGCGGCTGCCGAGGTAGCCTCTCACGCCGGTGACGAGCACGACTCGCGGCATGTCCCCCTCGGGGCCGACAAAATGACCTGCGGTCTCTGAGTTTACGGCCGGGCCTGCGTGATCGGTTACGCCGACGTGACCAGACACCGCACACGGACATTGACCGGCGGCGTTCCGTGGCGCGCCGGCGACGAGCCTGCCTACTTCTTGTTGCGGCGCTGAACTCGGGTGCGCTTGAGCAGCTTCCGGTGCTTCTTCTTCGCCATCCGCTTACGGCGCTTCTTGATCACAGAACCCATGGAGCAACCTCGTCAATGCCCAGCAGCGTAGCTCGGCTGTTGTCGTGAGTGGCCCGAGACCAGGTCGCCGGGCATCGATGGACCTCGGCCAGCGTAGCCCGCCACAGCGAGGCGCGCTATGTGCCTCGTCAGCCGGCCTCGATGTACGCGGCCCGCAGGTAGTCGTGCACGGCCTGGTCGGGCACCCGGAAGGATCGGCCGACTCGAACAGCACGGCAGTTCCCCGCCGTGCACGAGTCGATAGACGGTCATCTTGGATACCCGCATCACCGAGGCGACCTCGGCCACCGTGAGGGAAGCGGACCTCGGACAGCCCCGCATCGTCCACGGCTGTCGGCCGTGCGGACGACGCTGCCTCGGATTTCTTGACGCGTCGGGGCGGAGTGGGCTTGGTCGCGGATTCGGACCGTTTACGGCCGGTACGCGCGGAACCACGCTCCTTGGACGTGCTCACTACGTCACCAGTACCTTCCGCACGTGTCGCGGCGTCGGCTTCCCCACCGACGAGCCAGACACGCACGTGCTGCCTGTGAGAGTAGCGGTACCGATGGGGCGGAAGCGATAGATGTTCCAGAGGTGTTGCCTGGCGGCGGAAGCCCCGCGCAGGACTGCTAGGCGGATGCGGCGCCCAGCTTCTGCGGCTGCGGACACACGCCGCCTCGATAGCCGCGAGCAACGCCGCCCGAACCCCGTGGTTCTCCAGTTCACGGATGGCGGCAATCGTCGTCCCGCCTGGACTTGTCACCGCTTCCGCAACTGGACCGGATGCTCTCCCGAGTCACGCAGCATGATCGACGAACCGATCGCGGTTTGCACGATCAGCTCGGCTGCCAAGGCACGGCGTAACCCGAGCAGGATCCCGCGCGTCGATCATCGCTTCGACGAGAAGAAGAAGTACGCGGGACCGGAACCGGACAGCGCAGTTACCGCGTCGAGCTGCGATCTCCGGAACGCGCACCACCCGCCCGACCGCGGAAAGCAGGCGCTCGGCGACGGCAAGGTGATCATCGTCTGCGTGCTGCCCCGGGCTGATCGCGGTGATCGCCTGGTCGACCAGAGCGGGCGTGTTCGGCATGCAGCGCACGACGGCCACGTCGCTGGCAGCGCGCCTCGATGCGCGCCTGTTGTGATACCGGCCGCGACGGAGCACCACGGTGTGGCGGGACCGACCATGGTCGTCCAACTCAGCCAGCAGGGCGCCAATATCCTGCGGCTTGACCGCGATCAGGATTGTGTCGGCGTGCACCGCGGCTTTCGCCACATCGACGGTCGCCACGCCGTACTTGTCGCGCAGCTCCGCCGCGCGAGGTTCGTGTTTCTCCACGACGACGATGTCGTCGACGCGCAGCGTGCCGCCACGGAGGAGTCCGGACAGCAGCGCCTCGCCGATCTTGCCGCCCCCGAGGATCGCCAGCCTGCCGGTCATGCCTAGCCCTAGCCCTTCGTACACGAGCGAGCGTAGGAAGAACGTCACGTTGCTCGGCCGCTCGGCCAACCGCCGCATGAGATACCCGTACCATTCGCGGCCGTAGCGGCACGTATACCCGGACCGTGTGACCGTTGCGCGCTAGTCGGCGCTGCTCGTCCGGCCGGATGCCGTAGAGCATCTGGAATTCGAATTGATCCTTGGTCCGCGCGATAGTACCTGGCGCGGGCCGCCGCTATCTCGATCAGACGCGGGTCATGGGTGGCGAACATCGGGTGGCCAGCGCCGTGGAGCAGGATGTTCAGGCAGCGCACGTAGGAACGATCCACCTCGTCCCGCGACGCGATACGCCACGGACGGCGGCTCCTCGTAGGCGCCCTTGCACAGTCGAACTCTGCTGTTGGTGCTCGCGAGATCCCGACAGTCGCCCTCCGGTGCGGCGCAGGTAGGACTGCACGACCGCGCCCGTCTCCGGGAAGTCAGCCCGCAACTCGGCTCAGGATCGCCAGCGTCGAAGTCGGTGGTGGTGTGGTCCTCCATGTCCAGGGTGACCGCTGCGTCGACGCGCCCGGGCGGCGGCGCAGATCCGCCGCGCATGCTCGAGCGCGATCTTCTCGCCGTCTCCGGGCAGTGCCTGCCCGACCGCGCTGAGTTTGACGCTGACCTCCGCGCGAGGCGTCAGCGGGCCGACGAGCTCGGCTAGGCCCTCGCGGTGGAGCGCCGTCAACAGCTCGAGAGTATGCCGGTAGTCACGGCTTCGGCACGGAGCCAGGTCGGTTGTGTCCTCGCCGAGGTGATCGAGGCTGACCGTCAAGCCGCCCGCGATCAGTCGCCCAGCCGCCGCAACGGCAGCGTCGGTGTTCGCACCGCCCAGAAATCGCCTGACGACGCTGCGTGATACCGGCGCCGTCGACACGAGGTGCTCGATCCGCCGATTCCGAGCGGCCGATAGGATCACCGAACGCAGCATGCCCTGCAGGGTAGCTGGCCCGAGAGGCGAAGCATCGGCCGACGGGGGTACGGTCTGATGCGCCGTGGGTATGAAACCGACTGAACCGTCGCGCTTCGAACTGATCAAGTTGCGGTTCGTGTCGGCAGTCGGGCATTCGGGAGACCGTCATGAGGAGCAGATCGGCGGAATGGTCGTCATCTTCGATGCCGAGCGCTGCCGTGGCCCAGAGAGCGCCGCGGCGGCACACACGCAAACACTCGGTGCAGCCCATGTCACGGCGAGTTGACCCGGCCAATCCGTCGCTGGAGACGCATCATCTGGCCGGCGATCCCGAATCGCGACTAGCGAAGGCGAACGAGGGTGACAGCGCGCCGCCAGCCGCCCGCCCACCCAGTCGGCGCATCGTCTCGAGTGAGCCGCGCATCGTCGGCCGGATCGCTGGATCAGTCAGGCCTGCCGGCGCACACTGCCCGGTCCGCCAGCCTGCGATGGACTGCAGCCGACCGGCCCCCACCCCGTCGGAGCCGGGCGACTCCGGCGGACCACGGCAACCGACGTTCTCGAGGCTGGCGGTTCTGGCGCCGCAAGAACGAGACATCGGATGAAGGTACGAGGCGCGCCTGGGCGCTGGCCGCGCGCCGCGCCTGATCCGGCTTCGGATCGCGAGGCCGGTCTCGCGGCTGCTTCGCGGCGGCCTTCCGCCTCGGTCCGGAGTCGCCGACCGAGCCGGACGACGGATCAACCACCGCCCGACGCGGCGCCTCCGCCACCGGCCAGCCCGGACCGGACGCTCAGCTCGAGCCGGATGCCGATGTCGGCGCGCAAGCTGCTGTGGTCGCAGCTGACGCCGCTGTCGACCGGGCGGACGTGGACCTGCTGACCATCGAACCAGCCGCGGCCGCCGCCATCGACGAGGCGGACATTGAACCGACCGCCGACACCGAGTCGCAGCCGGTCGCGGCCGAACCTGAGGCCGTCGCTGCCGAAGCCGAACGACAGCCGGAACCAGAGCCCGATGGCTCTCAGTAGCGCCCGAGCGGAGGCCGAGCAGCCCGAGGCAGCTCGTAGCGCGCGCGAGGCCGAGGCAGAGCCCGAGGCGGAAGCCGTGGCGCCCGAAGCGGAGGCGTAGCGCCCGAGGAGCGGAGGCAGCGCCCGGCGGAGGCTCGTCGCCCGAGGCGGAGCGCAGCGCCCGGGCGGAGCCAGCGCCCGAGGCGGAGCCAGCGCTCCGAGGCGGAGCACAGCGCCCGAGGCGGACGCCAGCGCCCGGGAGGCCGGAGCAGAGCCCGAGGCGGAGGCAGAACCCGGAGGCCGTCCTCCGCGGCCGAGGCAGAGCCGGCGCTCTGCTGACCACAGGCTGAAGCAGAGCCGCAGACCGAACCAGAGCCGACGACAGCAGCAGCGGCGCGCAAGCGGCCCAGCCGGCGCGTGCTCGTCGCGGGTGGCGTCGCGGCACTCGTGGCCGCCGCTGGGCATTGGCACCGGGATCGCGGTGACCTCCGGGTCATCGCAGCCCGCGCCGCAATCCAGCACGCCCGCGCCGCCCCGACGGTCACTGGGCAGCCGTGCCCCGACCGGCACCGTCCGGCCGGGCCGACCAGGCCTGGCTGCCCCGCTCCAACCAGCAGCGATCGTCGGTGCTCGGGCGTGGCTGAAGACGAACATCGCGCGTAGCCAGCGGATCAGCGCCGACCCGAACCTCGTCGGCGAGCTGCGGAGCGCTGGCTTCGCCGCGCACACGCGGCGCTGGGTATCCCGGCGCCCCGGATTGGCGCGCCGACAACGTCATCATCTCGACACCCCAGACTCAGGCTCGGGCGGCCTCGGCTCCCGCCCTCACGCGCCGAGCTGGCCTGCGTCGATTCCGGTCGCAGTCTTCGGTACCGGTACCCAGAGCGTCGAAGCCCGCATGGTGTTCGGCACGAGCAATCCGGACGTCCTGTCATGTGCAGGCGCAGCGTACAGGACGACGCGACGAATCGGCGGCTAGCCGGGCAGGACGCTGCTGCGCAATCCTCGGGTCACGATCACGGCGTGCGTGGTCGGCGCTGCGTGTTCACTGGCGGCCTGGATCTGCGCGCGCGTCTGTGGTGATCGGGCTCATCGCCGCCCGACCGATGTCGCGCGTCGTCGCTGCGGCGGTCGACCAGGCTGAGACACGCCGCCGGGCACGCCTGGCCCGAACCGTCTGCTGTCCATCCCCACCGTCCGTCACTGCCGGCATCCTGCTACGCCTCCGCGGGATACCGGCCCGATCGCATCTCGTCGCCGACCCAGCACAACGTCCAGCTCACCCAGCTCAGCTGGGGTGTGACGCTCACGCCCCAACCGACGCTGAGCTGATCACCACGGGAGGTCGCTGCATGAGACGTTCACCGGTACGGGCCGCTTTGCTCGCCGCCAGGCGGCATTGCTCAGGTCCCGCTGCCGTGGCGCTGGCCGCCGTCCGCTTCGGCGACCGCGCCGGGCCAGGACGCGATAGTCCGCGGCGCGACACTTCTCGCCGGACACGCCGGGCGTGCGTATGTTACCTCACCTCGCTGGCCGGCGGCACGCTCCTCACGCTGTGGCTGTCCGGTGTCGGCTACGGGACGTGAGTCCCTACAAGCCAGCTGCCGGCCGGCGATCTACGCCGCGTCGATGCGGCTGCGCACGGTGCTTGCAGCCTCGACACCGGCGGCGTTGAGCTGGACGCTCAACGCGCAGGCCGACAACGCCTACACGGCCGCCGCGGTCGGAATGAACGCTCAGCTGCACGGGATCGATGCTGCATGACGAGCTCAACCCAGCATTCCTCGGGTGACGGTCGGGTTACGCGTCATCCAAGCGGCCAGCCGGGCGCCCCAGGCGACAATCCAGGCCCACGACGCGGTCCCACGGTGGCCTCCGGACGTCCCCGTTTGCACCGCGACACGCATATTCGACCGTGGCGGCCGGCACTGGCCGCGTGACGGTCACCGCGACCGCGCGCCGCTCCGCTGACAGCGACCGCCAGCCGTCCGGCCGATCAAGTCGGCAAGCGTCAATTCGATCGTCGTCCTTGCGACGCCAAGGGCAGCGGACTGGAAACCCGAACGATCAGGGACGCGGCCGGCGCGGCGGTGGCGCAACTCAGGCGCGGTTCCGCGGTGGTGGCGGCGACCGCGAACAGCGGTCTCCTGTCCTGGTTGCCGATGAGGCGGACTGGTCGGCGGCACCATCGCCACCGCGCTGCTTGTCGGCGTCATCCTCGCGCGGCGCGGAGTACGGACGGTGCGCGTCGAGCGGATGACAGTGGTCGGCACGGTCGTCACGAGCGGTCGCCGTCGCGGCCGCTCATGACGACTGGTGCCGTGCTCCTCGTCTGCGTCTACCGCTGGGCTGATCGTCGGGATGACCAGATCCGACGGCGCCCGGTCGGTCACCTCGGACCCGGCACTGGGACCGCCAGCATGGCGCACCTCGGCATCGGCCGCGCTTGGCCTTATCGAACCGATCGGACGTGGGCCGGATCCCTCCCATACCCGGCGGCCCGACCGGGCCCGCGCACGCCGATCACAAGCCTCGCCTGCAGGCATGTCCCCTCCGGCCCGAGTCGCGATCCCGTCGATCGGGGGTCGACAGCTCGCTCCAGCCGCTCAGCCTGCAGGCCGACAACACCCTCCAGGCGCCGACGGAATGGGCCGAAGCCGGCTGGTACGCCAGCGGCGTGCGGCCGGGAGATGCCGGGACCTGCGGTGATTGCTGGGCATGTGGACTCCCGCAACGGACCAGCGGTCTTCTTCCGACTGCGCGATCTGCATGCTGGCGCCGATGCTTACATCACGACGCAGTCCGGCAAGACACTGCATTTCGTCGTCGATACGAGTCAGCGGTTTCCCAAGGACCGATTCCCGACCGAGGCCGTGTACGGGCCGACGCCGCTCCCGTCCTACGGTTCGATCACCTGCACCGGCGCGTTCGATGCCGCGAACCACAACTACCTCGACAACCTCGTCGTCACCGCGCATCTCGCCTGACCCTGGAGATCTACTGTGACCCGGTGGCTGCGGAACGTGTCGACGTCTCGACCGGCGCGCAGGAAATGTGGCGCGCCGGCGATACGGTCATCGACGTGCGGTCGCCGTCCGAATACGCGCATGGAACACATTGCCGGCGCGCTCAACGTGCCGCTCGACACCCTCCCACTAGGCGCACGCAAACTGCCCGATCGGCCTATCCTGACCGCCTGCGGCATGGGCGGCCGAGCCGGGCGAGCGGCAGAGCTGCTCGACCTCGCCGGTCGTACCGCGTTCTTCATCGCGGGCGGCACCAAGGCCTGGGCTGCCGCAGGATCTGCCCGTTGTTGTCGGCCCCGAGCCCACCGGTTCCGAGACCAAGCATCGCTGGTTCCGGCGGCACCGGCATTCCTGAGCCGCCACGCTTCGCGGAATCCGCATCGATCTTCCAGACCGCAGTCGCCCGTCCCTGCCCCCACCACTGGGGCAGTGGTCATCCGGGGAGGGGCTACCCGTGGGCGACGGCGGCGCGACGAGATGGAGCCGGCAGAAGGCGAGGCCTCGGCCAGGTCGGACTCGCGGACGATCCGGTCCACCGCCCGGCGAGTGTTCACCTCGACAATGACATGGCCGTCGTAACCCGAGGCCGGTGATCCGCTCCAGCACCGCCGCGCACGGCTGGGTGCCGCGGCCGGGCACCAGGTGCTCGTCCCGGCCGATACCGGTGCCGTCCCCGACGTGCAGGTGAGCCATCCGCTTGCCCATGCACGTCCAGCATGGCGAGCACGTCGGACTGCGATACCGCCGCGTGGGAGATGTCGAGCGTGTAGGCCCGGTACGGCTCTGGGTCGGCTGCCACGTCCCAGGTCGGCGTGTACGCGGACACTTCTCGGCCGCGCACCCGCAACGGGAACATGTTCTCCACGGCGAACCGCACCGACGTCTCCGAGGCCATCGCGCGTCGAGGCCGGCATGGAAGCGCCGCGAGTACTCGCGCTGCCACCGGAACGGCGGATGGACGACGACGGTCTGCGCACCGAGCATCTCCGGCCGCGAACTGGGCGCGGCGCAGCTTGATCCACGGGTCGGTCCGACCATACCCGCTGCGTGATCACCAGGCAGGGGCGTGCACGGCGAGGATCGGCACGCCGTAGCTGTGTCAGACAGGCGTCGCAGTGCGTGCGGATCCTGGCTGACCGGGTCTGTCCACACCATGACCTCGACGCCGTCGTAACCGCAGCTCGACTGCGCGGTCTCGAAGGCGAACGCCGTCGACTCGGGGAATACCGACGCGGTCGCACAACCCGACCAGCGCCTGGGCTGAGTGCCAGGCGTGCGGCGCATCCGTAGCTGTCACAGGCCCTCCAGCTGGTCGAGGCGCCGGAGGATCACGCCCTCCCGCAGCGCCCACGGACACAGGTCAAGCTGGGTGACGCCAATCGCGTCCATCGCCGCCGCCGCGACGATGGCGCCGGCCAGGGTCTGATGTGCGCGAGCCGCGCTAACCCCGTCGAGATCGGACAGATCTGCCGACGACATCCGCGAGATGAGTCCCGTGACCTGCCGCAGCCCGGTGCGGCTCAACGTGCGCCGCACCCGCGGACCCGCGGACGACGGGCGCGGCGCCGGCCAGCCGGGCGAGCGTACGAAATGTCTTGCTCGTGCCGACCACTTGATCCGGCGGGCCGGAGGCGAGCAAGGCGCTTGGTCGGGCCGGCTAGCGCATCGTCGGCATACGCCCGCAGCGCGGCCACCTCCGACTTAGGCGGCGGATCAGCGCTGAACCACTCCCGGGTGAGCCGTCCGGCGCCGAGCGGGACGGACAGTGCGACCGCCGGCTGCTCGTCCGGTCCGGCCGACAACTCCAGCGATCCACCGCCGATGTCGAGGGCAGAACAGCGCCCCGGCGCTCCACCCGAACCAGCGCCGAACGGCCAGGAAGGTCAGCCGGGCCTCGTCGTCACCGGACAGCACCTGCAGATCGACGCCCGCCTCCGTGCGCACCCGGTCGAGCACCTCGGCCGAGTTCTGCGCGTCCCGCACCGCGGATGTGGCGAAGGCCAGGAGGTCGTCGCAATTCAGTTCCTGGGCTTCCCGGACGGCCCCGATGGCCGCTCCGACCAAAGCATCGGCGCCCGCGAGGTCAAGATCGCCACGCTTGCGGAGGTGCTCCCACAGCCGAAGCACGCTCTTGCGGGTGTGCTGCGGGGTGGGCTGTGCCCCGCGATGGGCATCGACGACCAGCAGATGGACGGTGTTGGACCCGACGTCCAGAACCCCCAGCCGCATAACGGAAGCCTATAGATCGGCTCGGATCGCGTCGCATGCGCAGCGACGCGGCCAAGAGCCTCTGCCGACAGGAACTGCCGGCCTGCGCCGGGTCCAGCCGCCGACCGGCGACGTTGTCTCGTAGGCTCGATACGTGCCTAAGCGCTTGCCCCTGTGGCGCCCGAGGTTCCACTCGACTTCACGCGAGAATGGATCGAGTTCGTCGATCCCGACGATGCGGAACACGTCATTCGGGCCGACCTAACCTGGCTGTGTTCGCGATGGACGCTGCATCTTCGGCCGTGGCTGTCACGGGGTCGAAAAGGGGGTGCCAGCGTCGGGTGTTGCACCCACGGCGCCTTCTTCTCCGACCGGGCCGACGAGAAACGGCGTTCGACAATTTGCCCGCCAACTCACCGCGGCGGATTGGCAGCTGCGCGACGTGGGAATCACGAAGACCGGCAAGCTGGAGATCTTCGAGGACGACAGCGTCGGTGACGATCCGAACCGTCGACGCACCAGAATCGTCGATGGCGCATGCATCTTTGCCAACCGGGAGGATTTGCCGGTGGCGTTCGGCTGCGCGCCTGCTGCGTTCGCGCTGCGCACCGGGCGGCACCCGACCCAGACGAAGCCAGAAGTGTGCTGGCAGCTTCCGATACGGCGGTCCCAGGACTGGGTGGAACGCCCGGACGGGATCGCGCATTCTCCAATCCACAGTCACTGAGTTCGACCGGCGCGGATGGGGCGAAGGCGGTCACGACCTGGCCTGGTACTGCACAAGCTCGCCGGACGCACACCATCGGTGGCGAACCGCTCTATGTCTCCTACGCGGCCGAGCTGACGGCGCTCATCGGGGAAAGTGCTTGCACGACGAGCTGGCTCGGCTGTGTGCTGCCCGACTCGAGCAAGGCCTGGTCGCCGAGCATCCCGGCGACGACGGCTGCGCGTCAGAAGTCGAACTTGTAACTCCAGCCCGCGGACGGTCACCAGATACTGGGGTTCGCCGGATCCGGTTCGATCTTGCCCCCGAAGCCGCTTCGACGTGGACGTCGAGCGTCTTGGTGTCGCCCACGTAGTCGGCGCCCCAGACCCGGTCGATGAGCTGACCGCGCGTGAGCACTCGACCAGCGTTGCGCAGCAACAGCTCGAGCAGGTCGAACTCCTTGAGCGGCAGCGACACCGCCCGTCCGTCGACGCTCACCGTGTGCCGCTCGACGTCCATCCGGACCGGCCCGGCCTCCAGCGGTGCTGCCGACCAGGTCGTCGGCGTCCACTCCGCGGCGCAGGACCGCGCGGATGCGGGCCACCAATTCCCGGGAGGAGAACGGCTTGGTCACGTAGTCGTCGGCACCGAGTTCGAGCCCGACTACCTTGTCGACCTCGCTGTCGCGGGCGGTGACGATGATGATCGGGACGCGCGAGCGCTGACGCAGGGCACGGCACACCTCGGTTCCGGAAAGGCCCGGAAGCATCAGGTCGAGCAGCACCAGGTCGGCGCCATTGCGATCGAACATGGCCAGCGCATCAAGGCCGCCACCGGCCACCGCCACCTCGTAGCCCTCCGCGCCGGAGCATGTAGGAAAGGGCGTCGGAGAACGACTCTTCATCCTCGACGACGAGCACCCGGGTCATCAGGTGATCGGATCCTCTCACCATCGGCGCTGCCGCCGGTGCGGGTAGTGGAGGCGGCCATGAGCGACGATGCCGTGCCCGGGTGAACTGAGCGGTAGCCGAACGGTGAACGTCGGAGCCTTCGCCTTCGGAGCTCCAGACTGAGACACTCGCCGCCATGGTTGGTGGCCACGTGTTTGACGATAGCCGAAGCCAAGACCGGTGCCTCCGGTGGAACGTGAGCGCGCCAGGGTCGACCCGGTAGAAGCGTTCGAAGACTCAGGCCTGATCGGCTTCCGGCGATGCCGATGCCCTGGTCGCTCACCGAGATCTCGACGGCGGCGTCATCGTCGCCATCGGCGACTCGGGCGTGACGGCCACTCGGGTGCCCGGCGGGCTGTACGTGTGATGGCGTTATCGATCAGGTTGCGCACTGCGGTGACTAGCTGGTTCTCGTTGCCGCGCACCCACAGGTCAGCCGGAGCTCGCCGAACGACGGTGATGTCGCGCCGCTCCGCCACCAGACGGGCCCGGTCGCAAGCCTCGGCGATGACGCTCGCGACCTGAACGAGGTTCGACCCGGGCAGTGGGTCGGCGCCCTGCAACCGGGACAGATCAATCAGCTCACCGACGAGCTGGCCGAGACGGGTGCCCTCCCGCTGCATGCTCTTGGCGAATCGCGCGACGGCCTCGGATCATCGGCGGCGTCCTGCACCGCCTCGGCCAGCAAGGTCAGCGCCCCACCGGTGTCTTCAGCTCGTGGGACACGTTCGCGACGAAGTCACGCCGTACGCGCCTCGAGCCGGTGCGCCTCGGTGACGTCCTCGATCAGCAGAGCCACCGAACCGACGCGCGCCGGCTGCACCTGCGTCGCGCAACGGAATCGCGGCCGCGGCCACGGCAATCGGCTCCCGACCGAGTCGACCGGCCGGCAGCCTGATCTTGGCGTGGAGTGGAACGGGCCTCGCGGATCACGGTCCGGGTCAGCTCGACGAGATCGGGCACGCTCTAACCGGTCGCCGGAAAGGACACCCATGCGCCGCGCGGCGGGATTGACCAACCGGAGCCGCTCGTCCCGGTCCAAGACGACTACTCCGGTGCCGAGGGCGTCGATTACCGCGGCCGACAGTGTCGGGACCGGTGATGCCGGTCGCTCCGGCGCCGCCGCCACCGGCGCCCGGCGGCGCGCCGCGAGAGATAGCCAATGGCGAGTCCGCCGGCAAGCGCGACGCCCACCGCACAAATCACCAGCGACCGACACACTCAGATGGTAAGCGTGACGTAGCCGCTGGTTGTGCTGTCGATCAGCGCGAACGGCCTCATCCACCGACATGCGGAGCGCCTCGACGCGCGGAGTTCACCTGCCGTACGGCACACGTTCATGCCGACACAACCACGGTTCGACCCGGGCAACTAGGCTCTCGGGCGAGGAACCCCGAGGAGAATCGACATCGATGCGCGATATCTACCACGACGAGCTTGACGAGATCGGCAACAGAGCTCGAGGCCATGACTCAACTGGTCAGGAGGCAATGGAGCGTGCCACTAACGCACTGCTCGACGGTGACCTCGCCGGTGCCGAACGGGTCATCTCCGAAGACCCTCATATCGACGCGCTGCGGGAGGAGCTCAACGAGCGCACCTTCCAGATCATCGCTCGGCAACAGCCGGTGGCCACGGATCTGCGCGTGCTCATCGCGACGACCCACCTGGTAACCGACCTGGAGCGGATGGGAGATCTCGCCCTGCATGTCGCCAAGGTCGCCCGGATGCGGTTCCCGGAGATCGCGGTTCCCGAAGAGGTACGGGACGTCATCTCGCAGATGGGGATGGTCGCCCTCTCGCTCGTGGGCAAAGTTGCCGCCGTCATCAAAGGCCGCGATGTCGCGCTCGCCCAGGCGATCGAGGCCGAGGACGACTCGATGGACGCCCTGCATCGGAAGCTGTTCACGCTGCTGCTCTCGCCCAATTGGACACACGGGATCGAGGCGGCGATCGACATGACGCTGCTCGGCCGGTACTACAGGCGGTACGCGGACCACGCTGTGGCCGTCGCGCGACACGTGGTGTACATCGTCGACGGGCCGCATGCCTGAGCCGCTCGGCACCGGACTCACCCAGTTCAGCGGCTGAGCGCAGGGGAATCTTCGACGCTGCGTCAGGCTTTTGCCGCCTGACCTTGGCTGGCGACGGCAGCGATCGCCGCAACAGCAGCCTCCGGATCGAGGTACTCGGCCGGCTTCAGCGGGCTCAACGTCCGTTCGTCGAGCTCGTATCGCAGCGGAATGCCGGTCGGCACGTTGAGGACACGACAGCCTCATCGGACAGACCGTCGAGGTGCTTGATCAGCGCACGCAGCGAGTTGCCGTGCGCCGCAATGAGCACCAGGCCGTGCCGCAGATCCGGAACGATCACGTCGTACCAGTACGGCAGCATCCGGACGACGACGTCGGCTAAGCACTCAGTTCTAGGCACGGCGTCGAGCAAGGTCCGCGTAACGCGGGTCACCGACCTGGCTGAACCGGTCATCTTCGGGAAGGGCGGGCGGCACGTCGTAGGACCGGCGCCAGAGCATGAACTGTTCGTCGCCGAACTCGGCGCGGATCGCGGCCTTGCCCTTCCCCTGCAACGCCCCGTAGTGCCGCTCGTTGAGGCGCCAGGATCGGCGGACCGGAATCCACATCCGATCAGCAACGTTCAAGGTGATCTCCGCGGTGCGAATGGCCCGTCGCAGCACGGACGTGTGGATGATGTCCGGAAGCAGGTCATGCTGCACGAGCAGCTCACCGCCCCGCTCAGCTTCGGCCACTCCCTCTGGACTGAGGTCGACGTCGACCCATCCGGTGAACAGGTTCTGCTGGTTCCAGTCGCTCTCGCCGTGGCGAAGTAATACGAGCGTGGCGGTCATTTCAAGTCATCCTGCCAAAGTGCTACTGCGCGATGCCGCGAAGGATGCTGTCGATCGTCAACTCCAGCTGGGCTCGGCTGACGTGCGGCCGGTGGGTCAGCACGGCGACCGATTACCGGGCGACCAGCCAGGTCGCTGACCCGTTGCCGGTCTACGTCTGCCCGGATCTCGCCGTCCTCGACGCTCTTTCCGGAGGACCTCAGGAACATCACCGCCTGCCAGGACTAGCGCGCCGCGCCGTCAGCGGTCGTCGCGCCGCGCAAAATCAGCGAACGCCGCCAGATTCGCTAGCGACTCACCGCGTTTCACCCGCCATTGCCACTCTCGCTTGATCGACGACCCGAAGCCGAGCCGGAGCAGGGCGTTGAACGCGCTGTCGGCGTACTCGAGGACCGCACCGAGGATCCGGTCGAGTTCCACCGGCGTGATCGCCACAAGCGGCACGTGACCCGTCAGATACGCATCACCCCGGTCGTCGATCGACCAGCTCACGGCATAGGTGCGCGCGTTGTGCCGCCAGCAGGTACGCGTATACCTGCTCCTGGTTCTCCTCCGGGTGCCGCATCACGAACGCTTCCACGGTGAGCGCGTGCTCGCCGACCCTGAGCCAGCGGGCTCGTTTTCAGACGCCGTTCGCCAGGCAGGGCGGCGACGAAGACGTTCGGGCCAGGCCGCTCGAACTCAATGCCAGCATCCCGCAGTGCCTGTTCGACGACCTCGACTCGCTGCTCGTCCATGGTCAGTCGCCGACCGCCTCTGGGGCGTTATCTCGAACGTGTCGATGGCGCGCTGATAGGCGCGCAGCAGTCCATCCGTGGTGCGCCGCCAGGAGAACCCCTCGGCGTACGGCGGCGCAGCTCCGGCCTAGCTGACGTCGACGGGCGGAATCGCGCAGCAGGTCGCCGATGACGTGAGCCCAGTGATCGGGGTCGTGACCATCCACGAGCACTCCGGAGACGCCGTCGGCAGCCTGATGTGGGCAGCGCCGCCGACCTGCGCGGCGACGACGGGAAGTGTGCCGCACGCCTCCGATTCGAGCGCCGCCAGCCCGAACGACTCGTTGAAGCTAGGCACGATGGTCAGGTCGGAGGCGCGGTAGTAGTCGGCGAGCGTGGCGCGATCGACGGGGGGCGCGAACGACACTCGGTCGGCCAGTCCGAGCCGCGCAGCCAGTTCGGGGAAGCCAGTCCGGATCGGGCGAGGCCCGATCCCGCTCGGTGCCCCGAAGTACGAGCACCCGGAGGCGGCGTCCGAGGTCCGGATCCGTGGTCGCGAAGCAGGGCAGCGGCGCGCAGCTACCAGATCTTCAGGGCCTTGAGCGGCTGGATGCGGCCGACGAACGTCACGACCAGGTCGTCAGGCGCGATGCCCAGCCGCTCCCGCGCGCCCGGGGCCGGCGCGAGACGTGACCAGATCCACCCCGGGTGGAATGACCGAGATCCGCGAAGGATCGGCGCCGTACCAGCGGATCAGGTCCCGCGCCTCACCTTCGGTGGAGGCCACCAAACGGTCCGCCTCGGCCACCACCTGTTGCTCACCCGCGATGCGGGAGAACGGCTCGGGGGTGTCGTCCTCGGCCAGCGCCGCGTTCTTGACCCGCCCGAGCGTGTGCGCAGCGTGAACGAGGGCACACCCCACCGGTCACGCGCCAGCCAGCCCACCTGACCGCTTAGCCAATAGTGCGAGTGGATGACGTCATACCACCCCGGTTCGTGCCGCGCCTCCGCCCGGAGCACCGCGGCGGCAAATGCGCACAGCTGGGCGGGCAGATCCTCCTTGCACAGGCCCTCGAATGGCCCGGCTGCGACGTGCCGCACGAGGACGCCGGGATGGGCTTCGACACGCGGCGGCTGGTCACTCGAGGTGGCGCGGGTGAACACCTCGACCGCGATGCCCGCGTCGGCGAGCCGCCGCGACGTCTCCAGTATGTAGACGTTCATGCCGCCGGCATCGCCGCCACCCGGTGCGTCGAGCGGAGAGGTGTGCACGCTCAGCATCGCTACGCGACGGATCACGGCCTTCCTTCCGGAAGTAGAGTCGTTCGCCCCCGACCGATCATGCCTGACCGTGCAGGTGCGGCGTCGCGCGGCGCCAGCCGGTCAAAAGGTGACGCCTTTGAGGTGCGCCTCCGGCCGGAGCCGAATGCCGAACGGCGTTCGACGCCGGCCCGGATCTCCGCGGCCAGGTCGAGCAACTCGGTTGTCGTCGCGCCACCGCGATTGGTGAGCGCCAGTGCGTGCTTGGTAGAGATAGCCACTGCCTACCCCCGGTCCAGGCCGTAGCCCCGGGGGAATCCGGCGTTCTCGATCAGCCACGCGGCGGACAGCTTCACCTGACCGTCCACAATCCACTGTGGGCAGTCGCGCGGCGCGAGGCGGGGGCGACAAACGGGTTCACGAAGAACGAGCCAACGCTCCAGGTGTCGTGATCCGAGGCGTCGAGCAGCATGCCCTTGCTGCGACGGAGATCGAGGACGACCTCGCGGACCGCGGCCGACGACGCCGCCTGGCCCGGCTCGATGCCCAGCCGACGGGCCAGCTCGGCATATCGCACTGGTGCCGAGTTAGGCGATCGGTGCAGCCGGAACGTGACCTCGAGCAGCACCACGAAACGGTCAGTGTGCTTGAAGGCGCTTGTTCGGAAGGCGAATGCCGCATTCCTAGGGGGCGAACGGGCGAACCTCACCGCCGTTCCGGTCAGAACCTGCAGCTCGACGATCGAGTCGGCGACCTCGGTCCCGTAGGCGCCGACGTTCTGCACCGGCGTCGCCCCGGTGAGGCCCAGGATACCCGACATGGCCGCCAGCCCGGACCAACCCGCGGCGACCGACTCAGCGACCAGCTCATCCCACACCACGCCGGCTCGGACGGTCACGCACACCGCGTCGTCCTGATCTTGCACGTCAACGCCGGTTGACTCGACGAGCACTACCACGCCGTCCCAACCCGCATCCGCGGCGACCAGGTTGCTTCCCCGCCGACGATCAGCAGCGGCTCGCCGGCCGCGTCGGCGCTTCGCACCGCCTCGACGAGTTCGCACGTCGTTCTGGCATGTTCGATCCGGTGGATAGGGCCACGCCAGCGGCGATGGTCGCTACATCAGGCGGGTCCGGCTGAAACAGCCGGACCCGCGCCGCCGCGCGTATCGCCCAGTTCCATGGCGCCACCGCGACGCGGCTATCATCGGGACTGCGAGGTCAAGCTGGCGGCGGCCTCAGGAGCGATGCGGTCTGCCTGCGACGGCGGGATCACCAGGCCTGACCCGGGTGTGTCAAACCTCTGACGAAGTAGCATGGACTGCTGGCACCCCACGTCGCGGTTAGGCCAATGGTGAGCTCGACAAGATTGGCAAGCTGCCATTGCGAAGTTTCTCTGGGATTATGCGGCACGGGGTGGGTTCGGGCCGATGGCCTGACCCTACCACTGCAATCCGCCACGATAAGCCCAACCTCAGCGCCATCCCGGCCGTGCGCCGGATCGACGATCGACTGATCCCCCGGTGGCCCAGCGAATTCGTCCCGCTGAAGACTAAGCCACGTTAGCAGGGCTTCGGCGCTCCGTCGCCGCTACCTGGTAGCACTGCGGCTATGCGCACGCATGGATGACGCGCGGCCGGGTCCACAAGTGCAGTCGCGTCGCCGCCACCTCGCACCAACCGGATCCACCGCGCCGCGGTGTCTGGTCGAGACACAGGCGCGTCGCGTAACGGAGAACGGATATCCCTTCCGGTAAGACGATGGGCTTGCGCCAGGCACTCTAAGAGTCGTTCTCCGGGAAGGACTTCCATTCGGTGCAGGCATCCTCAGCGGCGTGATACTGCCGGTGTCGTCTCACCACGGCTTCGACAATTAGACGTTAATCTGCTTTACCATTGTGGAGGCTGCTGCCGGCGGCTGTTCTGGCTGCATGACGCATCGGCTGTTGCGACCGGTCTGGTCGAAGCGAGCTGTCGTCACCCTTGCCCGGCACCTGTCGCGCGAACTGTCGGTGGCACGGAAGGCACTGATGACGGTGATCAGGTCGATGTTGGCTGGCGGGGACAAAGCGGCATCGATGACACGCACGCGCTGTTGCGCGCGCCAGGGCGCTCGCAGACCTGTTCGACCTCGTCGCAGGGCGCCGTCGACGATCGGCGGCCCCTGGCTTTGCAGGATTTCCGGTGGCGCAACTGTGCGCGCATAGACTCGACGCGGTCTGCGACGCTGACCGGCCCGGCTGGCTGGGCTGGCGGGGCCACGGCCGGCCGACCTGTCCCGCACCGATGACGCGTCGGCGTGGACTCCACGATCGATGCCGGTCTTCGGGCTGCCAGCTTACGGGAGGGCGCGCGTTCTGGCTTCACCTGGCATCCGCGGCCACCGCCCGCGACTGGCTGCACTCGCCGAGACCGAGCGGGTCGGTGTTCTGTCGGCTGCCAGGAGGCGAGCGCGGCGGGCACTGGCTTGCGGCACGGAGACGCGCAGAGCTTCCTGACCAGAGACGATCAAGCCGGGCCCGCGGCAGCGTGCGCTGTTCCAGGTCAGTTTGACGGTGCGCGCGGACTCAGCGTTCTACTCAGGCTGCGCCAGCACACTGGCGAAGTTCGGTGTCCGCTTCTCGGTCGCGCGCTCGAGCCAGCAACGAAGATCCGGAGCCGCGATCGAGGGGCCATCGAACGCAGCGCATGGCGGCCGGATTCCGTGCTGGCTAGTCCACCCCCGAGGTCTCGGCGCAACGGCTGTCGCCGAGACCAGCTACCGCCTTAACGCCGGCACCCAAACTTGCCACTGCTGGACGTGCGGTTAGATCGTGCACGCCGCGATCCGGCCGACACCAGGCTCACGGCCCACATGGCCCTGTTCGCCCCACAACTGACTACGCGCATTCACTCGTGGCTGACAGACTTTCCAGGGTCGAGGCCGACCACCGTCAACCACATGATCGTTAGACAGTCCCATCAGCAAACAAAAGATCAGTTAGTCATAGGCGAGGCTATTTTCCCGTCATCAAGTTCCATATAACCTTTACCCCAGCTCGCCTCATACGTGATCGCCACAGCCTGGCCCCACACCAATGATCATGGATTGTCGAAGCTCTCACCGGCGGCATGTCTGCACGAATTACCTGTCGCGACCCCTGCTACTTTGCACAAACCATTTCACTGTCCAGCGGCTCATGCGCAGCGGCCGTCGATAGCGCTTCACCACGACTACCCGAGAACAGCTGGGCCGAAGGCCTACAACACCGCCCTGGCCGTGATGTCACCATACAGTCCGCGCTCACTACCGAACCGGCCCTTACCATTTTTCTGAGCCAGGACACCTCTGAATTCGCGGCGGCAGACCGGCACCACGGTACTAGCACCTAGTCACCTTCCACACGAAGATCCATTTCCAAGAGTTGGTTGATCAACTCCACTGTCCACCACCACGTGGATCCGGGGGCCAACCGAGGGCCGATCTGGGCCGTAACTGGCGTCTGCGGCAGGCCCAGTCTGGGAACACTTTCATGATGCGAGGCCCTCTCTGGCTCTTTGGCTGACGAACTTACGGACTTTTAATCCATAAGTTGAGGGGGTTCGGTCCACCGGGGCCCCAGCGCAGTATATCCATGGTTACTAGTCGATAGCCTCCCCGGTGTCCGCGATGGGCTGCGTCGCCCAGCGTTTGTACGCTGGCCGTGATCCTGCCTACACCGGCATCTCGCGGCGATATGTGACTCCACATTCCGCAACCAGAACGGTGACCCGTGTTGCTGACGTCACCCACGACGTGGGCTTATCGGTGCCGTGACTACGAGTCCGCTTCGATCGTTCGAACCGTGGTGATGATCGGAGCCCGTGACTCCCATTCCAGCGGGATGGTGCTGACTGTGCTGGTGGAAGCGCTTGCTGAGTCATGGCTCGGACGTTACGCCGGCGTCACGAGCTCTCGATGGTTCGTCGCCATGGCACCCATCGGTTACTTACCGTCGTCAGGTATCTGACTGTTCGTCGCCCCGGATCGTATGCGCAAATCGCCGTGGCTCTTCACGCGGTGCCGTTCAGGGTGATCTTTATCTGAGTGGGGGTGGCTTGCTGTCGGCGGTGGCGGCCAGGTTCGTGTCCCATCCGCAGATCAGGCAGGCGTGGCGCGAACGCGGAGCGGGCGAACTCCAGCGCCGCCGCGCGGGGTCGGACGCGACCCGCGCACCGTCGTACCAGCCGAGGATGTACTCGTCCCAGGGTGTGATCCTGTGGGCAGCGAAGACGGCGACGAACGGCAACGATGTCCGCTGTGCAAAGTTTGGCGGGGCGGGGTGAGCGGACACGCGAAGAAGGCCGCTGCCTGGGTGGCGAGTGTCTCCGGGCCACCAGCCAATCTCGATCGCTTGGGCGTCGCCGCGTTGCGGATCGATGAAGTCGTTCGACGGCGCGTCGGCCGGCAGGCCCGAGTACAGTGCCACGGCTAGGTCGAACGTCCCCCACGCAGGTTGACCGGTCGGCCGGCCCAGCCGCGGAACGGTGCACGGAACGCCACGAGGGTGAGCGCCGCCTGGGTGGCGGCAGCGTATCGATCACTCTATGGCGTATCTCAGATCAACTATTTGTCGCTCGTAGTGCTGATCAGGATACGTCCTGGAACCTCGCGGCGCAGGTTGATCTGCACCGCCCTGGGGGCGGCGACTGTACGCGCGGCAACGATCAGTCATCCGCGACCAGCAGTTCGGTGAGCGGATCCGCGCGCTCGACACAACACCACGCATCTCTTTCCACCGCCTGGTTGCGCCACGTCACTGAAGTCCAGCTTCTTCACCGATCAACGACCCGGACCGCTCGGGCGCGACGTGGTCGATCCCCCGGCCCAGCACGGTCAGCTGCGCAGCGCCGCGATGCGCAACTACGGCTCGGTGTATCGAAACTTCCGCAACCTGAGCGCTTCTTTGCTGCGAATCCCGCGCGTGCAACGCGATATCGCACGTAGCGACTACCTGTCATCGACCGCCACGCGTCATCCGCTAACCAGCGGTAGCGCCTTCCCGGCTGGCGAAGCTGCTGTGAAGAGATGACTCGACTCGGCGCAACTGAGCTCGACGGAAGCTCGGCACGCTCGACGCAGCTCGGCAACAGCGCACCAGCTGATGCGCGACGCTATCGAATATAATCCGACCACGGCGAGGAGCAGCGCGTGAAACCAGTAAACAAAAAACACCCCAACCAGGGGGTGGCATATAATGTCGG
>ERZ1370068.8901-contig-7719_pt1 | contig 29024 bp, 41 predicted proteins | sample MGYA00561227_ERZ1370068 | MGnify/ENA primary metagenome ERZ1370068 (study PRJEB38410, sample SAMEA6850437) | metagenome | study: Metagenomic assessment of the ecological functions of the soil: analysis of the soil microbiota associated with the...
CGATGAAGAAGCTGGGCATGGCGCTAAGCGAAGTGACGCTGCCCGATTGGCCGTACAGCTCGCTGATGCCGATTCTGTTTGCCGAAGGCGCGCGGCGTCGTTCGAGGATCTGGCGCTCAACAACCAGCTCGGTGTGCTCAGGTCCAGGTCAAGGACGCTTGGCCTAATTTGTTTCGCCAGGCGCGATTTCTGTCCGCAGTCGACTTTGTGCAAGCCGACCGGTTGCGTCGCAAGGTCGCCCTCGAGATGGCGCGCATCTTCAACGAGGTGGACGTGCTCGTCGTGCCGTCGCTCCGGACGAGCAACTCACGATCACAAACTTTACCGGCCATCCATCGCTCACGCTGCGCGCCGGATTCGTCGAGGTGTCCGGAAGCGCGGAGCGACTGGGCGCCTGATCCGGCGAACCCACTGCCGAAGTTCAATCCGCCGCGGCGCGTGCCGCACGGGATCACGATCGTCGGCCGATTGTTCGATGACGGGTTGATCGGGCAGGTCGGCCTGGCTCTGGAGAGAGAGCAGTTCGGTGTCGCGGTCGAGAGACCGCCTGGATTCGCGGATTGAGACGGAGTAGGACGTCACACCGTAGATGCCCACGCACGTCAGCGTCAGGCCAGAGGGCGAACACCGCCAGGGAGCGTCGCCCCCATCCGCGCCCGCCACAAGTTGGCCGCGCAGCACCCGGTCATCGTGACCGCGAGCGGGCGCGGCATGGTCGCGTCCAACTCCCTGATCACCTGGCCCACCATCGGCAGGCGGTGAATCGACATCTGTCTGAGCCGCCATGCATTCCGGAGCCCTTGAGCTAGCTGATGCTCTTGCGGCGCTCTTACACAACCGTCATCCCTTCGTGACGAAGTGGCTGTGCCCTCGGTAGACTCCGTCGCCAGGTGCAGTGCCCGATTTCGAAGAGTGCCAATGATTGAAGGAAGAATTCGCGATAAGCACCGGGCCAGATCTGCGGACCGCTTGAGTGCGGTTTCGACTGGTTATCCCAACGACGCCAGCAGACGTCATCACAACGGTGCGCAAGGCCGGTGACCGGCGTCGCCGTAACGTGCCGCCGCCGAACGGCGTCGACCGCCGTGCGGGCGGAAGCGACGACGGCTCTTCTGTGAGCCCTTGATGAGGGGCCGCGCGAGTCGTTGTTCGCTGGACGATCTCCGTCAGCATAGCTGGACGCGCTGACAACACGCGAGCCTCGTGTCGAGTGGCACTCTGCCTGTGTTATGCTTCCGGTTGGCACGTCGTAGAGCCTGCGACAAAAGTCGAGGTAGCTGCACGACAAAAGTCACTGTCCAGCCCGACGGTACCCGTGGTGGTGTGCGATTATCGCAGCATTTCATGTCTTTCTATAGGTTGGGGCATCGGCAGGAAGGTTGCTTAGCGACACTCTAGTACGGGCTTTGTTCGCGGAGCAGTAGGAGGCGTTATGCGCGTTGTGTGGGTCGTTGTCGCTAGCATCCTCTTTGATCGCCCAATCGCCGCACGCGCTCAAAGCAATGCCGATGAGCCTCAACGACGAGGAGATGTGGCGCGACCGGTCCGATCCTGAACGACGAGGCGACGACGTTCACCCCGCGGGATCGCAATCGGCACCGGAAATTGACATCAACTCCGCTGCCAGTGCGCTGGGATTGTTGATCGCCGCCCTCTTGGTCATGCGCGGGCGACGAGACGCAATGGATTGAGCTGCCAACGTATCGCCCGTCGAGAACAACGCTCACCGCCTCGCCGGTCTCCACGACGAGCTTTGTTCGCTCACTTCCTCATCCGGCCGTCTGGCGCCTCTTCGAACGCCTCGGGCTTCGTCGCCTTACTGTCAGCAGAGTTGGTGGCGCTATCATCAATCGGCTCGATACCGGCACGTTGCGAGGTTCCGGCAGTCTGACCTCGCTGGTTGCGAACCAGCCCAGTGGCGCTCCAGCTCCTCACGACGGCGGCGATGTTCACCCCTGCTCTTCGGTGGATCGAAGGCGGTTGACACCACCGTCGAACACGTCTCGCTCCAGCTTGTGCATCATCCGATCGCAGCGGGCCGACTCGTGGCGCATGTCGGGCTGATGGTTCTGTTTGTGGCCTCTCTGCCGCGATTTTTGACCACAACGGGACAACCGGCTCTGGCCACCGTTCTGATCGCTGCGTGGATGCTGACCGCCGTTGCGGCGACGATCCCGGCTGCCACAGCGTTTCTGCCAGGCGTGCTCTGGGCGCAGCGTGTTCCTGCAGGCTGCGGCCCAGCGTGTGGCCGCTGCCGCCAGCGTCGGGGCCTCGCGCGTTTGGCTGGCTGGCGGAAGCGTCCTGGCATCTATTGAGCCGGGGCACCGCTGGGGACGTCGTCACGCGTTGCTGTCGTCTGTTTGAAGCCACTGCACGGGCCGACCCGTCCACCCTCACTATTGGCGCCGGCGATTTCGACATTACGGTCGCGCGTGACTGCTCTGGAGTCCAGGGCATCGGGTTGATCGTCGTGTTCACCGCGGTCTGGCTCTGGCTCCATCACGCCGAGTGGCGGTTTCCCCAGGCGCTCGTATTGGTTCCGATCGGGATGGCGGTGATCTGGCTCCTCAACTGCGTGCGGATTGCGGCGCTCGTGTTCATTGGCAGCGCCGGCGCCCCGCAGGCTGCCGTGGGCGGATTTCGTCTGCGGCAGGCGGGTGGTTGATTTTCATTGGCGTCGCGCTCGGCGTCTGGTGACGGCGCAGCGAGTGCCGTGGCTGGTGCCGCGCGAGGGTCGTACTCGTGGCCTCAGCGCGAGCAGGTCGAATCCGACGATCCCCTACTTGCTGCCGCTTGCTCGCGATTCTGTCGACGGCGGCCGTCTCTCAACTGACATCGAGCGGGTTCGAATGGCCTCTATCCGCTGCGGCGTCGTCGCGGCCATGGGTGCGCTCTGGTGGCGTGTAGCGGCGCACCGCCGGATGGATTGGCGGATCGACTGGTTCGCGCCGGCCGTTGGTGTGGTCGCCTTTGGGTTGTGGATCGGCCTCGATTCGCTCGCTCGGAAGCGGACCCAACCTCAGCATGCCTCAGCCACTGCGGAGACGGCCGAACCGTGGCGCGTCGCGTGGGTGGTATTTCGCGTGCTCGATCCGTGGTAACAGTGCCTGCCGCGAGGAGCTGCGCATTCCGCGCATTTCTGCTGCGACGCTTCCTGTCACCTGATTTTCAGTCGGGCATGGTGGCAATCGGTCTCCTGATCTCGATCCTGCTTACGTCGCCCGGATTCGAGCGCTCCATGGGCCTGCGGTGGCTGGCCGGATCGATAGCCGGCGCGATCTACGCGATTGCCATGCTTCGCCGCGGGTCCATCGGCGACGCGGCGGCTGCGCACGCGACGACCAACGCGACGCTCGCCGTCTGGGTGCTCATCGGAAATCACTGGCAATACTGGTAACACGAAGCCGGGCATGAACACGTCTCCCGCTCCGCCCGGTCGAGTAGGTCGCGCCATAGGCGACGGTATTGGCGTGCGATGCAGCCGTTTGAAGGGCCATCGAGATCTGGTCGGGGGCATCATGATCGGCCTCCGACACGAGGTGGCTCGTTAGAGCGAGTCCGACCGTCCGGGCACGACAGTGCAGGTCGAGCATGCTTTGGGCCGACTGGACGGCATGCACTCGAATGCAATTGACTGAATCTTGATGCTCGCCGATGAAGAGAACGCCCCGTGAGCGAGTGGCGAACCGCCTTCAGTCAGAGCCACGATCTGAGGCGCTCCTTGATTGACCTCCTCGAATCGTTGCGCTGTTCGTCTTTGCCGCCGGTCTCAAAGCACAACCTATTACCCTCGCGGTAAACGCTCGCGATCGACGTGACTCATGAAGGCACAGCCTCGTCAGCGAGATTTCGCTGATCGTCGGCACGACATCGAACCTCGACGGACACCTCATCTTTGACTCGCGTGGGAGTGTGGGTCGAGCACGTGCAACTGCCGCGCGCCGATCGAGAATCTCGACCAGGTGTGCGTCCGCGTCTGGCTGTAAACGTGCCTACTTGACGGCGCCGCGAATCTCGTGGCCGTCCGCCAGCGCGCGAAAACTCCTGACCTCGCCGTGACACGGATCGTGACTGTCGAGTGTTCTGTGTCAATAGGTTGCCGCGACTCCGGCTCGCACGGAAACGGCAAACGGCTTCGACCGGCCCATTCGAAAACCGGAAGGGCTGCCGCCAGAATCCAGGCAGTGTGTGCGATAGTGTTCGGGGTCATGGAAATGTGCCCGAGTCACCGGTAATCATCGTCGGCGGCGGCGCGTCGGGTCTGTCGGCAGCGGCCGCGCTTTCACGGCCAGGGACTGCGCGCGCCGTCGTCCTCGAGCAGGACCGTGAGCTGGGCGGAACGTGGGCGCGGCGATACGACCGGCTCCATCTCCACACCGTTCGACGGCTTTTCGGGGCTGGCGCACTTTCCCAGTCCCTGCGTCGCTATCCCAACTTTATCCTCGCGAAACGATGTCGTGGCGTACCTCAATGAATACGCTCGGCCATTTTGGGTTGCGGATCCACGTCGGCACTGACAGTGACATGCGAATCTGATCGCGAGGCGCCGCATCCGGCGAGTGGACCGTCGAGACGGTGAGCGGTGATGCGTGGCACGGGCGCGTGTGCCGTGGTCGCGACTGGACAGTATCGGCAGCCTGTGGTGCCCGCCGTGGCCAGGACGCGAGACCTACAGCGGGCCGGCTCGTGCACTCGGCGGTGCGCATCTGAATGCGGCGCCTTTACGTCGGCAGCCAGCGTGTTCTCGTGGTCGGAGCAGGGCAACAGCGGCGCGGAGATTGCGACCGACCTGCGTCGACAACGGCGCGGCGCATGCGGCGGTCAGCGTTCGCACGCCGCCGCCTATCGTGCCGCGCGACCCGTTTGGCCTGCCGGTGCAGCGCACGAGCATTCTGTCTGAGCGCTGCTGCCGGCGGCGCATCGCGAATCGCACTCGGATGGGCCACGGTTCGACTCCGCGCTCCGGTGACCTCACGCGGTATGGGATGCCGAAAGCCGAATTTCGCGCCCATATACCACGAAGCGCATTCCGCTCATTGACGTGGGATTCGTCGACGCGCTCAGGCGTGGACGCGTGAACGATCAGGCCGGCGCTCGAGCGTCTCACGCCCACGGGCGCCGTCTTCGCAGACGGCACGAGCGAAGCCCGTTCGGATGCGATCGTCGCCGCGACCGGATTCACGACCGGCCTCGAGTCGATCGTCGATGCGCCCGAGCGTCGCTCGACGAGCTCGGCGAACCGCGCGGCGCTGCCAGGTGGGCCGACTGCGCACGCCGGGCCTTTACTTCATCGGCTTCACGCACAGCCTGCGCGGGCATCTCTTCGAGGCGAACCGCGCGTCGCGCCGCCTGGCGCTGAACGTTCGCGCGACATCTGGATGTCTCTCGGAGCCTTAGAACTCACTCGACTTGAGTGGCCCCGGATCTTTCAGAGACTGTGAGAGCCCGCCAATAGGCGAGATCCGAGCGCAAGTGGCGTCGTGAAATCGGCGCGATCGGCAGGGCAAAGCACGCGTCAAGCATCGTTGAGGTCGCCGCGCACTCGACAGGCGCCGAATTCGTCCCGACTGGGCTGTGCGGAGGACGCCATGGATGCCAGACGCAATCGTAAATGATCAGCGGTGTCCTTACCGTGGGGTGCGCGCCCGACATGCATGCGGTTCTCTACGGTAACACGTCTCCTACCACTGTCGAGATCGGCTGGGCCGTTCGTTCTCGAGGCGGACGGGAGCGTAAGTGCGAACCGGCGACGCGTAGGCACTTCCTCGGTCGATCGTATCCGCCCGCATGAGCTCGGTGACGGCAAGAAGGCCGCCAACTTCCGGGGTACGAGCGGCCAATTTTTCTGCCACCATCGGCCGCCAGTGGATGCACGCACTCAACCACCGCGGTCTGCAACCCACGCGCGTTGCCGACATTCCTCTGCTGTCCTCTCCCGTCGCGAGTGCGGCGTGTGGTTCCTGACGATGACGCCACCGGAGCACCTCTGGCGTGAAAACGTGCAGGCCGTACGTCTGGAAAGTGTCACGTCCAGCACCCAGACACTAGGCTCTTGGCTCGCCATGACGGATTCAGGCGCACTGCCCCGAACTGTGTCCGACACCTGGCGATAGACCCATCAACATCGCAGCGTGATCGCTCCTCGACACGGCTGCAAACAAAACAATACCAGATCCACCGACACGAATCGGAACCCTGCTTTCGCCATCCTCATCGTCGTGAAAGTGTCCTTACCAAAGCCGGCTGCGGCAAAAGAGCCGTCGCGCCGGGAAGGATCAGGCAGCTCCATCTCCCGCCGTTCATCTGGCGTCAGATCATTGTCGACGCCGTTCGCGGCGGTCGTGCCCCGCTCCCCGACACGCGAATTGTTCAAGCGTCTTTTGGAGCCGGCGATCGGACTTGAACCGGTGACCTGCTGATTACGAATCAGCTGCTCTACCAACTGAGCTACGCCGGCCCGGAAGGCAAACGAGAATGAGCTAATCACGAGCCGCGAGCCCGCGCTGCTATAATTACATATCTGAACTATATGGTGACCGCCGAGCGGAGTCGGGTTGTTCGCCGTCCTTCCACGCATCGAGCGTGCTCGAAAGCCGCGTGGAGAATCCGACTTGGCGAAGTCGGGTTGTCGCTCGCCAAGCCTCGCCGCGCTCCGTCGTCTCGCCGAGGCCGGAGGATCGCTGCCGCTGGGGCAGCTCGCGGACCGGCTTGTCGTGCGTGAAGTCGAACGTCACGCAGCTCGTCGATCGCCTCGAGGCGGACGGCCTCAGGTGAGCCGCACGGCCGACACCGCCGATCGCCGCTCGCGCCTCGGCCGTGCTGACTCGATACCGGGCCGCGAGGCGCACGTTGCGAGGGCGCGGCGATTCTTGAAGCGGCCGATCGGGAATTGTTCGGCTTCGCTGACGCGCGACGAAGCGGATCATCTGCACGCGCTCCTCGCGAAGATTACCGCCGAACGGTCGCGCCTGAAGGCGTGAGCCCATGCGATTACCTCGCACGCTCGGCTAAGCCTCGCGCCCATCTGACGGAACTTGCCGCCGCGCGACCGCTGCGCTACGATTGCCGTTTAGGCTTTCGCCAGGAAACCGGACTGTGGAGACCACTGTCGGCGGCGCGGCCGACCTCGCTGTTCCGCGGCGCGCGCACGCATAACCTCAAGAATATCGACGTCACGCTTCCGGTCGGCAAGCTGGTGATCATCACCGGCGTCAGCGGATCGGGAAAGTCGTCGCTCGCCTTCGACACGATCTACGCCGAAGGACAGCGGCGGCTACGTCGAGTCGCTATCCGCCTACGCGCGGCAGTTCCTCGAGCGGATGGAGAAGCCGGACGTCGATCGCATCGACGGCATCTCGCCGGCGATCGCGATCCGTCAGAAGAACAGCATCCGCAACCCGCGCTCGACGGTCGGGACGACGACGGAAATCCACGACTACATGCGCCTGCTGTACGCGCGCGTCGGGCGCACGTTCTGCCGCAACTGCGGCCGCGAGGTCGTCCGCGAAACGGCCGAAGTAGTCGCGCGGCAGCTTGGCGAACTGCCATCCGGAACCCGTCTGCTCATCGGTTTCGACCCGCCCGTAGTCGCCGCGCCGGCGCCGACGACGGTCGAAGTCGACGAGATGACGGAAGTGCCGGACGAAGAGGCTGAATCGCGCGAAACGGTGGAACGGCCCAAGAGCGAGCCGCAGGCGGCGGCGCATCGCGGCGGCGATCGGCGGCTTGCGCAAGAAGGGTTCGCCCGACTGCTGATCACCGGCAAGGCGGTCGCGTTCGACGATGTGGAGCCAGCCACAGCTGAGCGATCGCACGCGTTGCAGGTCGTGGTCGATCGCGTGCAGTTGAACGGCGGAGACTTGCCGCCAGCGTTTGACGGACTCGATCGAAACGGCCTACCTCGAGGGCGGCGGCGCAGCATGGGCGCTGCAATTGCCGACGCTGGAATCACCAACCACGAATCCCGTCACGCATCTCTTCTCCGAACGCTTCGAGTGCCGGCCGTGCGGCATTCCATACGAGGATGCCGCAGCCGCGCTTGTTTTCGTTCAACAACCCGTTCGGCGCGTGCCCGACCTGCCACGGCTTCGGCAACATCATCGAGCTCGACATGGATCTCGTCGTGCCCGATCGCGGCGAAGTCGATTCAGCAGGGCGCGATCGAGCCGTGGAGCAAGCCGCACTACCGCGCGCAGCTCGCCGAGCTGAAGCGCGCGCGCGAAGAAGCGCCGCGCGGCTCGACGTCGCCCGTGGGTCGACTCTCACGACGAGGAGAAGCGATTCGTCGTCGAAGGCGACGACGAGCTACGAAGGCGTTCGGGGCTTCTTCCGCTGGCTCGAGCGCAAGAAATACAAGGTGCACGTGCGCGTGTTCCTGAGCCGGTATCGCGGCTACCTGACGTGTCCCGACTGCGGCGGCGCGCGGCTGCGCCGCGAAGCGCGCGATGTTCGCGTCGGCGGGCCGGACGATCGACGAGGTGTCGGCGCTGACGGTGCGCGAGGCGCAGCAGTTCTTCTCCGACGCTGCAGCTCAGCGCGAAGGAAGCGGCGATCGCCGACAAGGTGCTGAAGGAGATCCGGCGTCGGCTGTCGTTCCTGCAGCGACGTCGGCCTCGATTACCTGACGCTCGATCGGCTGTCGTCGACGCTGTCGGGCGGCGAGGCGCAGCGCATCAACCTCGCGACGTCGCTCGGCGTCGGCGCTGGTCGGCACGCTCTACGTGCTCGACGAGCCGTCGATCGGCCTGCACCCGCGCGACAACCAGCGGCTGATCGCCATCCTGCGGCAGCTGCGCGATCAGGGCAACACCGTGCTCGTCGTCGAGCACGACGCCGACATGATCAAGGTCGCCGACCACATCGTCGATCTGGGCCTCGGCGCCGGCGAGCAGGGCGGCGCGCGTCGTCTTTTCCGGCACGCTCGACGGGCTGATGCAGGAGCCGCGGTCGCTGACCGTCGAAATACCTGCGCGGCGAGCTGGCGATCCCGGTGCCGACGACGCGACGGCGCGGGACGGACAGCAGATTCGGCTGAGCGGCGCGACCGAACACAATCTGAAGGACGTCGACATTGACGATGCCGCTCGAACACGCTCACCTGCGTCACCGGCGTCAGCGGATCGGGCAAGTCGACGCTCGTCCACGACGTCCTCTATGCGGCGATCAAGCGCGCGAAGGGCGGATGGGATCAAGCGGGTCGGCACGTTCACGCACGCTGCGAGGGCGCCGAGTTACGTCACCGATGCGGTGCTCGTCGATCAGACGCCGATCGGCCGGACGCCGCGATCGAATCCGGTGACGTATCTGAAGGCGTTCGATCCGATTCGCGAGCTGTTCGCGCGCGACGAAAGACGCGCAGCGCGCGCGGCCTGACCGCCAGCCACTTCTCGTTCAACGTGCCGGGCGGACGCTGCGAGGCGTGCCAGGGCGAAGGCGAAGTGCGCGTCGAGATGCAGTTCCTCGCCGACGTGTTCGTGCCGTGCGATCAGTGCGACGGCAAGCGCTTCAAGCCGCAGGTGCTCGAAGTCCGCTATCGCGGCCGCTCGATTCACCAGGTGCTCGATCTCACCGTCCGCGAAGCGCTCACCTTCTTCAGCAGCTCGCCGAAGGTGCTGCGCCGGCTGCAGGTGCTCGACGAGATCGGGCTCGGCTACCTGCGGCTCGGCCAGCCGGCCACGACGCTGTCGGGCGGAGAGGCGCAGCGGATCAAGATCGCCGCGCATCTGTCGTCGCACGGCGGCGAGCGGCTGCTCTACATCCTCGACGAGCCGACGACACGGGCCTGCACTTCGACGACATCGCGAAGCTCCTCGCCGCGTTCCGCAAGCTGCTCGAAGCCGGCCACACGCTGCTCGTCATCGAGCACAACCTCGACGTCATCAAGACCGCGGACTACATCATCGACCTCGGACCCGAGGGCGGCGACGATGGCGGCACGATTGTCGCGACGGGCACGCCCGAGCAGGTCGCGCAGATCGAAGCCGTCGCATACCGGCCGCTACTTGCAGCCCGTCCTCGCCGGCGGCCGTTCGCACGCGTACGCAGCGGGCAGGTGAGGCAGGTGGGGGCGGTGGAAAGGCGGGTGGGTCGATTCACGCGGACCCCACCAGCCTTACCCGCCCTGCCAGCCTTACCTGAGCAACGCCGCGGCGCCGGACGAAGCTCGCGCGCGCCTTCTAGCGATCGTCCCACTCTCGAGGTCGCGCGCGATCTGCTCGGCAAGATTCTCGTCCACGATCGCCGCGGCGTGCGGACGAGCGGCATGATCGTCGAGATCGAGGCCTACATCGGCGAGTCGGATCCGGCCTGTCACGCGGCGCCTGGGCCGACGCGGCGCAACGAGCCGATGTGCCTGGCGAGCCGGGCCACGCCTACGTCTACCTGAACTACGGCATCCACTGCCTCGTGAACATCGTCACCGAATCGCCGCGGATCGCCGGCGGCGATCGTCCTCTGCAGCGCGATCCGATCCGATTGACGGGATTGACATCATGAGGCGTCGACGCGGAGCCGGACGATGAAGGGGCGGCGAACGCGGAGTCAGCGGCAACGGCCTGGCGACGCACGACCTCGCGCGCGCGGACCGGGCAACCTCGCGATGGCGATGGGCATCACGCCTGGCCGAGAACCGCGTCGATCTGTGCGGCGATCGGCTGTTCGTCGAGGACCGCGGCGTCGCGGTCGGCGCGCTGTCGTGGGGAACGCGCGATCGGTATCCGCGTCGGGACGGAGCATCCGCTGGCGCGCGTGGATTGCCGCGCACCCGGCTGTGTCGGAAACGGGCAAAGGGGTCAGACCCGGGTCTGACCCTCGCCGCTGGCGACAGAATTTCCCGCAAGGCCGCGAGAGGTGAGCGGCGCAGGCGCCTGACCGACCGGAATGACGTTGCGACCGCTGCAAGCACCAGCACGTATTGCCGATCGCGACGATGGGACGCGGGATCCGCCGGCGTGACGCCGAACAGGAGCGTCGTCATCGATCGCGCCAGCCACACGCGTGAGCAACGCGCGCCGGCGACGCTGATCGCGCGGCGCGCGCGATCGTCTGGCGCAGCATCATCCACGATACCGTCGACGCGGCGTCGCGCCGAGCGCCATGCGAACGCCGATTTCGCTTGCGCCGGCGGCCGACGTCGCTGCGCGATGACGCCGAACACGCCGACGCCGCCGAGCAGCGACGCGATGACGGCGAAGGCCGACAGCACGAACGCCGTGAACCGTTCTGACGCGAGCGTGACATCGACGGCATCTGCCATCGATTCCACCTGGGTACGAGTGGAACGCCCGGTGCGATCGCGGCGACGAGCGAGCGCAGTAACGGGACGATAGCGCGTGGGATCGCCGCTGGCCCGGACGACGAGGTCGCGCGTGCCGCTCGGAAACCGTGCGCTCGACAAATAGGCCAACGGCCGCAGCGGGTGTCCGCGCATCGACGACGTGCACGTCGCCGACGACGCCGATGACCGAACCCTGGATGCCGCCGTACAGCTCGAGCCGCAGCGCCCGGCCGATGGCGGTCTCGCCGGGCCACAGCGCCTGCGCCAGGCTGTCGCTGACGACGACGCCGATGGGACTCGTGGTGCCATCGTGCTCGTCGAAGGCGTGGCCCGCGATCCATCGAATCCGGAGCGTGTCGAAGCAGCGTCGCATTCGCGTATCGGATGTCCGGCGACGATGTCCGCCGTTGCTCCATCGCGCACCCGCATAGGGTCACTCGCGCGCGTCGCCACTGCCCGGCGAGTGAGAATGGCCGCACGCTGATGATGCCCGCCGACTCCACGCCAGGCGTGGTGCGGATCCTGGCCAAGACCTGGTCGAAGACCGCCGTGGCGGCCGGGCCCTCGGACGCCGGGCCCGGTGAGCGCGACGCGGGCGGCGCACGGCGCGGTCCGCGTCGAAACCCAGGTCGACGCCTACGCAAGCCGATGATGCTGCGCGCCATCAAGCGTCGCCATGATCCCGAGCGTGAGCGCGACCGCGATTTCGAACGCGACCAGACCGGAAGCCGCCGGTCTTCACCCGGCGCGGCGCCGACGAGAGCGCTGAACGGCCACGATCGCGATCGCGACGCATCGCCAGCGTCGACCGAACCAGCGTTGGCGCGTCGATGCGGATCGACGGCAGTCGAGGCAGCGTTGGCGGCGCAAGCGCGGTCAGGACGCCGACGCAGGCCGGGAATTGCGGCGATGCCGACCACCGCGCCGGCGACGCCGAGCAGCGCGTGCTGGGTGAAGAGCTGCCGAAACAATCGGGCGTCGGTCGCGCCGAACGCATCGCCGAATCGCCAGCTCCCGGCCGCGACGCCGCGCGGCGGTGGCGGTGAGCGTGGTGACGTTGGCGACGGCAATCAGGAAGAGCAGACCCACCGCCGCGAGCAGCGTGCGCAGCGCGGTGCTCACGTCGCCGGTGATCTGCATCGCCAGCGGCACGATGCGTCACGCTCCAGCCGCGGTTGCCGGCGACCTCGCTGGGCCAGGCGATCGGCGATCGCCGTCATCTCGGCGCGCGCACGCTCGATCGTCACCTCCGAGCGAAGGCGGGCGACGACCAGCAGGAATGCGGCCCCAGCGGGCGTTCTCCGGTGTCGCGGCGAAGGGAAACCACAGCTCCTGCGTTCACGAGCCAGCCGAATCGCGGCGGCTCGAACGACGCGGGCATCACACCGACGATCGTGTCAGGAGCCGTCAGCGAAGAGACATCGTTCGGCCGATCACGCTCGGGTCGCCGCCGAATCGCCGCGTCCAGAAGTCGTGGCTGAGGATCGTGACCGTGGCCCCGTCGCGCGCGCATCCGCGGTCTCGAAGTCGCGGCCGATCATCGGCGGCACGCCGAGCAGATGGAAATAGCCGGGCGAGACCTCCGCGCCCATGACGCGCTCGGGAACGCCGTCGCGGGCCAGCGTCACGGGCCGCGGCACCAGCGCGGCCATCCCGGCAAACGACGTGCTCGCGCGCTGCCACGCCTCGAAGTTGGAGACCGACACCACGTTGCGTCGGCTGATTGCGTGGCACGTTGTGTTCCCAGACGGCGACCAGCCGGTCGGGATCGGCAGTACGGGAGCGGCCGCAGGAGGACGCCGTAGACCACGGCGAAGATCGCGCCGGCGGCGGCGATGCCCAATGCGAACGTCGCGATCACGGCCGCGGTGGAGGCGGCGTTGCGACGGAGCACTCGCGTGGCGTGCGCGTGTCAGCGACCGAGAAGTCCTCGAACGGACGAAGGCCGCGGGCGTCGCGCGCTTCTTCCTTGAAGCGTTCGACGCCGCCGAAATCGCGCAGGGCGGCGCGCCGGGCCGTCTCAGGCGGCTGGCCGGCGCGCACGCGCTCGGCGACCTCGCACTCGATGTGATGCCGCATCTCGTCGTCCATCGCCCGCTCGACGGCGCCGACGGTCACGAGCCGGTGGAGACGACGGCTCCATGTGCGGAGACGGTCGAGCAGCTGCGAGTCATTGCGTGTCCGCCGACCTGGGTGATGGCGGCCGCGAAGAGGCGCCAGCTGTCGATCTCGTGCGAGAGCCGCCGGCGGCCGGCGGCGGTGAGCCGGTAGACGCGGATCCGGCGGCCTTCGTCCGACAGCGCGGCGCGCGCGGCAATCCAGCCGCGGTCTTCGAGGCGGTAGAGCGCCGGATAGAGCGATCCCTGATTGACGGTCAGCACCTCGCTCGACATCTGCTGAATGCGCCGCGACACCGCCCAGCCGTGCAGCGGTCCGGCCTGGAAGGCTTTTCAGGATCAGGAGGTCGAGGGTGCCCTGGGGCAGATCGGCCTGCCCTGAGCGAGCGCCGGATCTGGGCGAGTCGAAGGGGTTGTGGCGCCAACATGGCAATACCTTGACGTTCGACAATAGCCTGCCGGATCGATTGTCGAATGTCAAGCAAGTCAGTCATCGGTCGCCGGTCGTCCGTCTTCAGTCGCGACCGCGAGCCAGCTGGCCACGTTCGCCGCCTGCGCAGTGCGGATGGCGAGGCAGTTGTCGATGCGTTCGAGCGGTTTGATCGAGGGTGCGTGCCGCTCCGGGCAGCGGGTGGGCGCTGAAGAATCCCTTGATGTCGTCGCGCGCCGGCGCGTCGCAGAACGTGCCGAGCGCGGCGACGAGGTTGGTGTCGCCGCCGAACAATCGCCACTTTCGGCTGCGAGCGCGGCCCAGTTCGCCTTGATGAACGTCCACGTCTTGGCGCGCGCCGCCGGATTGCCGAGAAACCGCGCCAGCTGGAGCGACGCGTCCTGCGAGCGGACCTGCGGCTGTCAGCACCATCTGCAGCCCGCGATCGATGAGCGCGGGATCGCGAAACGCCGCCAATGCCGAGAGCGTGCGATAGCGCTCCTCCGGATCGGACGCCCGTTCGGACGCCGCCACGAGCGCGTCGAACAGCTTGCGGTCGCCGTGCCCGGCGGCAACGGACGTCACCGCCGACGCCAGCGACGCCTCGAGCGGCGCGCCGCCCGGCAGCGATCGGTCGAGGGCCGCCCGCGACTCTGGCAATCACGTCGGGATCGTTGCCGGTCGTGCCGAGCGCCGAGACCACGGCCGCGCGCAGCGCCCGGCGATCGTCGGCGTCGGATGGGGCCGGCGAGAAGCTGGAGCTCGTCGAGAGCCGGGCGCAAGAGCGATCGGACAAGCGCCTCGAGTTTTGGCGCCTGTTCGGGCGTCGCGAGGTAGTCGTGGATGAAATTCAGTGGCCGATGATCTCGGACAGAATCACGCTGGTGCGCTCGCGGCCGAACGCCGTGACCAGCGTCAGATACTCCGCCGCGCTGTGCCGTCCCGCCCGCACCAGCGCCCACTCATCGTCGATCAGCGACAGCCGCTCGGCGGGCGTCAGCTCGCCTTCGATATGCGGCGCCATCGCGCGGAGCATGGCCGGCGAGTAGGCCGTCCGGTAGTAGCCGCGAGCGCCCGCGTTGGCGAACACCCACGACGCGCAGCCCTTCGCCACCGGCACGGTTTGCCGCACGTCGGTCAGCAGATGACACGGAATCGGCAGCGTCCTTCTGCCCGGCCACGCAGACCGGCACCCGCCAGCGTCCGGCCGCGGCAGTTGTGTCGCCGACGAGGAAGCGGCTTTGCGCGAGGTCGCGCGCGTCTCGCTTTGGCAGCGTCGCACGACAGATCCGGAGACGTCGATCAGCGGCACGCCCGGCTGGTTGACGAACGTCGGCAGGATGCGCTCGACCGGCTTGCCGGACGTCGCGGAAATCGCCTTCGAGAAATCTTCGGACGTCGCGTTCTGATAGGCGTGTGCCGCGAGGTAGGCGTTGATGCCCTTCTTGAAGGTGTCGGCGCCGACGTAGTGCTCGATCATGCGCAGGACCGCGGCGCGCCCTTCTCGTAGGCGATCGCGTCGAACGCCTCGTCGATCTCGGCCGGCGTGGCCACGTCGGAATGAATCGGGCGCGTCGCTTTCAGCGAGTCGATGCCGAGGGCCCGTTGCGTTTCAGCCGGCCTCGTCGACCGCCACGTTCCAATCGGCGTGGCCCGCGTCGAGCGGCTTGTTCGCCATCCAGGTGGCGAACCCCTCGTTCAGCCAGATGTCATCCCACCACTGCATCGTGACCAGGTCGCCAGAACCACTGGTGGGCCATTTCGTGCGCGAGCACCGACGCGATGTTCTTGCGGGTCTCGACCGACGCGGTCTTCGCGTCGGCGAGCAGGTCGGCTTCGCGATAGAAAATCGCCGCGGTGTTTTCCATCGCGCCGGCGGCGAAGTCGGGAACGGCCAGGACGTCGAGCTTGCCGAACGGATATTTGATGCCGAAGTAGCGATTGTAGAAACGCAGGATGTCCTGCGCCGCGTCGAGGGCGATCCGCCCCAGTGGTTTCTTGTCCGGCGTCGCGCAGATGCGGATCGGCACGTTGCTCGGCCGCGCCGATCGAGGCACTGGAAATCGCCGACCGCCATCGCCACCCAGATAAGTGGACATCTTCGGCGTGGGCGCAAAAGTCATGGTGTGCCGCGCCGGCGACGGATCCCGGCGCGTCGGACACCAGCTTGCCGTTCGAGATGGCGGTGTCGCCGCGATCGATCGTCAGCTTCACGGCGAACGTCGCCTTGAACGCCAGGTTCGGTCGAAGCAGGGAAAGGCGCGGCGCGCATCGGTGGACTCGAACTGCGTCACCGCGTGAGCGCGATTGGGCCTCTTGCTCGTGTAGAAGCCTCTGAGCTGTCGTTGAGGACGCCGGTGTAGCGAATGTGAATTTCGGTGGACCCGGGCGCGACGGCTTCGGCACCGTCAGCGTCGCGCGGTTTGCGCGGATTCATCGAGGGCGACCGCTGCGCTGAGCGGCGGCGCCCGTGCCGATCGGTCACCTCGTGGAACGTGATCTCGAGTGCATGGAGGACGACCCGCGTCGTCGGTTCGGTAGTGCGGACTGTGATGGTTTCGGTGCCGTCGAACCGGTTGTGTGGCAAATCGACGGCGAATGCCAGGTCGTAGTGGTCCGGCATGACGCTGGTCGGACAGTCGTTGCGCGTGGAGGGGAGTGGCGCGAGTGTGAGGGCCGCAGCCAGCAGCCCGAAGCGTGACCGCATTCCTCAGTTCTAGACCACCACCGCGCTGGAAAACGCGCGGCGGGGGCCCGGTTGCTGGGAGACTTGACGGAAGCGGCCAGGACGGCAGGATAACAGTGAAGCAACGTGATCGGTCAGCTGAGCTGCATGTATCTGCTGGTTGTTGCGTGGGCCCGACGAGCCCCTGCGCCGACGGTCTGCACGCACTCGACGATCACCACGTGATCCAGTCCACCAGCGACGTAGACCACGGCCCGGAGCTCAACGCTTCCGGGCCTTTTTGTTTTATGGCTGAATTGCTGCCGTTGTTTCTGAATCTGACCGGACGGCTCGTCGCACCTCGTTGGCGGCGGGCCCGTCGCCGCGGGGAAGCTGCGGCAACTGGTCGCGGCCGGCGCGCGGTTCAGGTGATCGCGCCAGACATCTGCGCGGCCATCGCCGCGCGTCGTCACGCGCAACGTCGAGCTCATCCGACGTGAGTTCGTGCCGTCGGACCTCGACGAGGTCTGGCTGGTGGTGGCGGCGGCGACGCCTGAGGTGAATCGCGAGGTGGTGTCGGCGGCGGAGAACCGCCGGGTGTTCGTCAACGCGGTCGACGATCCCGCCAACGCCAGCGCGTTCCTGAGCGGCGTGGTCGCGGCGCGACGGCGTGACGATCGCAATCTCCACCAACGGCGAGGCGCCTGCGCTCACCGCGCTGGTGCGCGAAGCCGTGGACGCGCTCTTGCCGAGCGACCTGGGCGCGTGGATGCGATTGCGCGCACGGCGCGGCTCGAGCGGAAGCGCGATGCCGTGCCGATGGACAGCGCAAACCCAGCCTGCTGCGGGCGCTCAACGCGGGTGCGACGCTCGGCTAGAGCCTGTCTCGAGGCGAGCTCGCCCTTCGACAGGCTCAGGGTGAGCGAGTCAAGGGCCTCGCGCTCAAAGACGGTGGACGCGAGGCTTCGAGCCGAGCGGGTGCCATGGCTCAACGCGCCCGGAGGACTCCTGGCCGTGACCGGACACGTCTCGCTCGTCGGCGCCGGACCTGGCGATCCGGCCTGTTGACGCGGCTCGCCATCGCGCGCCTGCGACGCGGCCGATCTCGTGCTCTACGACGCGCTCGTCGACGAACGCGTGCTCAGGTTCGCGCGCAAGGCGCAGCGCTTCTTCGTCGGCAAGCGCGCGGGCCGCCATGCGCTGACGCAGCCGGCGATCGAGGCGCTGATGATTCGGGCGGCGCGCCGCGGACGCCGCGTGGTGCGGCTGAAGGGCGGCGATCCGTTCGTGTTCGGACGTGGTGGCGAAGAGGCGCTCGCGCTGCAGCGCGCCGGCGTGCCGCTACGACGTCGTGCCCGGCGTCACCAACGCGGTCGCCGCGCCGGCGGCGGCCGGGATTCCGGTGACGCACCGTGGCCTCGCGTCCGGCGTTCGTCGTCGTCGCCGGTCACGACGAGGCCGCGTTCGCGTCGGCGATCGGATCGCTCACGCCCAACGGTTTGACGCTCGTGATTCTGATGGGTCTGGGGCGATCGGCGGCGCTCGCCGGGCAGCTGATCGATCGCGGCTGGCCGCGCGGCACGCCGGCGGCGATCGTAGTCGACGCGTGGACGGCGGACCAGCACGCGTGGCGCGGCACGCTCGACGAGCTGGCGGCGGACCGACGCTCGAGATCGATCGGTCGGCGCGCGGGAACGATTGTCGTTGGCGACGTGGTGAGACTGGGGCGGGTCAGGCAGGTGGGGCGAGGTGGGGCGAGTGGGGCAGGTCGGGCAGGTGCAGGGAGACCGTCATGTCAGTCGTAGATGATCCGAAAACGTTCGGGCGCGCGCGGTTGTCGTTCGCGAGCGACGCCGACATCGACGAGTTCGTCGACCACGCTCGATCGGTACGAGCGTGGCGAGCTGACGCCCGACCAGTGGCGCGCAGTTCCGGCTGCGTGCGCGGCACCTACGGCCAGCGCCAGGCGGACGACGCGCAGATGCTGCGCGTCAAGATTCCGCAGGGCGTGTTGACGGCGATCAGCTCGACGCGCTGGCCGACGTCGGCGAACGCTATTCGCGCGGCTTCGGCCACATCACCACCCGCCAGAACGTGCAGTTCCATTTCGTCAAGCTCCACGACGTCGAGCCCGCGATGCGCCGCCTGGCCGACGCGGGCCTGACCACGCGCGAAGCGTGCGGCAGCTCGGTGCGCAACATCACGGCCTGTCCGTACGCCGGCGTCGCCGCCGACGAGCGCTTCGACGTGACGCCCGTACGCCGAGGCGCTCACGCGCTATCCTGCTGCGCCATCCGCTCAGCTCGACGCTGCCGCGGAAGTTCAAGATCGCGTTCGAAGGCTGCGGCACCGATCACGTGATGACGCGCGATCAACGATCTCGGGTTCCGCGCGCGTCCTCGGCGCGAACGGCGGCCGCGGGTTCCGCGTCACCGCCGGCGGCGGCACGGCGATCATGGTGACGTCGCGCGGCCTGCTGCACGAGTTCCTGCCGGCGTCGGAGATCCTCCGCGTCGCCGAAGCGGTGCTGCGCGTCTTCGCGCGGCTCGGCGACTACCAGCACAAGCAGCGCAACCGGATGAAGTTCATGATCCGGTCGCTCGGCTGGACGCGCTGGCGCGAGGAGCATGACCGCGAGCTGGCTGCCTGCCGTCTGCGCGGCGCGGCGCCGACGCTCGATATCGATCCGCCGGCCAGCGAGGCCAAGCCCGATTGGGCCCGACTCCGTCGCCGCTCGGCCGGACCATCGCCGGGCGGGTGAGTCGGCGGCCGCATCAGCGGTCCGGGGCTGACGCCGACGGTGGTGCCGATTCTGCCAGCCGGCGACGAGGCGTACGGCCGGTGGCGCGTGACCAACGTGCATCCGCAGAAGCAGTTCGGGTATCGTGATGGCGGTGGCGACCGTCCCGCTCGGCGACCTGACGAGCGAGCAGATGCGCGTGCTCGGCGAGCTCGCGCGCGCGCACGGCGACGGCGCGATCCGCGTGACGCCCGGACCAGGATCTCCTGTTCCGCTGGGTGAACGCGAGCGACGTGCGGCAGCTGTATCCGCCGGCTCGCCGCGGCCGGCCTGGGCCTGGCCGAAGCGGGCACGATCGCCGACGTGGCGAGCTGCCCGGGCGCCGAGACATGCCGCCTGGCGGTGACGCAGTCGCGCGGGCTGGGCCGGCTGCTCGAGGATCATCTGCGCGCGCGGCCGGATCTGATCGAGGCGGCCGATGGCGCGCGCGATCAAGATCAGCGGCTGCCCGAACGGATGCGGCCAGCATCACGTCGCGCACGATCGGTTTTCAGGGCAGCGTGCGGCGCGTCGGTTCACGGGCGCTGCCGCAGTATCTCGTCATGGTGGGCGGCGGCATGCACGAGCACCGGCGCGTCGTTCGCGCGCTGCGCCGCGAAGATACCGGCGCGGCGGATTCCGGACGCGGTGGAGCGGCTGATCGAGATCTACGCGCGCGACCGGAGCCGGGCGAGCCCGCGACCACCTTCTTCGCGCGCACCGATCTGACGCTGATTCGCGCCGAGCTCGCCGACCTCGAGCGCATCGAGCCGGCAGATCTGATCGAGGCCGATTTCGTCGATCTCGGCGAGGTCGCCGAGTTCGCGCCGAGGTCATGGAAGGGAGTGTGCGACCTAGCGGTGCTGGGTGGTCCAGTCGGTGCTGCGTGCTGGGTGCAGTGCGTGCCGGGTGCCACAGCGACCCAGCACTCTAGCACTAAGTCGACCCAGCACCGTATCAACCCATATGCATACGTCGATTTGCATTCGGCTAGCGACCCTGCTATAGTCCCCTCCCCGACAACTGAATACGGTCTTTTATCCAGAGTGGCTGAGGACAGGCCCTGAGACGCCACGGCAACCGCGCGACGCCAACGGTCGCGGTTAGGTGCCAATTCCTGCCCGGTGCGATCGCGAATGGGCGATTGGATAATTGGTAATCGAGTACGCAATTTACCGATTCGCGACCCACCACCTGATTCGGGAAGATGAGGAAGTTGAGCCTCGCGTCGTCATTTCACCTCGTTTCCAATTCATCGTCCTGTCGCGTCGGCATTGTCGGCTTCGGCACCGTGGGATCGGCGGTAGCGCGCCGGTTGACCGGGCGCGATGCCGTGCGCGGCGTCACGCTCTCGCATCGTCTGCGACCGCCGCGCCGCTGAAAAGCAGGGCCGCCTGCCCGCCGACAGCGGCATCACCTGGACCACGGCGATCGAGGATCTGCTGCGCGCAGCGACGTCGACGTCATCGTCGAAACGGTGGGCGGCGTCGATCCGGCGGCCGGCTGGATTCGCGATGCGCTCCTCGCCGGCAAATCGGTCGTCACCGCGAACAAGCAGGTCATCGCGCGCGAGGGGCAGCCGCTGCTCGTGCTCGCCGCGCGTCAGGGCCGTCAACTGCGGTTCGAGGCGGCGGTCGGCGGCGCGATGCCGATCGTCCGCGCGATCGGCGACGGCCTGGCCGGCGATCGGCTGCGCCGGATCGTGGCGATCCTGAACGGCACCACGAACGCGGTCCTGTCGCGCATGGAAGCCATCGGCTGCTCGCTCGACGCGGCGCTGGCGCGACGCGCAGCGCCGCGGCTACGCCGAGGCCGACCCGTCGCTCGACCTCGACGGCAGTGCGACGCCGCGGCCAAGCTGGCGATTCTGTGTGCGCTCGCATTCAGCGTCCGCGTCGACGTGGAGCGCATCGAGACGCAATCCACGCGCACCGCTGACGAGCGCCGACTTCGACGCCGCGCGCCGCCAGGGTGGGACGATTCGTCAACTCGCGCACGCCGAATACGACCACGAGCGGGGGCGCTGACCGCCTGGGTGGCGCCGACCGTCGTGCCGCGCGGATCCGTGTTCGCGCGCACGGTCGGCCCGCAGAACGCCGCGGTTGTTTCCGGTGTGCACGCCGGCGATGTCGCGATCAGCGGTGCGGGAGCCGGCGGCGACGCGACCGCCGTCGCGGTGCTCAGCGACATCCTCGCCATCGCGCGCGATCGCGCCGCGGTGCGTGCCCGCGCCTGTGTTGTCACGGTGCCTCGCGCGATCGTCGGGCTCGGCCGCTCGACCTGGCATTTCAGATTTCAGATTTCAGATTTCAGATTCACTGGAAGCGGAGGCCGTGTGAGCGCGTTCCTTGGACTGCAGTGTCATCTCTGTAAAACGAAGTTTCCGGCCGAAGCGCTGTACATCTGCGATCAGTGTCTGGGCCCGCTCGAACCGTCTTCACGACTACAGCGCGATTCGCCTGACCCGAGAACAGATCGAGAAGCGGCCGAAGAATCTCTGGCGCTATCGCGAGCTGCTGCCGATCGCGGACCGGCCGCTCACCGGCTTCAACTCCGGGCTTCACGCCGCTGGTGCGCTGCGATCGGCTCGCCGATCGGCTCGGCGTCAGCGAGCTGTACATCAAGGATGATTCGGTGAACCATCCGACGCTGTCCTACAAGGATCGCGTCGTCTCGGTGGCGGCGACGCGCGCGGTGGAGCTGGGGTTCAAGGTGCTCGCCTGCGCCTCGACCGGGAACCTCGCCAACAGCGTCGCGGCGCACGCGGCGCGGCTCGGCGTCGAATGCTGCGTCTTCATCCCCGACAACCTCGAGGCCGGCAAGCTCCTCGGATCGGCGATCTTCAATCCGACGATTCTCGCCATCGCCGGCACCTACGACGATGTGAACCGGCTGTGCACGCAGGTGGCGGATCGCTACGGCTGGGGATTCGTCGAACATCAACCTGCGCTCGTACTACGCGGAAGGCGCGAAGACGCTGCGGCTTCGAGATCGTCGAGCAGCTCGGCTGGCGCTATCCGCAGCATCTCATTTCGCCGGTCGCGGGCGGCACGCTGCTGCCGCGGATCGTGCGCGGACTCCGCGAGCTGCGCGAGATCGGTCTGGTCGACGGTGAACTGCCGCGCGTCTACGCGGCCCAGGCCGCCGGCTGCGCGCCGGTCGTCACGCGCGCTCGATCAGGGCTCGAGCATCCGGAGCCCGTTCGTCCCGACACCATCGCCAAGTCGATCGCGATCGGCAATCCAGCGGACGGCTATCAGGTGATCCAGGCGGTGAAAACGACCGGTGGCACCGGCGCCGCGGTCACGGACGAGCAGATCGTCGACGCCATCCGCCTGCTCGCGGAAACCGAAGGGATCTTCACCGAACCCGCCGGCGGCACGACGCTCGCCGCCGCGGTCGATTTGATCCGCCGCGGGACGATTCCGCGCGACGAGATCGATTGTCGTGTGCGTGACCGGGAACGGCTACAAGACCGCGGAAGTGGTCGCGAACCAGCTGACGCAGCCGGTGAGGCTGAGTCCGATCGTTCAAGGAATTCGAGGCCTGGCACGAGGTCGAGCGCCACGGCGAGGTCGAGCGTCGAGAACACGCACAGTCGCAGGCTTGTCGCCGGATGACGTCTACTCGAGCTCGGACTGAGGCTCGACCACTGAGACGGTTGGTGTGCTGTTACTACACGCGGTTCGGCGCTGCGCGCTGGACACGATCGGGAGCTTCAAGTCCACCGGCCGGCCTTCGCGCAGCACCCGCACCGTGGCGCGTGGAGCCGATCTTCGCGTCCGAGATTTGACGCGCGAACTGTGCGGGATCGTCGATGACCTGGCCGTTGAATCCGACAATCACATCTCCGGCCAGCAATCCCGCGCGGTAGGCTTCCGACGTCCGGCCGAGCGCCACCACGAGGGCGCCGTGCGTGTTCGGCGCGCCGAGCTCCTGGGCGTATTCAGGCGTCAGCTGCTCGATCCGCACCGTGCCGATCGATCCGCGGCGCACCTCGCCGTATTTCATCAGATCGTCGACGACGCGGCGCGCCAGGTTGCTGGGCACGGCGAAGCCAATCCCTGATAGCCGCCGCTCTCGCTGTAGATCCCGGTGTTGATCCCGACGAGCTCGCCGCGGCGTGTTGATCAGCGCGCCGCCCGAGTTGCCGGGATTGATCGCGGCGTCGGTCTGGATGAAGTCCTCGTACCGCGCGAAGCCCATGTTGGCGCGGCCGATCGCGCTCACGATGCCGGCGGTGACCGTCTGACTGAGCTGGAACGGGCTGCCGATCGCGAGCACCCATTCGCCGACCTTCAGCTGCGCCGAGTCGCCCCACGGCACGACCGGCAAACCGGTGACGCCGATCTTGAGCAGCGCGATGTCGGTCATCGGATCGACGCCGATCACGCGGCCTTCGACTTCGCGCTTGTCCGGAAGGGCAATCGTGATCTCGGTGACGCGGCGCACGTCCTCGCCGACGACGTGGTTGTTGGTGACGACGTAGCCGTCGCCGGAGATGATGACGCCCGAGCCGAGGCTGAGCGATCGCCGATCGCGCGCGCCGAACAGATCCTCGTCGCCGAAGAAGTAGCGGAAGAAGGGGTCGTTGTTGAACGGCGAGTTGCGCGTGCGCACGACCTGCAGCGACGAGATGTTCGCGACGCCTTTGACCGCTTGTCCAGCGACCCGCGTGAAGTCGGGGCCGGCACCGCCGGCGAGCGGCGCCGCTGCCGCCGGTCGCTGTTCGGCGCCCGTCGTCGCCGCGCGGAGTCGGCTCAGGGCGTGCAGACTCGATGCGCGCGTCGGCCGTGGGCGTGCGCGCGCGGCCGGTCACCGCCAGACCCGCCACGAAGCCTGCAGCCACGAGCACGAGTGACAGCGTGAGGTGACGGCCCATGCTCAGGTGACGGAGACGTGTGCGTCCGCCGCGGGCGGTCAGCTTCGGCATGGTGACCGTGAGGATGCCATCCTGGAGCTCCGCGACCACCTGCGAGACATCGATGGCGTCAGGCAGGACGAACGCCCGCGAAAACCGGCCGTGTCCGCGTTCGACGCGGTGGTGCTGCTCGCAGGGAATGTGACAGCTCGCCCCTCGCTCGCCGCGAATGACGATGCGGTTCTCCTCGGCGTGAATGTCGATCTGTTCGCGCGCGAGGCCGGGCAGTTCCGCGCTCAGGATGTAGTCGGCGGCGGTTTCGTAGAGATCGACCGGCGGTGTCCATCCAGGGGCATCGGTGCCGACGAGATGTCCGATCTGTTCCTGCAGCGCGATCAGATCGCGGAGTGGATCCCACTTGGCAAAAGCCACGTTTCGCATCGTAGCACGGTTGGTTGCCGCCCAGCCATATGTGCTACCATCTCAAGGATTTACAACCAAACAATGGCCTCATCTATTCAAGCGACACGCATCCGGAAAGGCATGCTCATCAAGGTGGGCAGCGACCTCTTCCGGATTCTCGATCTGCATCATCTGACGCCCGGCAACAAGCGTGCGCACATCCAGGTCCGCATGCGCAACATCCGAACGCTGACGCTGAACGACCACAAGTTCAGGGCCGAGGAAGACGTCGAGCGCGCGACGCTGGACGAGCGCGAGATGCAGTATCTCTACAACGACAGCGACCATTTCTATTTCATGGACACGCTCGACCTACGAGCAGATTCACATCTCCGTCGAGGCGCTGGGCGATTCGAAGGACTACCTGATCGCCGACATGACGATTCGCGTCGAGTTCTACGAGGCGGAGCCGGTGGGGATCGAACTGCCGCCGACCGTCGATCTGTCTGGTGAAGGAAACGGTGCCGGGCATCAAGGGCGCCACCGCCAGCGCGCAGGTCAAGCCCGCGACGCTCGAAACCGGCCTGGTCGATTCAGGTGCCGCCGTTCGTGCAACGAAGGCGACAAGGTCCGCGTCAACACCGAAACCGGGCGAATATCAGTCCCGCGTGTAACAGCATTTCGCATCGGTTCATATATCGTTAGTCCCACGGTCGATGGATCGTTAGTCCCGCTGTTCGATCGCGAATCTGTCAGTGTAATCCCCCGCTGCGATCGAGGAATATCGCACGCCAGCTCGGCAACTCTATTGTCCAATCGTTGACTCTTGTATCCTGTCAAACGGGGTCCTTGTATCCGTTTAAGGGTGCATACGTGCAGACAGATGGCATCGCGATCCTGAAACGGGTGCTGTTCGGCGCCCGCGGTCGTTCCTTTGTGCGATCGTTCGAACTGGACGCCGGCGCGCAGTCTCGTCGATCGCGGTGTCAGCCGCGAACACGAACGTCCTCCCCGGCATCGACGATCCGGTGCGCGGCGACGCCTACCTGCAGCGACCAGAACGAAGCGGTTGCGGCGGTATCCACGCGGAACCCGAATGCATCTTCATCGCGGCCCACGCGATTATCGGACGGTCGACCTCGCCAACGACCTCGGCATGGGCGAGACGCTGACGCGCGTCGCCAAAGCGCATCATACGCGGTGGACCGCGTGCTGGCCACGCTATTGGCGTAAGGATTCGAGAACGAAGCCGACAGGCGGTCGAGAAGGTCGAAGCCGGGACCGAAGCGTGGATCGGGATGTATTCTCTCGAACGATGCGGGCAAGAGCTTACTCCAGCTTCTTCATGCCCGGGCATCCCGTGGACGGCTCGGTGGTCAGCGTCAGGCGACGCCCGCGTTCGGTCATGCAGGCGGCCAGCGATCCCGTGCTGGCAGCCGCGAACAGCCGGACGCTTCTACCTCGGCGCGATGGTGTTCGATCGCGATCCGGTGACCGAAGACGGCGTTCAGTGAGATTTCGCCGGTCTCGACGCGTTCACCGACCGCAACAACTCTGAAACAGGTCTGAATTTCCATTTCGACCGGATGACGCTGGTCGACAGCGGCATCGCAATCCGGCCGGAAGTTTCTCGACAAACCGGCGATCGTCGCCGACCTGGCGCGCAAGGCGCCCGGAAGCCGACGCATGCGGACCGGTGACATCGCGTACCGTCTTCGATCAAAAGGAGGCGAACCCGCTCGATCGCCGGCGAGAGATCCTGCCTGTCGGTCTCTGAGCGATTGGGCGCCCGCTTCACGCCGGGCGCGAGAATCAGCCATCGCTCGGTGCTGAACCAGGGCGTCAACCTGGCCATCCGCGCGAGCGACGGCACTCTTCGCCGCATACCGATCCTTTCCCGAGAACGAGATCTACGTCACCTACTCACCTCGACGGCGGCGGCACGTTCAGCCAGCCGCAGGTGGCGTCCGGCACCGCTCCGATCGTCGCCTTCCGATCAGCCGACACTCGGCACGCCGGACGAGTACAGCTTTCGCACCAACGGGTTTCACGACGATCGGGATCGACGCGGCCGGAAACGTGTTCGTCGCGTGGCAGGAACGGATCTCCGCCGACGGCAATCCCGATCTTCATCACGTCGTCGACGAACGGCAGGACATGGTCGGCGAAGCATCCGGTAGAAACGACGCGGTGCGTGACAACCGCCGGCGGCCCCAGTCTGCAGCCCCGCGAACATCAGGCCGCAGGTGATGCCGAGCCTGACGTTCAGCCGCGGCCGATTGATGCTGGCGTTCTACGAGGCGCGGGCCGTCGAGCGACAACGTCAAGTTCAGTGCCGGCCGCCGAAGCGTCCCACATCACCGGCGCTCGACGCGGCGCGGCGGCACGCGTCGCGCAGCTGGACGCGGAACGGCGTCGGCTCGTCGTGCCCTTGACGCATTACAGCATCGGCACCGATGTGACCGCCAGCTCAACTCCAGTTACGCGGCGGCAGAGAGTACCAACTTGCGTCAACCAGCCGAATCTGCCGATTTACGCCGGCGGGACGCTCCCCTTCATCAGGGATTACCTTGTCGATCGCGCCGATCGCGCCGTTCAGCAGCGACCTCCGGCGTCGGCGAGCCGCGTCGCTCAAGCCGGCCGCTCCGAAGCCGAAGCCAGGACCGTTCTGGCGCTGGGCCACCGAGCCGGCCGACGCGCCGGCGGCGGCGTTCGTCACGGCGTGGGGCGACAATCGCGACGTCGTTTTTCCGCAAGATCCCGCGACTGGCACGCTCAAGATCGACGGACCGTGGTCGACCTACGGGCCGCCCGGCGCGAGACCGTGCATCAATCCGGGATCGCGGAACGCCATGCCGTATACACGGCGCTCGTGGCGCCGAGGCTGCTGGCCGGAACACCGACATCGTTCAAAGACCTGGGCGCGATCAGCGCGCCTTCGTCGTCTTCGTGCAGAACCAGACGACGAGCCACAAGTTCTATCGGCTGGCGATCGGCGATGCCCCGCCGACGGTCGATGCCTCGTTCAACGCAGTTTGCCCCGATCTGAACGCGCGGTCGATGTCGAAGTGTTCGGCCTGTCGACGGTGACGAAGGACGTGTTCGCCGTGGGCAGCGCGAGCGCGTCCAACTCGTCGTTCATCGTGCAGGTCACGGAGATCACCGCGCTCAAAGGCACACCGGTTTCCCCGCGGCGATTCCGCGATCGTCGTCTTCAACGGCGACACCGAGCAACCTCGGCGCTGGTCTCAATCCCACGAGCGAGCTCCATGCGCGCGCGCATCTTCCGGCCGGGCGATCCGTCGAGAACGACGCCGCAAATCGATAACCCGCAAATCAGACAATCCCGCAGATCGACAATCCACAAATCGACGATCCGCAGATTGACAATCCGCAGATCGACAACCTGCAGCTGACCAGCTCCGCGCCGCTGGACCCGTCCGTCAAAGTCGTGACCAACGTCACCAACTACACGTGGCAGGTGGCGAACGTCGGCAATACGACCTCGTCGTTCGCGCCGATCTTCAACGTCGCGAGAAGAGTCTGCAGGGCAAGCGCGTCCGCTCTGTTCATCTCACAAGACGTATCGGACGCCGACTTTCACCGTAAAAAACGGCACGTGCGTGGCGTCGGAGGCGGTGCACAACGAAATCATCTCGGTCATCGACAACCCGCAGATCGACAGCCCGCAAATCGACAATCCGCAGATCGACAACCCCAGATCGACAACGCGACCTTCTTCGTCGCGCCCGCGGGCGCCTCAGCCGCCGGCGCCGCGGGGGACTCAGGCCGCCCGGCGGCGCGCGTCGAGCGGCGGTCTGACGCTGGCGATCCTCTCAAGCCGCGGCGCCGGGCGACGTTCCGTTGGTGGTCACCGATGCGCCGACGATGATTACGCTGCAGGTCGTGGACGGCACCCGCCCTGTGATCGCGCTGCCGCCGACCGACGCCAACGGACTGCCGATCCCAGCCAATCCGCCGCTGACCACTCAAGATTTCACCAGCGGTGCGCGCGACGTTCGCGGTGTCCGCGACGAGCAACGATGTCATCTAACGGCGTCATCCAGCGGATCCCGAACGCAGTCACGACCGGCGCCGATCTGATTGTGTCGACGCCGCCGACGGCGAGCGTCGCTCGAGCGCCAACGTTCCAGCGGGAACGGGTCGTCACCTTTTCGAATTTCACCGTCACGAACCACCGGCCAGCGGGCCACCAGCGGTCCGTTTCAGTACGCGTTCTATCTCTCCACCTCCGCGCAGATCGATCCGCAGGCGGCCGTTCTGCTCGGTCCGCCGGCGATCTACACGCCGCCGATTCCGGCGTTGGGGACGGCGACGCTGACCGGCGGCAGCTCCAGATTCCTCCAGGTACAGCGCCGGGACCGTATTTCGTTGGCGTTCGCATCAGCAGCGGCAATCCGAGGCGCGCAGCCGCCCGAGCCGGCGCTGTTCGAGCCGGAGAACAACGACTCGGCGACGATTAGAGCAATACGTA